>OBJA01001735.1_pt1 | contig 14194 bp, 12 predicted proteins | sample 1519751 | NCBI WGS metagenome assembly OBJA01 (sample SAMEA3881238, study PRJEB22517) | soil metagenome | biome: lake sediment; feature: soda lake sediment; material: sediment, water from around vicinity | place: India | collected 2013-12-23 | depth 3 m | reverse complement strand
TTTTTGCCCATATTTTGTTGCTAGTCATCAAGCTATCAAGCAACTTTTCAAATTTATCAGTACCTCGGTGCGCATATATGTACCTCCATGGTTGTTCATTTCTGCTGCTGGGCGCCCATCTTGCAGCTTCAAATAGAGATAACATCTCTGCATCAGTTATCTTTTGGTCGCTGAAAACTACAGGACTCCACCTTTTTTTTATTACATCAATAATAGGATAGTCATTATTTGCCTGTTTTATATCTTTTTGATTCATGTTTCATTATTTTAAGTGTTCACAAACTTAACAAAAAATGCTAAACTTTTGTTTGTTAGCTTATCTGAAATTGATTTTATTCTTGGTTTTATAAAAAATTTTGATTTTGATAATATAAATAAAAAAAATGTATTATTTTTGTGCTTCGATTTTGCGGATGTGGCGAAATTGGTAGACGCGCTAGACTTAGGATCTAGTGTCGAGAGACGTGGGGGTTCGAGTCCCTTCATCCGCACAGATAAAACCGCATAGCTGTTTTCAGGGCAAAGTGCGGTTTTTGATTTAAAATAAATACTAACTTAATTATTCTGTAATGGAAGTTGTTAAAAATCAGATTGATGAAATTAATGCAGTTCTAACCGTTAATATTAAAAAAGAAGATATTGACGAAAAAGTAAATCAAACATTGGCAGACTATCGTCGAAAAGCAAAAGTACCTGGATTTAGACCAGGTAAAGTGCCTATGGGAATGATTAGGAAAATGTATGCCAATTCTGTAATTGCTGAAGAACTTAATAACATGGTTAGTCAGTCGTTATTCGATTATATCCAGAAAGAACAGATAAATATTCTTGGAGATCCATTGCCAAATGAAAATCAGGCACAAATAGATATCGATAATCAGAATGAATTTAGTTTTCTTTTTGATGTTGGAATATCTCCCGATTTTGAACTAAATCTATCAAAGAGAGATAAAGTTACAGAATATAGCATCAAAGTTGATAAAAAAATGATTGATTCTCATATTGAGAATTACCAAAGAAGACATGGTCACTTTGAGGATGCCGCAAAAATAAGTGAAGAATCAAGAGTTTTTGTTGAAATTTTTGAGATAAACCAAGAGGGAGAAATAGTTGAAAACGGAATAAGAAATCAAAATGCTTCCATCTTTGTTAATGTGATTAAAGATGAGGACACTAAAAAAACAATAATCGGCGCAGAAATCGGTAAAACCATTGATTTTGACGTTAAAAAAGCATTCGAGAACGAAACAGAAATATCATCTTTACTTGGAATAGATAAAAAGGATGTTGCAAACTTAAATCCTAATTTCAGAATAACTATAAATGAAATTAAAGATTTTGTTAAAGCGGAATTAGATAAAGAACTATTTGATAAAGTTTTTGGGAAAGATAGTGTTGCTGATTATGCTGAATTTGAACTAAAAGTGATTGAAGCCATAAAAGAGACTTTATCTTCTGAAACAAGTATGCTGTTGTTTTTTGAGATTAAAGAAAAAGTCGTAAAAAAATTCAATAATGATTTACCAGAGGCCTTTCTCAAAAGATGGTTAAGGGCAACTAATAAGGATATATCTGAAGAACAACTAGAGAAAGAATTTCCAATGTTTATAGAAGATTTGAGATGGACATTGATTAAAAATAAAATTGGAAAGGATATTGAACTAAAGATAACAGAGGAAGACTTATTAGAAGTTGTTAAGAAGTCGCTGATGGAACAAATGAGAAAGTATGGAATTTCTCAGATGCCTAACGATAGCCTTACAAATTATGCTAAAGAAATGATTCAGAAAGAAGAAGAAAGAAAAAAGGCAGGTGAAACTGTTTTAAATGATAAAGTAATTGAATTTGTAAAAGAGACCGTAAAAATTGATAGCAAGGAAGTTACAGTTGATGAACTTAATGCAATTATAGAAGAGAAGTTCAAGCAATAATTACTTATCAAACCATAAGAAAAGGCATACATCTATTTGAAGGTATGTCTTTTTTCTTATCTTATTCTATACATGCATAATCTTGTGAAAAACAAAGAAATATTTTAATCGTATTTTTTAAATCAAAATATGTAATTTTGTTTTTAAATAAATTATAAACTCTAAAAGTGTTTTTATGGACAGAAGAAATGATTTCAGAAAATATGCAACAAAGCATATGGGCATAAACAGCCTAGCATTTGATAAATATACAAGTATTTATAATAATTATATCTCGCCAACAATAATCGAAGAACGTCAGTTAAATATTGCAACAATGGATGTTTTCTCAAGGCTAATGATGGATAGAATTATTTTCCTTGGATTACCGATTAGTGATTATGTTGCAAATATAATTCAAGCTCAATTATTATATCTCGAGAGTGTTGATTCAAGCAGAGATATTCAGATTTATTTCAATACTCCAGGAGGTTCAGTTTATGCAGGTTTGGGAATTTATGACACCATGCAGTACATTAGTTCTGATGTTGCTACTATATGTACCGGTATTGCCGCATCGATGGGCGCTGTTTTGCTTTGTGCCGGGACAAAAGGTAAGAGATCCGCACTTAAGCATAGTAGAATAATGATTCATCAGCCTATGGGGGGAACTTCCGGACAGGTAACAGATATTGAAATTACAACCAAGCAAATAATAATGCTCAGAAATGAACTTTATGATATAATCGCAGAACATACAGGAAAAACATTTAAAAAAGTTGAAAAAGATTCTGATAGAGATTATTGGATGACTGCCGCTGAGGCAAAAGAATATGGAATGATAGATGAGATTCTTGTTCGTGAAAAAAATAAAAAATAGAACTGCTATTATATTTTAATAATATGTAACAATCTTTGATTAAATAATATCACAATATGGATAAATGTGCGTTGTGCGGAAGAAAGGAGTCTGAAACGAATATTCTTTTTAAAGGAATTGAAGGTCATGTTTGTGATGACTGTATTGAAAAAGGGCATCAGATATTGCAGGAAGAACTTAAATCAAATAAAGACTTTAATCTGGGAGACATAAAGTTAATGAAACCCAGAGAAATTAAGGATTTTCTCGATCAGTATGTTATCGGACAGGAACACGCAAAAAAAGTATTGTCTGTAGCAGTATACAATCATTATAAACGACTTGGACAGCCAGACTCTAAAGAAGATATAGAGATTGAAAAGTCTAATATTATACTAGTAGGCGAAACTGGAACAGGTAAAACTCTGCTTGCGAAAACAATTTCCAAAATGTTGCATGTGCCTTTTGCCATTGTAGATGCAACAGTATTAACCGAAGCAGGATATGTTGGGGAAGATATTGAGAGTTTGCTTACCAGGTTATTACAAGCTTCTGATTTTAATGTAGAAGCAGCCGAAAGAGGCATAGTATTTATTGATGAAATTGATAAGATTGCAAGAAAGGGAGGAGATAATCCAAGCATAACTAGAGATGTATCAGGAGAAGGTGTTCAGCAGGGATTACTTAAACTACTTGAAGGTTCTGTAGTAAATGTCCCACCGCAAGGAGGACGAAAACACCCTGAGCAAAGGATGATTGCAATTGATACAAAGAATATACTTTTTATTTGTGGAGGAGCTTTTGATGGAATTGAAAAGATTATTTCAGGAAGGTTAAACACTCAGGTTGTGGGTTATGGGACACATAAATTAAAGGAAAATATTGACAAGCAAAACTTTTTGAAATATATAAATCCGACTGATTTGAAGAAATTTGGACTTATACCAGAGATTGTTGGAAGACTACCTGTTTTAACTCATTTAAATCCTCTAGATAGGGAAACATTAAGACAAATATTAACTGAACCAAAAAACTCCATTATCAAACAATATATTAAACTTTTTGATATGGATGGAATTAAGCTTGAATTTAAGGAAGAAGCACTTGATTTTATTGTAGACCAAACTGTAATGTATAAACTTGGCGCTAGGGGATTACGATCAATATGCGAAACAATTATGCTTGAGGCAATGTTTGAGTTTCCTTCACTTAAAGATAAATTACTCATTATTGATTTGAAATACGTTGAGAGTAGAATAAATTCTGACATTACAGCATCATTAAGGAATGTAGGGTAATTAATAAAACATAAAAAAAGGGGCTTACTAATTTTAGAAGCCCCTTTTTTTATGTTTTCAAGTATTAGAAAATACTATATGCAACAGCAACACCTACAGTTACAACCGAAGCCATAGTCATAAGTTTTATTAAAATGTTTAGACTCGGACCTGAAGTATCTTTGAATGGATCTCCAACAGTATCTCCTATCACAGTAGCTTTGTGAGCTTCTGAACCTTTGCCTCCGTGGTGACCTTCTTCAACATATTTCTTTGCATTATCCCATGCTCCGCCAGCATTTGCCATGAAAATAGCTAAAGCAAACCCACTTGAAATAGTTCCTACCAATAGACCTGTAATTCCTGCAACACCAAACAAAAGACCAACTAGAACAGGAATAAGCAGAGCTATAAGTGATGGAGCCAGCATTTCTTTTTGAGCTCCCTTCGTAGAAATTTCTACACAGCGAGCATAGTCAGGTTCAGACTTGCCTTCGAGAATTCCGGGAATTTCACGAAACTGTCTACGTACTTCATCAACCATCTTTTGTGCTGCACGGCCTACAGCATTCATGGTCATTCCACTGAAAAGGAATACAGTCATTACCCCGATAAAAATACCTACAATAACCATTGGGTTCATTAAGTGGATTTCATAATGCTGTACGAAGTCGATAAAAGCGGCATCAATAGCAGGTACACCGTTTATTAGTTCTCCAGGTTTATCTAGGAATTTTACAAACATCATTCTCACTTCTTCGAAATAAGAAGCTAATAGAGCCAAAGCAGTTAAAGCCGCACTACCTATAGCGAAACCTTTTCCAGTTGCAGCTGTAGTATTACCAAGTGAGTCAAGAGCGTCTGTACGTTTTCTGACCTCAGGATCTAGTCCGCTCATTTCCGCGTTTCCGCCTGCATTATCTGCGATAGGTCCGTAAGCGTCGGTTGCTAAAGTGATTCCAAGTGTTGAAAGCATGCCAACTGCAGCGATACCAATTCCGTAAAGTCCGTAGTTAAGGCTTTCTACAGCGAAATCGAAATTTGTTGCAAAAGCATAAGAAAGGGTTATTGCTACTGCAATAATTCCTAGTGGAATTGCGGCAGACACTAAGCCTGTTCCAACACCACTGATAATAACTGTAGCTGGTCCAGTTGAACTTGAAGCTGCAATTTTTTGCGTTGGTTTATAAGCTGAAGCTGTAAAATATTCGGTTGATTGTCCTATGCCGATTCCAGCCAACAACCCAACAACTATTGATCCCCAAACGCCTATATAGTTTGGAATGTTTAAATAGTATAATATGCCAAAAGAAACAATAACTATAAGTATTGCAGAAATATTTACTCCAAAACCAAGTGATTTCAATAATTGCTTTTGAGTAGCACCTTCTTTTGTTCTAACTAGGAAAACTCCTAATATTGAAAGTATGGTACCTGCAGCGGCAATTAGCATTGGAGCAATTACCGCATTTACTTGTGTTGTTGCTTCATAATTCATAAATGCTGCTGCTCCCAAAAGTGCAGTTGCAAGTATTGAGGCTGCAAAAGATTCAAATAAGTCTGCACCCATACCGGCAACATCCCCCACATTATCACCTACGTTATCAGCTATAGTAGCAGGATTTCTCGGGTCATCTTCAGGAATATTCGCTTCTACTTTTCCAACTAAGTCGGCTCCAACATCGGCAGCTTTAGTATAAATACCTCCACCAACTCTAGCAAAAAGAGCTTGTGTTGAAGCACCCATACCGAAAGTTAACATAACTGCAGTTATTGTCATAAGTTTATAACCTCCATCCATTTCAGGAATAAAATGATTCAAAACAATGTACCATAAAGAAATGTCAAGAAGCACAAGACCAACTACAACCAGCCCCATTACTGCCCCACTTCTGAATGCTAAACGAAGTCCTTCATTTAATGACGATCTACAGGCATTAGCAACACGTGCAGATGCAAAGGTAGCAGCTTTCATTCCAAAGAATCCAGCAAGACCAGAAAAAGCACCTCCAGTGATAAAAGCAAAAGGCACCCATGGATTCTGAACCCCAAGTCCATAAGCTAAAATGCTAAAAATTACTGTGATAACTAGAAATACAATTGCAACAATCTTATATTGTTGTCTAAGATAGGCTGCTGCTCCATTACGAACATGCAAAGCAATCTTTTTCATCGTATCGGTTCCTTCATCAGCTTTCATCATATTCTTGAAGAAATAGAAAGCAAATCCAAGTGCTAATATCGAAGCAAATGGCACAAACCAAAAAATTAATGGTAAATCTGACATAAATTATCCTCCTTTTTATTAGTTAATTATTTAATTTTATTGTTGTTATGTTCAATTTTTCATTATTATAAAAAGCGCTGCAAAAATCTATAAAATATTCCAATTATGAAAGATAAATCGTTATTTTTTTGTTATTTGTTAAGAAAAGTATTTTTACTTGCCTTTTTTCATTTTGGAATTTACCTAAACAAATCTTTAAAGCATTTTCGTTTCTAAACAAATAAAATCTATTTTTGTTTTGAATAATAAATTTATAATATGAAAAATCTTTTGTTTTTTGCATTAAGTGCCCTTATGTATTTTAATAGTAATTCGCAAAATAGAATTTATGATGCTGTTGACTTTACCTTGCAGGATATACATGGGAATGAATATAATCTATTTGACCAATTTGCAGATGGGAAAACAGTCATATTATATTTCTTTTCAACAACTTGTGGAATGTGTGCGATAGATGCACCTAAACTTGATTCGGTTTACCAGCATTATGGAGGACAAACCGGAAATGTCGCTGTTTGGGGAATTGCTTACCCTACACAAACTACTGAAGTCATAGAAGATTTTATATTGTCAACCGGAATTTCATTTCCCTGTCTATTAACAATTGAATCGGAAAATGTATTCGATTATTACGACGTTGCATATTATCCTCAAACATTTGTAACTTGTCATTACTTTTCATCTGGCAGAATTGCATATGAGGATATGCAATTCTATATTGAAGGCTGCCTGAGTACAGAGATTGATGATGTTATGGAGGAAAAGAAAGTTGCTGTTTATACTTATCAAAATCATGTATTTATAAAGAACGATACTGAAAAGGAAGCTTTAGTTGAGATATATTCTATTAACGCCGTTATGATAGATAAAATTAAACTTTTACCTTTTGAGGAAAGAAAAGTTTCAGAATTAAAGGAAAACCGTTTCTTCATTATAAAAACAATTATTGATAACACGACAGTCGAAATTACTAAGCACATACTACATTAAAATTAAAGATATTATTACTGCATATATTAGCATTCATAAGATATGAGAGTATTAAAAATTGATAGTACACATTCTATTCTTGATGCGAAACTCAAGGCTGCGGGTTTTGAAATTGACGATGCTATTAACTCGTCAAAAGAAGAAATTCTTAAAATTATTAATTACTATTCCGGCATTATTATACGAAGTCGAATAAATATTGATAAGGAATTTATAGATGAAGCGGTTAATCTTAAGTTTGTTGCTAGAGTAGGGTCAGGAATGGAAAGTATAGATTCAGACTATTGTGACACAAAAAAAATTGTGTGTTTGAACTCTCCTGAAGGAAACAGAGACTCCGTTGGTGAGCATTGCATTGGGATGTTATTGTCTTTGTTACACAAATTGAATATTGCTGACAGAGAAGTAAGACAAGGTTTGTGGTTACGCGAAAAAAACAGAGGAACAGAGCTTAAAGGTAAAACTGTTGGAATTATTGGTTATGGTAATACTGGAAGAAGCGTTGCTACAAAACTTCTTGGTTTCGGTTGCAAAGTAATAGCTTATGATAAGTATAAAAAGGGGTTCTCCGATAATTTTGTTAGTGAAGTGGAAATGGATGAAATATATGCAAAATCTGATATTCTAAGTTTACATATACCCTTAACTTTAGAGACGAATTATTTAGTTAATTCTGAGTTTATTGATAGATTTAAAAAGAACTTCATGCTACTTAATGCTGCACGTGGTCCTATTGTAAATACTAATCATCTAGTTGATGCACTACAGCGTAAAAAAATCATCGCAGCAGGATTAGACGTAATTGAATATGAAGAGACTTCATTCGAAACAACTATAGAATTAAATACTAAACAGGACTTTCAGTTTCTAGCTGCTGCAGAGAATGTTATTCTATCTCCTCATATTGGAGGATGGACTCATGAATCTAAAATTAGGTTAGCAGAAGTATTAGCAGATAAGATAATCGATTTAGTTATTAAGTCTAACTAAACTAATCATACATTAGGTTTGATTTTAAAAAGAAACAATGTCAAAGAAAATTCTTTCAATTTATTTTATTTAATTTGCATAAAACTTAGATAATGAATATTTGCTTTATAATTGATCCGTGGGAAAGTATTGATCCTGAATCCGATTCAACAATTCGTCTAATTCACGAATCTGTGATTAGAAACCATAATACAGGGATTTTATATCCAAATCGCCTTACAATTAGAAATAGTATTACATGTGGTTTTGTTAAAAAAATAGTAAAGAATGAAAAGTATGCATCAAAAATGTCTACTTTTTACAAAAAAATTGAATTTAAGGAGCAATTGCTACCACTTTCGGGATTTGATGCAATCTTTTTAAGGAACGATCCTCCTATTGATCCTATAATGCTGAACTTTCTTGATTCAATTAAAGATGATACATTTATAATTAATGATGTAGAAGGCTTGAGAAAAGCAAATAATAAACTTTATCCAGCGTATTTTGATGACACAGACCATCAGATTATTCCAAAAACTCATGTTGCCAAAGATAAAGAGTATTTAAAAAGAGTAATTATGGAGTCAGACCTTGACAGAATGATTCTTAAGCCTCTCGACGGGTTCGGAGGTCGTGGAGTTATAGTACTGGAAAAAAGCGCTATGCAAAATATTAATTCTCTTCTAGATTTTTATATACATGGTAAAGACGAAACAAATTATGTTATTTTACAGGAGTTTGTTGAAGGCGCAGAATATGGAGATACACGGGTTTTAATGCTAAATGGAAAGCCAATTGGAGCATACAAGCGAGTACCGGCTAAAGATGATGTTAGGTCAAACTTAAAAGTTGGAGGTTCTGCACAGAAACATGTTCTTGACAAGAAAGAAAAATATATCTGCAAAGCAATCGGAAAGAAATTAATTCACGATGGTTTATATTTTGTCGGACTTGATATAATTAATGGGAAGTTAATTGAAATTAATGTATGTAGTCCGGGAGGTATTACAAAAATAAACCATTTTAATAGGGTAAAACTTCAGAAAACAATAATGGATTTTGTGGAAAATGTAGTTAATACAAAATCTGTTGCCCTCGATAGAAAACTTAAATATCAAAAGCTAATAGATGAAGCATAAATTTGATCTTGAAGAGATTTTGTCAAAAATTCGTAATCAGGAACAATTTGAAGGAGAGTTAACAGATTGTTCTGTGTATATTAAGATAGAGGAATATGTTCCTTTTGTATGCTTTGCAATTCATAACGGACATAATTTAAGAGCAGATTTGCAAAAAAACTGCAATTTATCAGATAAAGAAAGAAAATATGAAGAGGACCCATTCACATTCGAATTCATATCTTCAATGCCAATTGTTATTGCCTCTAATGACTCTAGATATGAATATGACCTAAATAGAAGTGGTGATTCTGCGATATATGATGAGGTGTGGGGTAAAAAGGTATGGAGAACTCAATTGACTGCCGAGCAAAAAGCAGTCAGTCTTAAGAAACACAAAATTTTCTATATGATTGTTGATGATGTCTTACAAACAATTATCAGAAAATTTAACGCTGCAATTGTTTTTGACATACACTCGTATAATTACAAAAGAATTGATAAGGACACTCCTGTTTTTAATATTGGGACTGCAAATATAAACAGATTTAAATTTGGCAGAGATATAGATTTTTGGAAAAGCAAATTGAATAAAATTGTTTTACCAAATATTATTAACAGAGTTGCAGAAAATGAGGTCTTTTCAGGAAATGGTTATTTACTAAAACATATTACTGCGAAAAATAAAAATGTTCTGGTTCTTGCAACTGAAATAAAGAAAATATACTGCGATGAACTAAATGACGAAGTATATCCTGTAATAATTGATGAAATAACTAAACAGTTAAAACCTGCCATTCTAAGTACTACTAAATATTTTCTAAACTCACATACCAAAATAAAGTTAAGGAGAAGAAATAAACTTTTGTCATCAGAAATCTCACCAGAAATATTGCAGATAGATAAGCAACTTTATTCTCTAGTGAAAAATTTTGAGATTCTTACATTTATTAATCCCGCTAATATTGAACAAGCGAGAAAAGATTTTTTCAGATCTAAATACTCAAATAATCCCAAATTTATATATAAACAATTGTCTATTGATGCCTTTGAGCTCAAACGAAATTTGTACAAGCTCCCATTGGAGAGTATTCAAGATATTTCTATCAAACTGCTATATCATGATATAATAGACTCTTATGCTGATAAAATTGATATCATTTCAGCGATTGGAACAGATAGATTCCTATATAATTCCCTGAGATATTTTGGTGAACCCAAGATTAATGATATAAAGAATGCAGAATATTTATTGCATTTTAAACCATTATGTGCTGATGACAACAAAGAAACATATTCATCTTTAGATGTAGAGAAATATTTTAGAAGTGTCTCTACTCAGTATGGATTTAATTGTAAGATTCAGATTACTAATAAAATAATTTCAAAAGTCCAGGTGTTAAACAGTAAGAAAACTGTTTTAATTAGAAAAGACTCAATGTTCTCGAAAAAAGCACTGAAAGCATTGGCTGCTCATGAAATAGGAGTACATATGTTAACCACTATTAACTCTTTAAGCCAAACTTTAAGTGTCTTTAAAATTGGAACTCCCAAAAATACTCATACCCAAGAGGGCCTTGCAATATTGTCAGAATATTTATCGGGTAATTTAACTATTGATAGGTTACATTTTCTTGCTATGAGAGTTATTGTTATTGGAAATTTGTTGAAGGGTCTTGACTTTAAGACATCTTTTCATTATCTTATGGACCAAGGAGTATTAAATGAAACTCAGGCTTTTTATCTAACTGCAAGAGTGTATAGGGGAGGAGGTTTTACAAAGGATTATTTGTATTTGCAAGGATTTAAGGATGTTTATCGTTTACATAGGAACAAATTAGATTTAAAAAATTTATTGATAGGAAAAGCCTCCTTAAACTACTTACCTCTAATTAACGAAATGATTGAAAGAAAAATATTTGCAAAGCCTCCACAAATTACCAATGAATTTATAAATCCGGCAAACGGAGATCCTATTATTGATTATGTGCTGAGTGGACTAAAATAAATTAATTATTCTTTTTTAGAATATCCACATAAGTTGGCAAATGGTCACTGAAGCCTCCATGATATTTAAACCCAATGTATGTTCTATAGGTTTTTAATCCACCATACTTTTCGTCTTTTTCAAGTAACCAATCAGCAGAAAAAATATGGATATTATCCTTTGAGGTATATAAATTGTTCATTTTATCTAATAGTGCCCCTGAAACAATAATTTGATCTAATACACCCCAGATTCCTTCATAACGATGTGTTCCAATGCCTTTATTTTCCTGTAGGTGATGGGAAAGATTGTACAAACTTTTAGGGTTTATTTTTGAAAAATCGGTTTTGGCTTTTAAAGATTCTGTTAAGCTTCTGTCTTTTGGATAGTCGTTAAAATCACCAATAATAATAATGTTTGCCCTTGGATTTGCTCGAGAAATTGAATCCGTTGTTTTTCTTAAAAGATTTCCACAGAACATGCGTAAAGCTTCTGTTTCCATTTGACCTCCCCAGCGTGAAGGCCAGTGGTTGACGAAAATATGTAAAGTGTCGAATTGATAAGTATGCCCATGAACATATAAAATATCTCTAGTTGGACGTGTACTTAAGTGGGATGGAAAAATTACTGGTATAGGTCTATGATTTATTGGTGTAAATCTTGATTCTCGATAAAAAAGTCCAACATCAATCCCCCTATTGTCAGGAGACTCATAATGAATTATTTTATAATCGCTGGTGTATAGCGGAGTTTTATTAATAAGTTCCTCTAATACAAAACGATTTTCAATCTCACATAAGCCTATAATTTCAGGCAAATCCCATCCTCCAACAGCAACAATTACTTTGTAAATTTGCTTTAGTTTAGTGTTAAATCTATATTTTAACCAATATCTGCTACCTTCCGTGGTAAATTCGTTGTCGTTTTTAGTTGGATCGTTTTCTGTATCAAACAAGTTCTCAACATTGTAGAACATTATCCTAAATGAAGCTCTAGTTTCATCTATATTATAAGAAACTCGAGAAATTTGTTTTGATTGTTTACATGATAAAAAAACTACAAAGAGTAAGGGAAGCAGATAAAGTGCGGTGTTTTTATTCATCTTTAATAAGTGTTTGCTTTTATATAATCTGAAATAATGTCGTCATAAATTATTGTAATCTTATTGAACTTGTTTTGAATATAACAAAGATGTAAAAAAAAAATTACATGAGAAATATAAGAATGATTATTATTCAATCCTTTCAAATGCTCCTAAGTCCGGTTTTCCATCTGCGATTCTGCTATTATTGTCTTGGTCAAAAGGAACTTTTAGAGCATGAAGCATTTTCCCGGCATCTTTTGCGTAGGATAGAGTATCCAGCCTATAATCGAATGGAGAAGAAGTACTGAGAAATCTAGGATTTTTGTTATAGAGATTATCAATAAAAAAATCAGAATTCTCAATCTCGGAATAATTTTTATACCTAATAAGACAGTTGTCAAATCTGAAATTTGCCATAGCATCTGATGTCAAATCCAGTAAGACTTCAGTGTCTTTGCTTCCATATATTATACAATTTGTAAAATATGCGTTTATCAAATCTCTATATGAAGTTTGAGTTTGTCCGCTAGAAGAGTAGGAATAGTAGTTATTCAAAACTAGTTGAGGGGTAGGTCTGCCATCACGGTAAAAATTTGCCATTGTACAATGATTAAAATAATACTCCCCTCCAATTATACATGCCACAGTGTATCTCCCTGCATTTGCAAACACACAATTCTCAGCTTCAATATGTGAACCTAGTGCATATAAACCAGCAATCTTAGAGTTTTCAATATTGCTATTCTTTAATACTAATGTTGGGATTCCTGGAGTTACGCATGAATCCACCTGCAACCCAATTATTCCATTTCTTATGTTTGCGTAGTTTATTTCATTATACCTAGAACCTGCTAATAAATGTATGCCTCCAAATATCGCTCTTGTGTTTCCAAAATTATCCTGTAGAAAAGCCCCCCATTGTCCCGGTATATCTTGATAGAATGATTCTAAGCGATCTCCGGTAAAAAGGACTGTATTATCATATTCTCCCATTACTTTTAGACTGCCTTTTACGAACAAACTGCTCCCTCTGTGAAAATAAACTTTAGAACCAGGCATAATTGTCAATGTTGCAAAAGTATCTACTAAAGCTGAATTGTAAATTAAAAATGGTTTGGATGAATCCCATATTGTATCATTAGGAATTATTCTGCCATTTATGAGCCAAACGTCTTGTCCAAAAGCAACTAAATCAACGTCTTGAACATTATTATTGTATATAAAAACGACCGAATCATGTTCTATCATAGCGTCTCTACCGGGGTCAATGGTTACCTCAACAAATATATACAACGAATCTCCAGGAGCAAGAATATAATCGTCGTAAGAATTAGTACTGGTACCATCAATATTAAGTCTGAAATTAGATGAACTACCTTTTGCGAGGAAAATTTTATCAATTTTTAAAGACTGAGTCGGATTAGAGTTTGTAACTGTAAAATATTTGGTAGTACTTCCAATTGTTGTAAATATAGTATCAAAATGAAGTGTGTCTATTGAAAAAGATAATTTGTCTCCGGGATTCGTTGTAAAATTGTCTTTTCTGCAATCCGTTAGTAAATATGCAAATAATGAAAATATTATTATGAGTAAGAAAAGCTTTATATTCATTTCACATTAATTATATAAGTTTTAAAAACGATAAAATTTGAAATATATTATATCATTATTATATACTTACCTAATCAATGTAACCAGACCACTTTTTTG
>OBJA01001734.1_pt1 | contig 14205 bp, 19 predicted proteins | sample 1519751 | NCBI WGS metagenome assembly OBJA01 (sample SAMEA3881238, study PRJEB22517) | soil metagenome | biome: lake sediment; feature: soda lake sediment; material: sediment, water from around vicinity | place: India | collected 2013-12-23 | depth 3 m | reverse complement strand
GGTCCTGATGTCGCTTCGACCAGGTAGAGGACAATATCTACCGCTCCGCAGGTCGACATCGCCTGTTCAACCATATAGCGGTGCAACGGGCCTCTCGCCTGATGAATGCCGGGGGTATCCAGAAACAAAATCTGCTCACCGGGACGGTTGCAGATTCCCAGAATGCGATTTCGCGTCGTTTGAGGCTTGTTGGAGGTAATACTGATCTTTTGCCCCAGGATTCGATTGAGAAGAGTTGACTTGCCAACGTTAGGCCGGCCAACGATTCCGACAAATCCTGAGCGCAGTTTTTCCTGGCCGAGTTGTTCAATAGGGGCCATCATTGTCATTCCTCACCGCAGAAAATCTTTAACGTTTATGAGCGTGGCACCCGTGCGAAAAGGTGCCGGGCGCAGTCAGGACAGGTTGTCCAAATGATGGAGCGCTGCTGCGGCATGCCGAATTTTTCCAGAAAAACGGCCCAAAATTTAACCCCACCCTTTTTGAATGTGACTGGCCAGAAGCACATTGACAGAAGGCCTTCGCCATACGGGTTTTTATATGTGGCATTGTTGCGGCTTAACAGAAATTTGTGGTATTCTGCAGGCACATAGTCATCGAATGCATTGTTTTTACGCATCAGCTGGTTGTTATAATCGAACCCGAACCACTCTGCAGGCTTCTGCTCGATTTTAACAGGTATTGTATATCCGTCAACTACACCCCACACAAGCTCCTGCACCTGATATCCATAGAAAAGCGCATCCATGATTTCTCGGATAACAGAATGCATTTTGAATGTTTTGAAAATCGTCTCAATCGCGTCAACGGCTTTGGTGGATGCATCGTTCTGTTCGATTCGCCAGTTCAGTTTCTGTACGCCTGATCTGCGGCCGGTCATACATGATGAAACCTGCGGGTCCCGCTTGACTTCATCAAATATGGTGATAATATTTCCGGTCTTTCTCAAAACCGGATCCGGATTTTCTATGGTGTTAAAGAACTGTGCCCACAGTTCTCCTACTCGTTCCCTGGTCTCAATCTCTTCGGCTAAAAACTGAACCTGTTTTATATCCTGTTTGCCAGTTGATTCAGACAATTCGACAAACCTCTCATTGTCAAGCCACAATCGTTTCATCTTTTACCTCAATATGCATCTATAGTGCTGTGGTAATTAACCCCTGTATAGGCAATGTGTTGATTTATATTCTCACGTACGGCCGGTATTGAATGCACCCATGGATCTCCGGAGCCTCCAGATGCCGCATGGATAGCCAGTGCCCATGCCCAGAAATCATCTGCGTGACCGATTTCGTCGGTCCGGTCAGCATCAAACCTTACATTGCCGGCGGCTGTCACCTCTTTTTGAATCGCGTGGAATGATTCTCGAACAATTTCATCATCAGGGAGCCTGGCAAGCCGATCTTCAACGAGTCCCTTACCATTTACAGCAAGATCTTCCTTTACTGCGTTTGTCATGGTAATGCCTTCAACACGGTACGAGCCGTGTTTGTCCTGGCATCTTTCGGTAACCGGTAATCCCATCCCGGACTGGTCGATACACATCCGTCGTACGTTTGGCAGCTGCATCACTTTGTCTGCAAATGCATACTGTAAAGAAAACTTAGCATTTTCCATTCGCTGAATAAAACGGGACAGTCGCAATGGTCCGAATTTCTGTATTATGTGAACAACTGAAAGATCTTTTTTTCGGGCGACATCCCAACCGGCGTATAGATCTCCGGGAAGGAACCGCAGCTGTTCGAACGGCACCAGGATATCGGGAGTTTCTACCGGTGCTAGCAGATCGTACGGGAAATAAGCTGTTGTGGAATCCTGCGGGTTACAGCAATAGTCCTCCTGCCATATTTCCTCAATGCGACAGTTGCGCCTGACCTCTTCCAGCCAGGCCGTTCTTTCTTCTTCTGTCGTCGGGCGGCTGAAAATCTTATCGACCAGGCCTTCGGCAACGGCTAGTTGTATCGGGATCTTATGGAGAGACCACCCGGTTTTGCCTCTGACAGTATCCTGTACAAATCGGTAGAATAGGGATCTCTTGCCTTTATGAGTAGATAGTATGCGGATCGGGTATCCCCAGAGAGCTGCGGGTTGTGCGCCAGACCACATAGCCTGTTGGTTTTTGTGTAGGGCAGCTTCATCCCATACAATTTTCCCGCCCTTAGAATTAAATGCTGTCGGAGCCGATGTCAACGAGTGGATTTTTTGCCCATCTTTGAGTTTTATAACTCGGGCTGTGACACCTTCCTTTTCGTCAATAACTTCCTCGTACGGCTTTGATGCCGCTGCATTAAATGCACGCAGCCAGTAGGCGCAGTAGTCGATATATTCTTTTCCAGCATCTTCGTCTTTTGAGCTGAAGTAAATTTTTTCGACCGGCCGCCCGGGTGTATACTGGCGTTTAATGCAAACGTCTTCCACATCCTCATACGACTGCATATAGGTGCCGCCGATACGGCGGGACTTTTCAACGATCTTATATCTTGCATGATCGTTGAGATACCGTATCTGGTATGGGAGGAAAAACGAGTCGTGCGTACTCATTTATTTAATCCCAGGACATCGCGCACACGCTGTACAACTGCTTCCGGATCCGCTTCTTTGCTTGTAACGTTATCAGGTTCACCGCTCATACCGGCTTCACATTTCTGGACTTTGTCAATCTTGTCCATCAAACTTTTAAGCAGATAACAGCGTCCCTGATCAAGCGGAACATTATTTTTTGAATCCTGTCGGAGCGATTTCATTAGCTCAAGTGTAAAAAGATATGTTTCTTCGGATAGAGATTCCCGGTGTGTCGCAAGTTGTTTTTTCCGCTGGCGCCAGTCGCCCTTATCGGCCCACAGACGCAGAGTTTTCTCCGAAACCGGAAAACGTTTAGAAAGCTCATCGAACAGCATGCCTTCCTCGACATAGAGCCGCTCGCAGATTTCATAATATTCCTGAATCTTGCTCATTTTTCGCCCAGGGCTTTTTTGAGGGTGTCTATTGTATCGAGCAGCTCGCGCATGCGGTGTACATTTCGTTTCAGACGTTCCATCGCATCAAACGCCTCATCTACATTGAGCTTCGTTACATCGCATTCGTACGGATTGATCAGCTCGCGGATCTGGATAATACACCCTGAGACTAGCACATCAAGGTCGTCGAATTCCCGCTGTGCGCCCGCCAGTTGCGTTCTCAGTTTTGCCTGTTCATGTGACACCATTGCATTACGCAGTTCGTTTGACATCGTTTATTCCTTTATTGTTGGTGATTTTGCGTCAATCTTTTGGGCATATATGTTTACTGTCCATTTTAACATTGAGTGCCTGTAGTAGATTTGCGTGTAATTCGCCAACCTGAATTTCGCGCTCGAGCAGCCTCATCAATCGATCGGTATCTTTCGCATGCGATTCAGTCTGGCGCACTAGCTCGTCTTTGTTTTGCTGCATCATGCTATTCCACTTCTGCATGTGCTCTTCAGATTGTGACGCCCGCTCCATCCGTTCTGCGTCCCGCTCGGTTTTTTGGTCAATTCGCTGTTTTTCCCACTTTGAATTTTCGGCACGGTGAGTTAAATACCATATAAGAAGAATCGCTGCTGCGGTAACTAAGTTCAGTGCCAGCATCTGCTTGATACCCAGGCCGACGAGTTGTGCTTCCATTTTAATCCTTTGAGATAAGGTGTTCTGTATGTGGATGCTAAAGCATCCACATACAAGATACCACGCGTTTCGTTCGATAATTTACGGAACCCGTTCCGCAAATTATCGATGGTGAATTGTGGTACTTTTTTAGTAGTGCGTAAAAAAGATGTGTGTGATTGAGCTTTAACGTTCAATTAATAAAGGGTTAAAAATGAAATGGTTTGAATTGGCGAAAGTGGGACAGTATACAGACCGCTTCGGTCAGCTGGTCAATTTGACGAGAGAAAAGCTTCAGGCTGTCGCATCTCAGTATAAGCCTGATTTCTACCAGGCGCCTATAACTGTCGGACATCCCGAGTCACAAAAGGAGCCGGCCTGGGGCAGAGTTGCTGCGGTGAGGTTTGATGAGGGTACAGATACGCTGATGTTTCGCCCGGCACGGTTGGTGGCTGAGTTTGCGGAAATGGTAAACAGAGGTATGTATACGCATGTGTCTCCAGCTTTTGATACTGGCAGTTGGAGTTTGATCCATGTTGCGTTCCTGGGTGCCAAACCGCCGGCTATAAAGGGCATGAAAGAGATTCTGAATGTCGAGCTGGCAGCCGCGCCTGATCAGCTGGTATCTGTGGATACATCTGACATCGTAAGAGAGTGGCTTGGGAAAGCAGAATTTTCTGAGCGTGACCACTGGGTTGGCTGGCAGATAAAAACCCTGGGAAGGATAATGCGGCGGTTACGTGACAAATTTGTTGAAACAGACGGGGTCGAAAAGGCCAATTCGCTTATTTATGAATATGAACTCGAGGAGCTTACAAAAGATCCTCCATCCGGTATAGCTGAAACGACGACACAATTTTCATCATCTACGGAGGTAGACATGACTCTTGAACAGCAGGTTGCTGATCTCACAAAGAACGTTACCGAGCTTTCTGCAAAGGTAACTGCAGTTGAAGCGGAAAATGTCGAATTAAAAGTTAAGTTGACTGCTGCTGAGGCTGAATGCGTATCACTAAAATCTGCTGCAACGAAGCGGGAGTATGCAGAGTTTTGTGATGGTCTGATAAGTGAAGGACGGCTTCTGGCTGACCAGAAGGAAAAAACTATTGCCGTAATGGAGTCGCTGGACAATAGCAAAACTGTTGAGTTCAGTGAAGGAGAAAAGGTCTCTTCTCTTGAGCTTTATAAGCAGCAGCTTAAAGCAGCTCCCAAACGGGTCGAATTTTCGGAGTTCATGACTAACGACCGTATCGGCCAGGGCAGTGCTGAGGCCAATCCGTATGTCGAGCTGGGGAGGTCGATCGCCGAGACGGTAAATCCAAAAAAATAAAACGGCCAGAAGGGTGTCTATTTTTGATTTCGAGACACTTTGGCTGACGGGTGTAGGTCTCGAAGGGCTTTAAACGGTTTTAAACGGGTTTTAAACGGGTTTTATCAAAATCTATCAGGTCTGGGATCGTGGAGATCGGGCCGTGAGGAGTGAAAATGGGTGAACGTTATGGTATGACTGAAATTTCGGCAGCGGTAGACAATTTGTTTGCCGGTGATTCGTCGCATCCTGAGATCCCGGTCATAATTCAGTCTGGCGAAGGGGAACTTGCCAGGGGAACGGTTCTGGGAAAAGTCACAAAGGGCGCAATCGCAATCGTGGCTGGCGCTGAAAATACCGGGGATGGTGATGCTGATGAGATTGTTATCGGCCAGAAAGCAAAGGTCGGGGTGTATAGGCTGGTGTGTATTCTTGCGGTTGTTAATGGTGGAAATTTTTCTGTTGTCGACCCTGACGGTTACATGATGGAAGACCTTATCACCGGTGAGCCATACGACAATGGTCATTTCGCAGTGGAGATTACTGGAGGTGATGTTGATTTTGTTACAGGTGACACCTTTACTGTTACTGTTGCGGCTGGAAGCGGCAAGTACAAGGCGTATGACGATACTGCCACAGACGGCACCGATGTCGCAAGGGTGATTCTTGGTCGTAGTGTTGACGCTACATTGACAGACGTTAAAGCGTTTGCGTATGCAGGTGGAGAGTTTCAGGCTGCTGGAGTAACGGGAGAAGATGCAGCCGGTATTGAAGATCTCGCCGCACGCGGAATTTTTATAAAGTAATTCCACGCTGACACCCTGTTTGTCAGGGCGGATACGTCAGCATAGAGCATAATCTGATAAGGGCTGGGGCTTGCTCTCCCAGCCTGCTTAAACGATCGCAATTTTCAACAAGGAGTTTTTATGGATTTGCTGCACTGGAGAAGTTTGACCGAAGCGGTCAATAATATCGTCACGCCGGGTCGGGTGCTTATTGACAAAGTTTTTACACGGGTACGCAAACATGCAACTCGTACAATCGATGTCGATATCATCGAGGGCAATAAAAAGCTGGCGCCGTTTGTTTCTCCTATCGAGGGCGGTGTTGTAATTACAAAGCTGGGCCGGAAGATGTCTACTGTGCAGGCTCCCAGGATCCGCATTAAAACCACACTCAATCCCTCCGACTTCAACGATCGCGCACCCGGTGGTGTCGTTTACGCCAGCGTGCAAGATAAGGAAAAATACAAAAAGGAAAAGATCGCTCTTGAGCAGCAGAACATGAAAGACCAGTCTTTCAGGCGTATACACTGGATGTGTGCGCAGGCATTGACCGGTAAAATTACGGTTGCCCAGGATAATGTCGCATTTGAAATAGATTTTCTTTTTCCTGTAGCACATAAGCCTGTACTGGAGGGGAATGCGGTGTGGTCCGATGCTGCTGCCACAATCCTGAAAAATATCAGAACCTGGAAACGCCTGGGCGCATCGAAGGGTCATAACCTCCGGCTTGCATTTTCTACTCCCAGCGTAACAGATGCTCTCCTGGCAAATGAGGAGATAAAGAAGCTGCTAGATAATAGACGGCTGAATGTTGGTGCGCTTGAACTGGACGGAACTGACTACATAGGCAGACTGGCTGGAGTAGACATTTACGAGTTCTCTGAAGAGTATGTTGATGAGAACAATCAATCTCAGCCGATGCTTCCAGACGGAACATTTACCATGCTTGATCCTGATGCCAGGTTTGATATGAACTATGCTGCAGTAGAAGACCTGGATGCAGGCGGTGATGTTGTTACTGAATTTTTCTCGAAATCCTGGACAGAAAAAGATCCATCCAGGCTGTGGCTTCTGATCGAATCCGATCCGCTTCCCACGGTTAATCAGCCCGGAGCGGTAGTACACGCAACGGTATTGTAATAGAAAATGAACACATATTGATATGCTTCCCGGTTCAGCCGGGAGGCTTTTTACGCCGAAAGAAGGGTCATATGAAAATCAAGATCATAGGTTATGTCGATAACGGCAAAGAGCAGCTCCGGGGTATAGTCGACCTCCCTGATGCCAGAGCTGTGCGCCTTATTAATCTGGGTGCGGCTATCGCCGCGGATCCAGCAGATATAGCAGCAACCGTTCGACCCGACAGTGTGTCATTAGAGCATGCGCAAAAAGTGCTGGCAGATCAGTCATCTACAATATCAAAACAGGCTGAAAAGATCGAACAGCTTAAGAAAAAAAACAAAGAACTTTACGAGCAAAACAAAACGTTTTCCGAGATTAACGTTCAGCTCTCTGCAAAAGTTCAAGAGCTGGAAGCCGAGCTCATTAAAAAGCCTGCTGAAACCAAAAAGATCAAAACCGATAAGAGCGGAAAGAACAGCTGATGTACTGTTCGATCGAGGATTTAAAAAAAGCACTGCCAGAGCGGGTTCTTTTACAGTTGGCAGACGATGAAAACGACGGCGAATTTGTGATCGTTCCGCCGAATGCAGCTTACAGCCGAATTGTTGATGCTATTACGAGGGCGGATACGCTGATAGATGGGTATGTCTGCGGACGATACACGCTACCCTTCCTATCTGTCCCCGCTCTTATCAAAAACATCTCAGTTAATTTGGCTATCTGTGAGCTGTATGCCCGCAGTCATGATGCAATTATTCCGGAGGGGATCGCCGAAAGACGGAAATCGAACATCAAAATTTTGGAAAATTTGCAGAGGGGTACAGTCCTTTTACCGGGACAAACAAAAGAGGAACCGGCCGCGGTTTTCACTGTCAATAAAACCGATGATGACCGGGAGTTTCCGGATTCACTTTTACGCCAGTATTGAGGCATTATGGTTATAGCGCTTTACCCAGGACATGCAGGTAAGGATTGTGGCGCAATCGATGGTGTCGATGTTACCCAGGGAGACGTTATCCATACCATAGAGGCAGTAATCACAACGGGAATCGTCAGCAAAATGTCGTTGTTTCTGACAGTGCTTGGCATAGACCATGTGGTTGCATCGGGAGGTTGGGATTACAGGATAGCTGCAACAAAAAGCTGTACTGCAGGGATTTCTATACACGCTGATACATGCAATGATGTCCAGAAGCGTGGATATCATTGCATGTATTATCCAGGCTCCATAAAAGGGAAGCAGTTGGCTGAAAGTATCGATAAAGCCCTGGAGTCGATCGCTCCCAGGGCGCGTATGCCCCATGCAGAAAATCTTAAAATTTTACGCGATACAGTTTTTCCGGCAGTTTTAGTCGAGGCCGGATTCTTGAGTAATACTGTTGATGAAGCTCTCTTAAGCAACAATGAGCATCAGTATAACCTTGCTTTTGCAATAATTGCGGGACTCAGAGAACACATGTACAAGAGGTAGACAATTCCGGAACCCGTTCCTGAAGGCCCCTTATAATAAATAAGGTAAATTAAATATAAATACTCACAAAAATCCACTGGGGAGGTTACTATGGATAAGTTGCTAAAGCTGGGTAATGGTAAAAAAACGCTGTTTGGGGTGCTGTTGTTTTTTGTTATGGCTCTGATCTGCTTTCAGACTGGCTTTGACATCCCAAATTTTGAAGAGCCGGGCACGGTAGCAGACATGGTTAAGATTTTGGGTTTGGTGTTGGGCGTGCTGGTTGCGGAGACCGGTTGGGCAGATAAAATCGCAAAGGCTCGAACTGAAGAGTTGAAAAGGTTGTTGTTGCAGGAGAGCCCGCATCTTCAGACGGGAGAAAACGCCTTCAAAGATGTATTTGGTAAATAGAGGTTAACATGCAGTTTGCACCTGTTAGTTTGTCGGTGATTGAAAGCGCAATGCTGCGGCATTTAAAAAGAGCCGCTCTTGCTGATGGCACAGGTGAAGTTGTTGCTGAGTTTGATGCCAGAAACGGGATCGAGAAAATAAATCGCACACCAGCGGTTTGTGTTGCGACCGAGGCCATTGGGTTTAGTAAGGTTGACGAGAGTACAATACGGTGGACGCCTGAAATAATGCTGTATGTCGTTTTTAAAAATGTCTCTAGTGCTGCAGGCCGGCGCAGTGGTGCATATCCCATTTTGGAGGGGGCTGTGAGGCTACTGGCTCTACATAGGTTTGGGTTAGATATTGAGCCTCTGGTTCCTGGTGTCAGGGCAGAGGAGCTGATTAATTCTGAGCTGGAAAAACGCGGTTTAATCGGCTTTAAAGTTCCGTTTACTACCGAATTTGATGTATCTAAATACGAAGCCGAACAGGAAGCTGTAAAGTTCCTCATTTCTGGAGTTAGGTACTATCTGCAGCCTGATGATGGTGAGCATGATGCTGAGGACGTTATTTCGCTGGAGTAAATATGGGAGAGAAAATTAAAGTTGTTGCAAAAGCCGGGTGTGTATGCCCCAGAGAAAATCCCAGGGAACCGATTATTACCGATTCGGAGCCTGTTGCGCTGATTAAAACACCGTATTACACCAGGCTGCTGGCTGACGGCTCGCTGAGAATTTACACCGAAAAGAGAAGATCTGAAAAGGCAGGTGACAAATGAGCATTTCCAAATCTATCCGCAAGCCCGGAGCTTACAGCGAAATCGACACATCTGGAGCAAACAATTCTCTGCCATCTACCAGGCAGGAGATGGTAATAATCGCACAAAGGCTTGCAGCTGGTACTGTTGCCGCACATATCCCTAAAAGTGTTGTCAGTGCAGACCAGGCAGCTGACTACTGGGGTGCCGGATCGATAATGCACAGGTTAGTAAAGACGGCATTTGAGGCATATCCGTACCTGGTATTAACAGGTTGTGCTCTGGATGATGCAGTTGCCGGTGTTGCGGCAGCAGCACCTGTTACATTTGCCGGTACCGCAACAGCACCTGGTACTGTTGAATGGAAATACTCTAAGCGTGAGTCTGTTGTCATAGCTGTGAGTAAGGGGCAAACTGCTTCTGAGGTAGCAGCAGCACTGGTGGCCGAGGTAGCCAAATATCCCGCGTACCCGGTTACCGCCTCAGCTGCTGATGCAGTTGTAACCCTGACGGCAAAAAACAAGGGCACCTGCGGTAATTTTATTGGTAAATACAACGCATCCACTACCAAATATGATCCGGATGTTGTGAGCATGGTTGATGGAATAACCGTTACAACTACCGGGTTTACAGGAGGGGCGACTGATCCTGGTATGGATTTGGCGTTTGCGGCTCTGTTATCAAAACGGTATCATCTGTATTGTATACCGTTTGCATCTCTGGATGCCGCTCAGGATCTGGATGCACATCTGGAGTCGGTTTCTGATGAAATAAATCAGAAGGGCGCCAGAGGGTATATGTTTATATCCGGTGCGGTTGCTGATGCAACAACTATTTCTGCTGTCAATGCAAAGCGCGTCTGTCTGGGCGCAATTCGCAGATGCAGGCGCCCACAGTTTGAAAATGCAGCCGCATATGCAGCAATTCAGGCCGCAGAGGAACGGCCCTGGAAGGGTGTTAACAATGCTGTTTTGGTCGGATGTGACAGCCCTGATATTTCAGATCGTTTTACCTGGACAGAGATAAACAATTTGCTCTGGAATGGTGTTGCGCCGTTCGAAGTGGGCGCAGGCGAGCTAGTCAGGTGTGTGCGGTCGATATCTACGTACACCAAAAATGCATCTGACACCCCTGATGACGTCTGGTTGGATTCGTTCAAAATCGCTACCGCAGATTATGTCCGCGAAGCAGTCAGTGACAGCCACAGGCGGAACTTTGCCAATTTTACAGTCAGAGATACACACGTTGATGGTGAGCCAGATGGCATTATCACTCCTGACGATGTTATAGATAACAATATCGCAGTGTGTAAACGTATCGAACGGCAGGGCGGGCTGAACGATGTGGATGCATATGTGGATCAGTTTACGGCTGAGCGTGATCCTGATGTATCAGGCCGGATAAATTCGGGAATACCGATCGATATTGTCGATGCGGCGCATATTTTTGCGAACACAATTAAAATCGTCTCGTCTTTTTAATAGGAGCATAATGTATGTCAACCAAGTATGTTTCGCGTGCTCGTGTGACTCGCAACGGCCAGAAGGTTCAGCACATGAAGAATTTCAAGTTCGGTGAAGCTCTTTATGCTACAGAGGTCGAAACGATGGATGGCGGAGGGACAGTCGACAATCCTCGGCGCCACAGGTTCTCTCTAGATTACGCTATACCAAAAAATAGCCCGAAATTGGACTGGTCCGATGTCAGGGATGAGGATTGGACAGTTGAGCTCGAAGGTGGAAAAAAAGCGATTTACACAGGAGTGGATTGTCTTTCCAGGGGAGAGTTTACTGTTGATGCTCAGAAAGAGTCTGTAATGACATTGAATTTCTATGCCGCAACGGAGGTATACAAATGAGCGTCCTCGCAAAACTGAAATCTGGAATTAACAATTTTAAAGAAGTAGCATTCCCGGGAACCGGGCATAAAATTCGGCTGCAGCTGCTTTCCGAGCAGGATACACTGGATTCCGCAATAGCGACCGATCTTCTCTTCAGAAGTTACAAAGTTGATGTTGAGTTTCACAATATCAATGCTTTTGAAAATGAGAAGTCGACACAAATGCTGTTTCGAGCCTGCAGGGATATTGAGACCGGTGAACCCATTGCCGCAGACATTACCGAGTTTCGGCGCCTCATTACTAACGAAGAGCGGACAGCACTGATCAGTGAGTACAATTCCCTGGCTGAGGAGTGTAATCCGGATCCCACAATGATGGAGGCAGATGAATTTGATGCATTGGTGGAATCGGTAAAAAAAAATCCGAGAGAGACGATTGGGAATATTTCAAGTTTACAAACGCTGAAAAGGCTGTCGCTATTTTTGGCCGAAGCGCCTGTGACCTCACAGCAGGACAGTGGACCTATATCCTCATAATGAGGTTAATCGAAAAAGAGCGGCAGGGCGACAGTACACCACCCCTAAGAGCCGTTGAAGATCTTGTGGAGATAGAGGATGACAACGAGGACTGAGACCCTAAAACTCATCATCTCCGGCGATGGACGCCTTTTAGGCACCGAGCTGAATAAATCCGAAAAACAGGTAACGTCATGGGGCGGCCGCTTAGGCGGTGTGTTCAGCGGTATCAATAACAAAATCGCATCATCTGTTAAACGCATTGCTACAAACCCTCTTACCATTGTCGGTGGAACTGCCGGATTCATGTACGCCGGCAAAATGCTTATAGACTATCAGTCTGCACTGTCTACAATAGGAATCAACGCAGGGAAAACCGCTGCCGAAATTCTATCTCTCGATCAGGCGTTAAACAAAACTGCTTTAGATGTCGGCCAGGACCGGGACGACCTTGTATCTGCAATGAGTGATATAATTGACAAAACTGGAGATTATGAATTCGCGGCAGAATCTATGCACAATGTCGGTCGAGCCAGTACAGCCATGTCTGCTGAAGTTATGGATTCTGGCCGGGTGCTTTCTGCTCTTCGTCTGGGCATGAATGCTACAGCGGAAGAGGCCGAGGAATACTTCGATATTATGGCCCGGATGGGTAATATTGGCTCTTTTACGTTTGCACAACAGGCTTCGCAGGCTGAACGGCTTTTTTCCAGTGCTGCCCTGGCTGTCGGTATTCAGAAGAAAAATTTTGCCGAATACAATGCATTTATGCAAACCGTAAAGCCGATGTTTGGTTCTGCCGATATGGCCGGTACTGCCATTGAATCGATAATGAACAAACTGAAAACCGATGGTTCGAAAATTCAGAAAAAGCTCGGGTTTAGATTGTTTGATGAAAAAGGCGCGATAATTGACTTCGAAAGGACCATAAAGGCGATAGCAAAACTATCTCCATCTCAACGGTCAAAAATGTTCGGTGAATATTCTAAAGCATTTACAATATTTGATTCTGAAAAAGGTCTGACCGACTTTGAACGCTATATCGAAACTGGACGCCAGGCGGGTTTTATTTCTGAAGCTTTTGCACGAAAACAACAGGACGCAAAAGTCCAGCTGAGCACACTGACCACCATTGCAAAGACGTTTTCCGGTACAGCTTTGGTGCCGACGCTGGACAGTTTGACAAAAGGGCTTAGGAGTATCACACAGGACCCCGAGAAAATAAAACAGGTCGCAGATAATATCGAGATACTGGCAACTGCTTTTGGCGGTTTGGCAAAATGGCTGGTAATCAAGCCTGCTGAGGGTTGGGCTGAGATTCTGGGTGTTGTAACCGAGCCGTTTTCTGACAGAGGACGGCAACGGACCCAATTGTCAAAACAGGCGCGTGCTGCATTCCGGGCGTTATCCAAAGAGGATCAGGAGTTACTCCGGCCGATGATCAGTAATAACAACTGGAACACGTCAACGTACGAAGTCCTTCGACGCTGGCGCCCGGAAGCTCTTGGTTTACAGAATGATTCTGCACTGGTTCAGACGCCGAAAATTGAGCAGAAAATAACGGTCGTTGCTCCTGAAGGGACTAAAGTTTTATCTGAAACCAGAACGCCAGTGAACATGAAAACACAGGTTAACAGGGGGAGTTTCAGATGAGTAAATATACGGCTCAGCTTGATGGCTTCACTCTTGAATTAAAATCTGATGGGGTGCAGGATTCCTGGGAAAAAAATGTAGTTGAATATGATATACCATTCTCCAATGGAGCAATCCTGGACACACTGGGTCTCAAGTCGCATCCGATTCGATTTACTGCTATTTTCCGCAACGAGAACTATGAAATGCATGAAGCGTTTGTCGCACATGTATCGCAGGACATCGTTAACACATTGGTACATCCTAAATACGGGCTGGTTAAAGGGATGGTAAAAACCGTTTCGGTAACCAATAGAGACCTGGTAAATTATGCTGAGGTAATGGTCGAATTCCTGGAAGATGCGAACCCTGATGCGCAGCCACTATACAGGCCGGACCTAAAGAGCGTTGTAGAGTCCGGGTTCATTGATACACAGGCGCTTCAGTTGGAAAAATTTGCTGACGATGTACATGCAATACTAGGCCCTGCAGCATCTGCGGTTTTGGCTGTTTCTCTGGATCCTGAAGCTGGCATACTGGCTCAGTTCTCGGGATTATCTATGGCTGCCAGATCATATATAAGCAAAATTGAATCAGCTGTTAACGCTATTGATACTGCGATTGAAAACGTTACAAACCCTGCAGAATCTTTGATTTCGACAATTGAGTACGGCACTACGTTACCTGGCAGAGTAATGGGCAGCATTGCGCATTCTGTTGAGAGATATTCTGTGGCTGCCGTACTGACAACAAAAAGCCCTCTGTCATTTGTCAATTCTTTC
>OBJA01001733.1_pt1 | contig 14210 bp, 9 predicted proteins | sample 1519751 | NCBI WGS metagenome assembly OBJA01 (sample SAMEA3881238, study PRJEB22517) | soil metagenome | biome: lake sediment; feature: soda lake sediment; material: sediment, water from around vicinity | place: India | collected 2013-12-23 | depth 3 m | reverse complement strand
GCCAGACGGTCTTTTCCGCATCGGTATTTTATCCGCCAACCCGGATCGGGATTTGGGCATGTTAGCAGATATTTCATGGGTTGGAGCGATCTGGAACCTTCAGGGATTTAACATCCGTCTGCTGTACACAGAAGGACGTTGGGACGTTGAGGACGGTGCTATCCGCCGACGATTAAATCTAAAGAACCAAACTGCCTCTGGTCCTGATAAAGAGCGGGTTACTATATATTCCCGCCCCATCTGGACATATATTCTTTTAGCCGCTAATATCGCTATGTTTATTTGGGCAACACTTAGAGGTGGTTCTGACGATCCGAGAGTTTTATTGGCCTTAGGCGCTAAAGATGCGGCGAAGATTTGGCTGGGAGAGTATTGGCGTCTTTTGACACCAATATTTATTCATATTGGGTATACCCATCTCTTCTTTAATTCATTCGCTCTATTTCAGTTAGGACCTATTGTGGAACGCCTATATGGGCGTTGGCGTTTTATCTTCATCTATCTCTTAGCTGGTATTATCGGCGTTTTAGCCAGTGTTGCAGGGATGCCCTTTGCTATCTCAGCGGGTGCTTCTGGCTCCATCTTTGGTTTACTGGGAACGCTGGTTTATTTTAGCTTGCGAAAACCCCGGGCTGCCAAGGCTTATTTTGGGCAGAGCTTATGGGTGATGTTGGGTGTTAATTTGGCATTAGGCTTCTTCATTAAGGGTATTGACAATTATGCGCATATAGGTGGACTACTTGGTGGGTTTATCTTGGCTGGTGGGTTGGGACTTGGTCCAGCGGATCGGCTGCCACACCGTGGGCGATGGCTGGCAATGGCGCTAGTGGGCTCCATTGTCTTGAGCTTTTTAGCCTTAAGACCGCCTACATCAGGATGGCATATTCCCTATGATCAGGGACGTATTGCCCATAATCAAGGCGATTATGAATTGGCCGTTGATCAGTTGGAATTGAGTCTGAGTAGGGAGAAGAGGAACGATTATGCTCGCCGGTATTTGGTGAATTCCTGTTTGATGAGGGCACTTCACTTAATAGATACCGGAGGCTTTGATGAGGCTGTTTCCATCTTGAAACGGGGGATTGCAGTAAAAGAAACTTGGGAACTTCGACTGGTCCTCGGCCAAGCCTATTACTATTTAGATCAGCGGCGAAATGCCTTGGAAGAGTTTAAGCGCGCTTATGAACTGAATCCGAAAGATAAGGGTATTAAGGAAGATATTGATACCATTGAAAAAGAACTTCATTAACTAGAAGAGAGGTTTCAAGTTAATCTAATAAGTAAGCTAAAGGTGAAAAATAAGAGGATTATCATTTGAACGAGTTTCATAAATGCATTAAACAAGATTTGTAGAATATATCAGCATAACCATGCCGCCAGGATGAATTAAGAGTCATGAGTAATAATCTATTCCGCCGTGCATACTAAGACAGGAGGTGTATGTTAATGGCGGATCGATGTATGCAAGTAAAGTGTAAAGTGGATAGTTGCGCTTATTGGGATGAAGGTAATATCTGCGGCGCTGATGGCATCGAGGTTGACAACTCCATGATGAACATGGGAGATGCTATGATGGAGATCGGTGAACTAGGCAAGGGAGAGGATGAGGCTAAGACCTCAGATGAAACCTGCTGCCGAACATTCAAACCAAAGAACAAAGCGTGACCGGTGATTTCACCGGTCTATTTTTCTAGGCGATCTCAAAATAGGGTAACGGATAATAGAGGCTTGTAGGATGGGACCAGACTTTCGAGGATGATCAGTTTTATGCTTTGGCAAGCTCAATTCACGGGCAACGATATAATTGTCTGACAATAGGAGGAACTTAAGTTTCTGTCGCGAATAGTAGAGGGAATATCCTAAGAAGAGGTGATTCCCGATGCGAAGTGACAAAGTTAAAACGGGACCGGCGCGAGCGCCGCACCGTTCGCTCTTTAAAGCGATGGGTTACACAGACAGTGAATTATCCCGACCATTAATTGCCGTGGCTAATTCTTACAATGAGGTGGTTCCGGGCCACATAAACCTGCGACAGATCTCTGAAGCGGTTAAGGCTGGAATCAGGATGGCCGGTGGAACTCCCGTAGAGTTTGGTGTGATCGGTGTCTGTGATGGTATTGCCATGGGTCATGAGGGGATGAAATATTCTCTAGCTTCACGGGAGTTGATCGCCGACTCCATTGAAGCTATGGTGATGGCGCATGCTTTCGATGGCATGGTCCTTATTCCTAATTGCGACAAAATCATTCCGGGTATGCTCATGGCCGCCGGTCGCTTGGACATTCCTACTGTTGTTGTGAGTGGTGGACCGATGATGGCCGGGAGCTACCGGGGAAAAAGAGCCGACCTAAACTCGGTCTTCGAGGGAGTTGGGGCGCTCGCCGCTGGTAAGATCTCCGAAGCCGACCTCTATGAGTTGGAAGAGCGGGCTTGCCCTGGATGTGGTTCTTGCTCCGGAATGTTCACTGCCAATACAATGAACTGTATGACCGAAGTATTAGGACTGGGTTTGCCTGGCAACGGTACTATTCCAGCAGTAGATGCCCAACGAATACGTTTGGCTAAAGAGGCTGGCGTTAAGGTGCTTGAGATGGTGGAGAAGGATATCCGTCCAAGTCAGATTCTCACAGCTGAAGCTTTTGCCAACGCTTTTGCAGTGGATATGGCAGTAGGCGGTTCGACCAATACCGTGCTCCATCTTCCAGCCATCGCTCATGAAGCCGGAGTGAAATTGGATCTTAACTGGATCAATGAAATCTCTAAAAAGACCCCGCATATCGCCTCCCTTCGTCCGGCAGGCCAACATCATATACAGGATCTGGACGAAGCGGGTGGTATTCCTGCGGTAATGAGCCGTTTGGCAGGAGCAGATATGCTCAATCTCGACTGTATAACCGTTACGGGTAAAACGGTCGGTGAAAATATTAAAGGTGCCAAAGTGTTTCGGGATGATGTAATTCGATCGCTGGAAGCCCCTTATCATGATGAGGGCGGCCTAGCAATCCTCTTTGGTAACCTGGCTCCTAATGGGGCTGTTGTTAAGCAATCCGGCGTGGATCCTTCAATGATGGTATATGAAGGGACGGCACGGGTGTTCGAGGGAGAAGAACCAGCCTATGAGGCTATTATTAATGGGAAGATCGGCCCAGGCGATCTGGTGGTAATTCGTTATGAGGGTCCACGTGGCGGACCGGGTATGAGAGAGATGCTCTCTCCCACCTCGGCCATTGCAGGGATGGGACTAAAGGAGAAAGTTGCCCTAATAACCGACGGTCGTTTCTCAGGCGCTAGTTGGGGTGCGTCCATTGGGCATGTCTCTCCCGAGGCTGCAGATGGAGGGCCGATTGCTCTGATTCGAGAAGGCGATAAAATTCAGTTGGATATCCCCGGTAAGCGAATGGATCTAATGATCTCTGATGAGGAGATGGAAGCGCGTCGTCGGGAATGGAAGCCTTTGCCGCCGAAAGTGACCAAAGGTTATCTGGCTCGTTATGCTAGAATGGTTACCTCCGCGAACACAGGAGCCGTTGTGGAGTAAAAAGGCCACGAGTGTACACCCTGGGCGTGTGATGTGGAGCCAGCGATAAGCGCAAGAAGGTGCAGAAGTTGAACTGGGTAGAAATTTTTGCTACGGAAGATTTAAGCGAGGCTGAGATCCTAAAAGGGTTGCTGGAATCGGCGGGGATTCCTGTTTTACTCAAAGATGAGCATTCTATACGGACATTGCCGGGAGTAGCCGGAAGCATCAGGGTCTGGGTGCCATCTGAATTGGGAGACCAGGCCCGGGAGGAGATTAAACTTAGTAGAAATACGTGATAACTGCTATAACCGCTCAACCGTCTTCAAATGAAGGCGGTTTTTTCCTTGATTATATATGAGCACAGAGCCCGAGGTTCTTATAATACTTAAGGCGCAAGTATGTAAGCTGCTATATGAAGATTGCTTCAGTTGAAAGAGACCTATGCAAGGCGGGAGTGAATTAATTAAAGCATAAATATACTATATCAATGTATATTAATAATGGAGTCACTGCACAGTGTGGCCGCCGGGTATAAGTGATTTAAGGAGAAAATAAAATCGTAATTTATTAGAAAACCGATTGCATTATATCTTGCGTTAATGTATAATTATGAGAAAATACTTTCGTTGGGGTTGTCTATTAACTCAAAACTATGAGAGAGTGAGTGAAGTGGCTAAAATAAGTGATTTATTAACAGGGAAGCTTACGCCACCGCAGGTGTGGGAGTTAGCTAAAAATGCTTATGTTGAGGCGGGAGGTTGCCATGATTTTTCTCATGTCGAGCGGGTTTATCGCTTGGCATTACATATTGGAGAAGCCGAGGGGGCTGAACTTCAAGTTCTAGCATTGGGAGCGTTGTTTCACGATATCGGCCGTCCAGAAGAGGAACAAAGTAAAGGTGAACTCTGCCATGCTGAAATAGGTGCTCAGAAAACAGTCCAATTACTAACGAAACATTTTTTATATGACGAAGAAACGATTGCGCGCGTTGCCGAGTGCATAGTCGGTCATCGGTTCCGTAAAGGAGAGCATCGCCATCGAAGCTTGGAGAGCAAATGCTTGTTTGATGCCGATAAACTGGATTCCCTAGGAGCGATTGGTGTGGCACGGGCTTATCTTTGGTTAGGAGAACGTGGCGGAGAGGTGTATCAAGAGTTTTCTAAAGAGTCTGATCCTCATGGACTCGGTTATTGCCCTCCAGAGGATGACTCTCTTCAACGAGAATGGGAGATTAAATTAAAATACCTAAAAGATCGTCTTTACACAAAGACTGGTCGCCAAATGGCTCGTAAACGTCACGAAACGATGAGGGAGTTCATTCGCCTTATGGAGCGGGAAGTTAAGGGAGAAGAATAGGGGAGCTTAGTGAACAGTTATCAGTGAACAGTTATCAGTTATCAGTCAACGGTGATAAGATATGGGTTACATATTGTCTTTGGGAAAATATGGGAATTGGTTTGGTCCTTAAAATCATGTAGTTGTTTGGAGGGCTTTCAATGAATCAAGATGGTATAATACAGATTCAGGGTGGAGTGACGGCGGCGCAAGGATTTAAGGCATTTGGTGTGGAAAGCGGGATAAAAAAAGCCGGTGTTTTAGACTTGGCCTTGGTTTACTCCGAGACGGAGTCGACAGCCGCCGGGGTTTTTACAACCAACAAGGTGGTGGCGGCGCCAGTGATGGTCTCCCGAAAACACTTACAGAACGGGCGGTCAAGAGCAGTCATACTAAACAGTGGAAATGCCAACGCCTGTCTAGGTGAGGCGGGAATGAAAGCCGCACAATCAATGGCGGGCAAAACTGCTGAGGCTTTAGATATTGCTATGGAGGATGTTTTAGTGGCATCTACCGGGGTCATCGGCGCGGCTTTCCCGATCGAACGGGTTTTAGCCGGAATTAAGCCGTTGGTCGCTGGATTGTCCCAGGAGGGTGGAAACACAGCTGCCCGCGCCATCATGACCACAGATACGGTGAGTAAGGAGTATGCAGTAGAGTTTACCCTGGATGGGAAGGCGGTTCGTGTAGGGGGCATGGCCAAAGGTTCAGGGATGATTCAACCAAATATGGCCACAATGCTCGCTGTGGTCACTACAGACCTGGATATACCTTTAGGTTTGCTACGTCGGGCATTGGCCGCTGCCACGCGAGTCTCTTTTAACAGGATCACGGTTGATGGTGACACTAGTACAAACGACTCACTCTTTGCTCTGGCCAACGGAGCTTCTGGAGTAAAAGTAGATTCTATCGGCTTAGGGTTTGATAAGTTTCAGCAAGCCTTGTCAATGGTCTGTGAAGAGTTGGCCAAGATGTGCGTAAAAGACGGTGAAGGGGCGACCAAGTTTATCACAGTCTGTGTCGAAGGCGCTTCCGATGAGGATGCGGCTGAGCGGGCGGCTCGCGCGGTTGCTAACTCCAGCTTAGTAAAGACTGCTTTCTTTGGTGAAGATGCAAACTGGGGAAGGATTCTGTGTGCTGTCGGATACTCGGGAATTGAGTTTGATCCAACCACGAGCTCCATTTTCTTAGGGGATTTAGTTGTTTATAAGAACGGTACAGGATTGATCTTTAACGAGAGCCAAGCTGCAGAGATACTGTCCGAACGGGAGATCGCCGTCACGATCAAAGTGGGGAAAGGCCCCGGTTCCGCGTCGGTCTGGACTTGTGATCTATCCTATGACTATGTTAAAATCAACGGGAGCTATAGGACATAAGTCGGTGAACAGTTATCAGTAATTGGAATGAGCGGAGAGGGGAGTGCGTAAATGGAAAACTTACTGGAACGGGCGCAAATATTGATTGAAGCGGTTCCTTATATCAGGACGTTTCACGGGAAGACGTTTGTCATTAAATACGGCGGCAATGCCATGATTGACGAAGAGCTTAAAAAAGCTGTTATTTTAAATATCATTCTCTTAAAATATCTTGGGTTAAACCCTGTGATAGTGCATGGCGGCGGACCAGAGATCACTGGTATGTTAAAGCGGGTCGGTAAAGAAACGTCTTTTATTGGCGGACAACGAGTAACAGATAAAGAGACCATGGAGATCGTCAATATGGTCTTGAGTGGAAAGATCAACAAAGAGCTTGTGGCGCTGATTAACCAATACGGAGGTAAAGCAGCGGGAATCTCGGGTCATGACGGGAACCTACTGGTAGCTCGTAAGCGTGTCGCTACTTTGGCGGCTGATGGAACTCCGGCGGACCTTGGTTTTGTCGGAGATGTTGAGGCTATTAATCCAGAGGTTCTCAATTTATTGATCGAACGAGATTTTATTCCTGTTGTCGCCACAATCGGTGTCGGTTTGGACGGAAAAAGCTATAACATAAACGCCGATACTGTTGCCGGAGAATTAGCCGCGTCATTAAAGGCGGAGAAGCTGATCATGCTGACGGATGTGGAAGGCATCTTCGAGGATCCAAGTGATCCGTCCACCTTGATCTCGGCTTTGGAGATTCCCAAAGCGCAGGCAATGATCGCAGAGGGAAAAATCGATGGTGGTATGATACCCAAAGTCGAAGCGTGTACACTGGCTCTTCGTCATGGTGTGGGTCGTACCCACATTATCGACGGCCGCCGTATGCACTCGCTGTTGTTGGAGATACTCACAGACCGCGCGGGATCGGTACGATGGTCGTCGAGTAGGGCAGGACAAAGTAGCGAAGGCTTTTTCTCGTAACGAGGACGAGCCATGAGTCATGAGCCGCGAGGAGGTTTTGCGATGAGTATGCAAGATATGTTATCCCGGGCTGACCGGGTGTTTATGAAAAATGTTGGACGATTGCCGGTGGTTTTTGTTCGGGGGGAAGGTTCACGTGTTTGGGATGCTGACGGCAAAGAGTATATCGACTTTTTAACCGGTATCTCTGTTCATTCGTTGGGTCACTCCCATCCAGAAGTGATTAAGGCCTGGCGAGAGCAGGCTGAACGGATTATCCATATGTCCAACTATTTTTATCTTGATCAACAGATCATTGCTGCCGAGCGGCTGACTTCCTTGGCCGGAATGGAGCGATTGTTCTGGAGCAACAGCGGTGCAGAAGCCAATGAAGCCGCCCTTAAACTGGCACGTAAGTTTGGTCGGGCAAGGGGAGGACGGTTTAGGATCGTTACAGCGCTCCAATCTTTCCACGGCCGTTCGCTTGGGGCATTATCCCTAACAGGACAGCCTAAATATCAGGAGAGTTTTCAACCGCTGCCTGACGGTTTTGATTATGTTCCTTATAACGATTTATCAGCTTGGGAAGCGGCGATTACCCCAGAAACTTGTGCTTTAATGATCGAGCCAGTGCAGGGAGAGGGCGGTGTTAACCCAGCTACACCCGAGTTTATCCAAGGTTTACGAAAACTATGTGACAAACATGGGTTACTCTTAATCTTTGATGAGGTACAGACTGGTTTCGGTCGGACGGGCGAGTTTTTTGCCTGGAGACATTACGAGGTAAAACCAGATGTATTAACTACCGCTAAAACTTTGGGTTATGGTATCCCAATAGGTGCTATGATGGCGTGGGGTGAGGCGGCAGAGGTCTTTGTACCTGGTGACCACAGCACAACAATCGGTGGGGGCGCAATGGCTTACGCAGCGGCGCTGGCTGTAATGGATGCTATGGAAAGAGAAGGATATCCTAAACGGGCTGCAGAGTTAGGCAAGCGCCTCATTCAAATGTTTACCGATTGGAAATTTGAGATACCAATAATTAAGGAGGCACGGGGATTAGGACTCTTATTGGCGGTAGAATTAAACGTTCCCTCAAAACCTGTTATGTTGGAGTGCCTAAAACGCGGGCTGATTGTTAATGCGGTGACTGAAACAGCCATTCGGCTGCTGCCAGCGCTAAATGTCCCAGAGAAAGACTTAGAGGAAGGTTTGCGCATCTTTAAAGATGTTTTGAATGAAGCTTCTGCTTGATAAGAACCTTAAATAGTAAAAAAATAGATTTCACTGCTCTGTGGCACTTGTTATGTTTCGGAGCAGTGGTTTAAGGCAGGGAAAATCATGCCTAAGGATAAAAGTTTAAAGCGCGTAATGGTTATTGGTTCTGGACCGATCATCATTGGGCAGGCCGCGGAGTTCGATTACGCGGGAACACAAGCGTGTAAGTCGCTGCGAGAAGAAGGAATCGAGGTTATCTTGGTCAACTCGAATCCAGCTACCATTATGACAGACAGAGAGATGGCGGATCGGGTTTATCTAGAACCCTTAACTCCGGAATCGTTGGAGGCGATTGTTGCTAAAGAACAGCCAGATGGACTCCTTCCGACACTCGGAGGACAGACCGCACTGAATCTGGCTGTGGCTTTGGCGGAATCCGGCGTGCTTGACCGATACAATCTTCGACTGCTGGGAACACCTTTAGAAGCGATCCAAAAAGCCGAGGACCGGGAGATCTTCAAGGATACAATGTTGGTTATTGGTGAACCTGTTCCAGAAAGCACCATCGCGGAAAGTCTGGAAGAGGCCTATGAGTTTGCTGAGCAGATTGGGTTTCCAGTAATCGTGCGCCCGGCATATACTCTTGGTGGTACAGGTGGTGGGATCGCAACCGACCGTAAAAGTTTAAAAGAGATTGTCTCTAGGGGTTTGAATAATAGCCCAATTCACCAGGTTTTATTGGAACGAAGTGTCGCCGGTTGGAAAGAGATTGAATACGAAGTTATGCGCGACAGCGCAGATAATTGCATAACCGTCTGCAATATGGAGAACTTTGATCCAATCGGGATTCATACTGGGGATTCAATCGTAGTGGCTCCAAGTCAAACATTATCGGATCGAGAGTACCAAATGTTGCGAAACGCTTCGCTTAAGATCATCCGGGAGTTAGGGATCGAAGGTGGTTGTAATGTTCAGTTGGCGTTGGATCCCGATTCCTTCAACTATGTTGTAATTGAAGTGAATCCCCGCGTATCGCGTTCATCTGCCTTGGCTTCGAAGGCTACTGGTTATCCCATCGCAAAAGTAGCGGCGAAGATTGCCATCGGGTATACTCTCGATGAGATCACAAACGCCGTAACCGGACAGACTTATGCGAGTTTCGAACCAGCACTGGATTATGTCGTAATGAAGATACCGCGGTGGCCATTTGATAAATTCCGTGGTGCCTACCGAACGTTGGGAACACAGATGAAGGCTACGGGCGAAGTTATGGCAATTGATCGTTCTTTTGAATCCTCACTTCAGAAAGCAGTTCGTTCATTGGAAATTGGCCTGTATGGCTTGCAATTGCCCGAGATGAAAAACTGGAGCGACGAAAGGATCAAAAAGAAGATCGCCGCTGTTGATGATGAGAGATTATTTGCGGTTACCGAGGGTTTAAGGCGAGGGATGAAGGTGGAGGATATCCACCAGATAACCAAGATAGATCATTGGTTTTTAAACAAACTTTTGGGTTTGGTGCAGATGGAGCAGAATCTGCCCGATGCCCCGGAAAACCTTACTGCAGATGAATGGTTTCGCTTGAAGAGATATGGTTTTGCCGACCGCTATCTGGCTCAGATATGGGAAGTACCGGAGGAGAGGGTGCGTGCTGTTCGCCAGGAGGCGCAGATAAGACCAGTCTATAAAATGGTGGACACCTGTGCTGCGGAGTTTGCTGCCGCTACTCCTTACTATTACTCCTCATATGAGACAGAAGACGAAGTCGATGTTAATGATGTCCGCAAAATTATGGTTTTGGGTTCGGGTCCGATTCGTATCGGTCAGGGCATAGAATTCGATTATTGTTCGGTTCATGCCTCTTGGGCGTTACGGGAGATGGGGATAGAATCGATCATTGTCAACAATAACCCGGAGACAGTTTCTACTGACTTTGACACCTCTGATCATCTATACTTTGAACCCCTAACTGTTGAGGATGTCTTAGCAATTATTGATCGGGAGAAGCCGGAGGGTGTTATGGTCCAATTCGGTGGACAAACTGCGCTCAACTTGGCATGGTCGCTCAAACGGGCCGGAGTAAAAATTATAGGCACGTCCGTAGAACAGATCGATGTGGCGGAAGACCGTGCAAAGTTTGCGGAACTTCTAAATTCCATCGGTATACCTCAAACAGAAGGTGCAACTGCCACGTCAGTGATGGAAGCAATGGGAGCGGCACTTAAATTAGGCTTTCCCTTGATGGTTCGGCCGTCCTATGTTATCGGTGGGCGAGCAATGGAGATAGTTCACAATGAGAAAGAACTCTATGAATACATGCAGTTAGCTGCGCAAGTCTCATCTGAACACCCAGTTTTAATCGATCGATATTTAATGGGTAAAGAGGTGGAAGTCGATGCGATCGCGGACGGAAATGACGTCTTTATTCCCGGAATTATGGAGCATATTGAACGGGCGGGTGTTCACTCTGGTGACTCAATGGCGGTCTTCCCTGCCGCAACCTTGACTGAAGAGGAACGTCGCCAGATAGTAAATTACACGATCAGAATTGGCCGGGCATTAGGAGTTGTTGGATTACTAAATATCCAGTATGTTGTAGCTGAGGGACGAGTAGTGGTATTGGAAGTGAACCCTCGTGCCAGTCGTACAGTTCCCATACTTTCCAAAGTTACAGGTGTACCTATGGTCAAGGTTGCGACCAAAGCCATGCTGGGGACGGGGTTGATTGAACAGGGATATACCTCGGGTTTGTTAACTCCTCCGCCTTACTGGACAGTGAAAGCTCCGGTCTTCTCCTTTGAGAAACTGGGACAGGTAGATATCTCTTTAGGACCAGAGATGAAATCCACAGGAGAAGTTCTAACTAAAGCGTTGGTCGGTTCAGGAGCGCGGTTGGCCAAGGGTGGAGCGATTCTTGTCTCCATTGCCGAGCGGGATAAGAAAGAGGCGCTGCCGATCCTAAAATCCTTTGTCGCTAAGGGATACACCTTCCACGCTACTTCCGGCACAGCTGAGATCCTACGAAACGAAGGGATACAAGTATCGGTGGTAGCAAAGATCGGTGAAGGACTCCCGGATGTTCTCGACTTAATCAAAGATGGTGGGCTGGCGATGGTCTTTAACACACCTACTCGTGGTAAAACGCCTGAAAGAACGGGATTTGCCATCCGCCGAGCATCTGTGGAGTACCGGGTCCCGTGTTTGACATCTTTGGACACGATCAAAGCAGTGCTACAGATCCTTGAAGATGAAACAGGACAACAAAAGGAACTCTACGGACTCGATGAATACCTGAAACAAGCGGGACGGTTGGCTGAAGAATACAGAGCAGTAGTTGGCGTAACCTAAAATAAGCTTTTTGCGGTGTTACTAAAATTCTACGTCTGTAGACTAAATAAATGTCTCGTTGCTTGTTGTGAGTTGCTGGCAAAGGCTAGCTTTAACTATGACCAACGACCAACGATCTTTGACTGACGATTCAACGATTTTTATTGAGGAGGAGAAATTAGATGGAAGCGAAGAAAGTTGTCCTAGCGTATTCGGGTGGTTTGGATACCTCTATTATTATTCCTTGGTTAAAAGAAAATTATGGGTGTGAGGTTATTGCTTATGCCGCGGATGTAGGTCAAGCCGAAGAGCTTGAACCATTAAATGAGAAGGCGATTAAGACCGGTGCAAGTAAGATATATATTGAGGATCTACGTGAGGAGTTTGTCACCGATTTTATTTGGCCGATGCTAAAAGCAGGAGCAGTATACGAGGGCAAGTATTTATTAGGGACATCTGTGGCTCGGCCGGTTATTGCCAAGCGACAGATGGAGATTGCAGCCAAAGAAGGGGCCGATGCTGTATGCCATGGCGCAACAGGCAAAGGGAACGATCAGGTACGATTTGAATTAACCTTCAGGGCGATAAATCCGGATATTAAGATCATTGCCCCTTGGCGGGAATGGGAGATTAAATCGCGGGAAGACGCAATCGACTATGCGGAAGCTCGTGGCATTCCTGTTCCGGTCACAAAGGCGAAGCCATACTCGATGGACCGTAACCTTTGGCATATTTCGTATGAAGGCGGTATCTTAGAAGATCCTTGGAATGCCCCGCAGGAAGATATGTATTTGTTAACCGCTTCTCCTGATAAGGCACCAGATCAACCGGAGTACATTGAGATTGATTTTGAACGAGGTGTTCCAGTGGCTGTCAATGGGCAGGCATATGGACCGGTTGAGATGATCGACTTTTTGAATATAGTTGCCGGCAAACACGGTGTTGGCCGGATAGATATCACTGAAAATCGCCTTGTCGGCATGAAATCCCGTGGTTGTTATGAGACTCCAGGCGGAACCGTACTTTACACCGCACACAGTGAACTTGAGTACCTGACTTTAGAACGAGATACTATGCATTATAAGGAATTAATTGCGGCTAAATATGCTGAGCTGGTCTATAACGGCTTATGGTTTACTCCATTAAAGAAAGCCCTAGATGCGTTCGTTGACTCCACCCAGGAGAGGGTAACCGGAACGGTTCGCTTAAAACTCTGGAAGGGTCATTGCATGCCGGTCGGCCGAAGATCTCCGTATACTCTTTACCAAGAAGATCTGGCTACTTTTGGTCGAGACAATGTTTACAACCAAAAGGACGCCGAAGGATTCATCAAACTCTTTGGCCTGCCGCAACAGGTCTGGAACCGTGTGGAAAGAGACAAGAATTTGTAATTTGTCGACGTTTCGCTCGTCACTCGGAATGGAAGTAGAGCCATAGTTTTCATTATTCATACTTAGAGACTGTGGCTCTTCGTTTTTTTATAAAATAAAATATCGACCAGTTTGAAACAGGGGGTTTACTAGATGAAACTTTGGGGCGGCCGGTTTGAAAAGGAGACGGATCGCAGGATGGAGGATTTTCATTCTTCAATCCGATTTGATCAACGTCTAGCGGATGCCGATATCCGGGGGAGCATTGCCCACGCCCAAATGCTCGGGAAGACAGGTATTATTGCCAGCCAAGAAGCAGAAACCCTCGCGCGGGGATTGGGAAGCATTCTTACGGATATTCGTGATGGAAAAATTCAGTTTGATTCAGCAGCGGAAGACATTCATATGAACGTGGAGAAGATACTGACCGAACGCGTCGGTGAGGTGGGCAAGAAGCTTCATACCGCTCGGAGTCGAAATGATCAGGTGGCGCTAGATTTCCGACTCTTCACCGCATTAAAAGCAGAGGAGACTGATGCTGCACTAAAAGAACTCCAGGAGGTCCTACTCGAACTGGCCGAATCCCATGTCAATACCTTAATGCCAGGTTATACCCATCTTCAGCGAGCACAGCCAATTACATTGGCTCATCACTTATTGGCATATTTTGAGATGTTTCGTCGAGACAGGGAACGAATTGTTGACGCAATGAAGCGAATCAAGGTCTCCCCTTTAGGGTCCGGTGCTATTGCGGGGACTACCTTCCCAATTGATCGGGGAATGGTCGCTGATGAACTGGGTTTGCCTGCCATAACGCGTAACTCCATGGATGGAGTGAGTGATCGGGATTTCGCTCTAGAATTCGTCTTCATTCTAAGCCTAATTATGATGCATCTGAGTAGGTTCTGCGAGGAATTAATTCTCTGGTCCTCAATGGAGTTTGGTTTTTTAGAGATGGATGACGCCTATGCCACAGGCAGTAGTATGATGCCGCAGAAGAAGAACCCGGACGCTGCGGAGCTTATCCGGGGAAAGACAGGTCGAGTCTACGGGGATCTTATGGGACTGCTGACCATGATGAAAGGGTTGCCGCTAACTTATAACAAGGATATGCAAGAG
>OBJA01001732.1_pt1 | contig 14210 bp, 8 predicted proteins | sample 1519751 | NCBI WGS metagenome assembly OBJA01 (sample SAMEA3881238, study PRJEB22517) | soil metagenome | biome: lake sediment; feature: soda lake sediment; material: sediment, water from around vicinity | place: India | collected 2013-12-23 | depth 3 m | reverse complement strand
GCTCTCCTGCGCACAACGTGCATACTATTTTCGATACTGTATCCGCTTTCCTGTACGCCTCCTCCGACAACGGACCCGTTTATTTTTAGCAATGAAGGGATTCAGATTGATATCAAAGCAGATCACATGCTTAATTCCTTTGATGGGAAAGCGCATACAGTGAAACTGGTGATATATCAATTATCCGGTAACACTCCTTTCCTCGAGCGAACATCCAGGCCGGATGGCATTAGAGAACTGCTCAGGACCGGGAAATTTGACCCATCTGTTGTAACATACGAACAATCTATCATTAAACCCAATGATTCACGACTATTGATACTCGATCGAGCTTCTGGCGCCAAATACATAGGAATAGTAGCCGGATATTATAACTCTCAGGGGAAACCTCCGCCATCAGTTCTCATCGAAGTACCTTCTGTAGTGAAGCGAAAATCTCTTGTGCGTCGATTTGGCGAGTGGACAGGCCTGATGACGCCTTATGACATACGATACGTTCCGACCATGTTGGTACAGTTGGTACTGACATCTGAAACCATGTACGAAACGAGTGTATATCAATGAAACCATCCAAACCTCTTTACTGGCACCAGGGTCTATTTCTGCAGCCGCAGCATTTTCAACAATATGAGCTGTATAATTCCTCACATATCGGCCCACTGTTTACGTACGGTCATTCCTGGTTCTGGGGAGTATGCAGGCTGGCTTTCGATGATCAGGCTTTGACGGAAGGTATTGCAACCCTGACGAGTGGAGAATTTCTTTTCCCTGATGGAACCTGGGTTTCAGTTCCGGACAATGCAGTAGTTCTTTCCCGTAAGCTGGAATCATCAGAGATGGAACCACACAAACCATTTCTGATGCATATTGGGGTACGTCGTCTGGTAACATCCGGATGTAATGTGAGCCAGGAGCAGACTCCGGAGCTTTTAAATCAGGCTGGAACCAGATATTCACTAGATAACCAGAATTTCGACTGCCCGGATCTCCACGATAACGGAGCTGGTGGAGAGGTGCTCCGATTGAAATATGTTTTGAAGCTATTTCTTGACACTGAAAAAGATCAGCTTGGAGATTACAGTTTGATACCGATTGTCAGGCTTGAATACAATGGAGAAAAGTTCATCAGATATACTGATTATGCACCACCGGTAGTTACCCTTGCTGCTTCCGGGGCACTGACAAGGATATCACGGATGATAGCAGATCAGATGCTTGCAGCGTGCCGTCAACTGGAGCAGTACAAGGTCCCCAGAGATAGTCTGAAGGGGCAAAACGATCCTGCTTATTTTATCTACATGTTAGGTCTTATGACACTGAACAGGTATGTACCACTCCTTTTTCACCACCTTTTTTCCTCGACATGCCACCCATTTACATACTATGGATTACTCCGGGAGATCATCGGCGAACTAAGTTCTTTTACCGACAGATTCGGCTGTCTTGCAGATCTCCCTGATGGTACCCGTTTATTACCGGAATACGATCATGTGGATACTGCACGCTGTTTCGAGCGGGCTTCGGAGTTGATTGGTAATCTTATCCGCACACTGATAACAGGACCTGAGAACACGGTAGTTCTCAGCAGAGATGATGATGGAGGGTTCAGTGCATCTATTCCACTCAGTGCTTTTGAAAGTGCAGTACGTTTTTATCTTTTGCTCAGGTCAACAGACATGACCGAACGGCTGGTGACATCCATGAGAGATCTAGTCAAGATTGGAAGTCGGGAATCGATAGCAGAGCTGATTGCACGCTCCCTTCCCGGACTGCCGGCACAATATCTTCAGGTCCCACCTCCTGGAATACCCCGGAGGGCAGATACACATTGCTTTTTAATTGACATGCATCATGAACAGTGGTATGCAATCCAGAAAAATCGTACCATATGTGTTTACTGGGATTCTGCGCCACCGGATACGGCCTTTGAACTTGTCATTATGAGGTCCTGATTTTTAAACAGCGGGAATAGTCCATATGCAATTGATAGATGCATTCACTGATATACTATATTTTACCGTGGTAAATAAAGATATCGATTTCGGCCAGTTTGATCTTCAGCATCTGCAAAAACGGTATCAAGAGATGATTTCTGATGCAGAACGCGCAGTGCGTCAGTCGGGAATTCCAGATTCGAGATGGCGAAATGCCTTGTTCGGAGTTGCTGTATGGATCGATGAGGTGGTATTGCTTTCCGAATGGCCGCATCGTACGGTATGGCAAAAACAGTCGCTTCAGAGAACATATTTCCATACAGCAAATGGAGGTTCTGAATTTTATAAGCGGCTTGAATCACTCGATACATCAGAAACTGAAGTGCTGGAAATGTATGATGTCATCATGAGCCTGGGGTTCAAGGGGGAGCTGTTCAGGGATACGGATGCAGCAAAAAAGCTACACATTACCGAGCGGACGATGCGTCTTTTAGCAAGCACCTGTGATTTGTCTATTCCTGAGAAGATTTTTGGTAGCGCTTATGGTTCACATTTTGACCTGGAACGGGGATCTGGCAATGGGAAAACTTTGTTAATCAGGGGTGCACTGGTAGCTGTTCCGCCTCTTGTTTTTGGACTTGTCTACCTTTTTTTGTTCTCAAGGTTATCTGCTTTAGCTGGAATATGGATCAGGCTGTTTTGAAAGGCATTTGTAGGAAGCATCTTTTTCTATGTTAAAAACGGCATTGAAAATCGCTCTGTTTACTCTGTATGCACTAATAATTATTGGATCAGTTTTTTGCGCATTTGTCTTTACGCCATACCGAGTCCCTGCAGTGATTGTTTCCATTCTACTTGTTATTTTGCCAATAGCTGTTTTAATGCTGCGAAGACGGCTGATACAGAAAAAAGAGAAAGCATTCATCGACCGTGTTATTAATGTTGACAAAGAAACTATCAGTAAGTCCACTGGCTCGCAGCAGACCGAATTGTTAGAGCTTCAGCAGTCCTGGAAAGAATCAATTAATCGTCTGCGGACATCCAGGCTGCGAAAAATCGGCAATCCGCTCTATGCTTTACCATGGTATCTGGTTATTGGTGAATCCAGGACCGGAAAATCATCAATGATCTGTCACTCTGGTCTCTCATCGCCGCTTGCAAAAACAGTCTCCTCTACACTCTCAGTAACCAGGAACTGTGAATGGTGGTTTTTCAATGAGGCAATAGTACTGGATACTGCCGGAAGGTATACTATACCGATTGACCCTCAGCGCGATATGACAGAGTGGGATGAATTTCTTAAGCTGCTGTCCCGGTTTCGACGCAAAGAACCGATCAACGGAATCGTGGCTGCAATATCATCAGAAAAGCTTCTCAGCATGTCACCTTCAGAGCTTGCCGAACAGGGTAGTTTGGTGCGCTCGAGGATCGATCAGGTGATGCGCTCTCTGGGTGCACAGTTTCCAATTTACATAATGATCACCAAAATGGATCTGGTATTCGGAATGCCCGAATTTTTTCGATCTTTACCCCGCTCTCGCCTGGGTCAGGCAATGGGATGGTGTAATAGTGCGCACGCACCCTATTCTGACCAACTTCTGGAAAGTGCACTACATACAATTAATAATGATCTTCGTATCCTTCAATCCAGGCTTCTCCACGGGACAGGAACTCCAGAGGCGGAAGTGCTTATATTTCCTAAAAAATTTCTGGAACTGCTACCTGGCCTGCGTCGGTTCTGTTCCTCTGTATTCTCTGACAGTGTTTACCAGATCACTCCCCGGTTCAGAGGAATCTATTGCTCAAGTGCATTGCAGAAAATCGAACAGGGGGACAGAGATGGAGAGATTTCGGAACAGGCGCTTTCAGGGGGAATGTTCCTACGGGAGTTTTTTTCGAAGATTCTTCCAGGAGACCGGAAACAGTTCCGGTTTATTCCTGAGTATGCTGTTAACAATGTGATCGACCGTAAATCATTCAGATATGCCTGGGCGGGTATCTGGGGGGTGCTTACACTATTTGCCTGGTTTGGATATAATCGAAATCAAAGTGCACTTCGATCACTTTCTCTGACACGTATGGATACACAGACAAATCCGGTTATGTATATGGAACAGGTTCGCTTGTCGGTACATAATCTGCACAAACAAAACAGTCAGATTTTTCCGCTCCGTCTTGGAATGTCACAGAGTCGTGCGGTCGAGAAACATATCAGGGAATTCTATGCCGGGACATTCGAACAGAATGTACACTCACGCATAGCAACGTCGATTTCAGGTTCTGTGCAGAATATCAGCCCTGCGGCATCAGAGGATACCGTGATGGCTGCGGTGCATTATCTGACTGCCCTGCTTGGTTTAACGTTGCAATCATCAAAAGTCGACCGGAATTTTCATGAATACCTGACCGCATCACAAGATTTTCTTCCTATGGTGCTTTCCCGTTTGTCTCAAAAAGATGCCGCTATGCTTATGTATCAGTACAGAGACTGGATCGCATGGAGTGAGAGAAACACTGTGGAGAATTTCCGCAAATTCATATACGACAGGCTAACACTGCTTATGGAAAAGAAAGGGGCAGACCTCCGGTGGTGTATCAGGTATCCACTCCACGGTATCAATGCTCTTTCTATGCGGGATTTCTGGCATGCTGCGGCTGTCCCTGTTGTTGTTTCAGACAAAACAGCAAAAATAGATACGAGGCAACTTCGTGTACGAAAGTCACCATCTATAAATGCGGAAGTGGTGTGTTTGGCAGATTCTGGCCAGACATTCCGGATTGATTCTGTACAACCACCATGGATACGAATTGTGATGCCATCTGGTAGCTTCGGGTGGGTACAATCGGGCTATGCATCAGTACTGGACATTTCAGATACGGTGCAGGTCGGAGGCGCATTTACCTCAGAGGGGTTCAGGCATGTACAGGAATTTCTCAATCATATCGATTCAATGGTCAGTGATTCAACGGTAAAGATTTCATTTGGGTTCCAAAAAAACGGGTTTTACCAGTGGTATTGGGAAAACTACTACCGGCAGTGGTATACGATGATGGATCGATTTATAGATGGGTTTAACAGTTCGGCAAACCAGGGTTCGCTTCGATCGTACATGAAATCTGTTACGGTTAATGATGATCCTTTCATGCACTTTATAGGCAGAATGGCAAAAGAACTGGATGGAGCAGATATGCAGTACGTACATCCGGTCTGGCTGGATCAGGTACTATTACTTCGTGATACTGAACGTGCATTACAGGCCAAAATCAGTGACAGTGTTACGACCGGACTTGCGAAAACTGGTAAGAGGATTTCTGGTTTTTTTAGAAAAATTGAATCGGAAGCAAAAGAGGTTACAGATCAGGCTACGGTTATGCGGAACCGGAAAATTGAATCATCTATCGAAAGCTGGGATGATTATCGAAGATCAGTAGCATTATTATACAAAGCAGGTTTGCAGCCCGGTGGAATGGTCAGTCTCGCACAGAGCTTGTTTTCAACACAGGACACTGGTAGTGAAACATATCTTGCTGTTCTTGATGCCGCGCAGGCACTGCGGGTCAAGCTTTTTGACAATAGGGTTGATGAGGCAGTGTGGAACATGCTTGAAGGCCCCCTGAAAATCATAACACGCCTTGCTTATACAGAAGCGCATGCTGAGGTCCAGCGCCTCTGGGACATGGTGGTTTTATCGAAACTGAACCGTTCTGATCCGGAGATGCAGGTAGATGTCCTTTTTGCGCGTGATTCCGGACTGGTTCACAAGTTTATTCTTGAGCCCTATATTGCAGCATTTCTTGTTTCTGCACCAGACGGGAGCATACGACTGGTAGAGGGGCCTGAAGGACCGTTGGGTTTTACACCGGAATTTATTGCTTTTATCAATAATGGGATCAGGTATTCTGTAAAACGTGAGTATCCGTTGTACATAAAAACGGTACCTTTCTCTGTAAATGCAGAAGCATCAGAGGAACCATACCAGACAATATTGCGTTTGCAATGCGCTGAGGGTGCATCGACATTGGAAAACTACAATCATTACGAAACTGCCGATTTTGTGTATCGTCCTGAAAGTTGTGGAGAAGTGACGCTCAAGGTGGTTTTTCCCTCATGTACGGTGGTAAAAACATGGGGTGGTCGATGGGGATTTCCCAATTTCCTGAAAACATTCAGAGATGGGGTGAACGTAATTCGAAGTGAAGACTTTGATGTGCAGTACCGGGGGCGTCTGCAACGGAAAAACATATCATACGTACGTATTACCTATGAACTTGACCCTCTGGTGGCAGCTGAAGTCATTAAGTTGCTTGAGTTTGTGCCCAGGCATATTCCCACGAAAATATGTACCAGTATTCAGGAGCAGTAATGGCCACACTGCGATTGTTAGAGAGATTACGGTACCTTGAAAATCCTCCTGAGAGGAAACCAGATGAACTGTCTCCAGAGATTGAGTCGATATTTCATCATGTAAAATATGTGCTTGGTACACACAAAGGAGCCGTTCCGATTTCTGATGAGTATGGTATGCCAGATCTTTTTTTCTCACGAGGAATCAATTTCAAGGAAAGCTCACGGCGCATGCGGGATTCGATTTCAGAAGTGATCACCAGATTCGAAACCCGTCTAAGGAATGTAAAGGTTGAAGCGCTCTCCACACGTGATGATCTGTTAAAACAAAAGTTTAGAATCAACGCTGTTTTTGCAAGAAATGTGCAGGAGTCAATAGACTTTATTGTAGAGATCTCTTCTGAAGCAAATATCACTATCATGCTGGAACGGGATTAAGAACTATGTTCAATAAGTATTATCTTCAGCAGCTATCGCATCTTCGGAGGCGGGCGGCGGAATTCGCCAGCTCTCATCCTGCAATCGCACCACTTCTTGCGGAAGCTTCGGAGGATCCTGATGTGGAGCGTCTGCTCGAAGGGACTGCATTTCTCAGTGGTCTTTTACAACAGAAGATTGATGATGATTTCCCGGAATTTATTCATGGCCTCACAGAGATAATTTTCCCGCACCTCCTTCGGCCAGTCCCTTCCGCATCGATTGTCGCTTTTACACCAAAGAACTCTCTTCTGGAGACACTTGTGGTTCCTGCGGGGACCAGAATCGCATCTGTTCCGGTCGACGGGACCAGTTGCGAATTCAGAACCTGCATGGAAATCCGTCTTTTACCGTTGCAGGTAACAGATGCAGGTTCGCGAAACGCATCGGCTTCAGAAGAGAAAGTGTATGTTAAATTGAAGCTTTCTGGAATAACCCTTTCACAATGGCAGGAGGATTCGTTAACCTTTTATGTGGCAGGGGATTTCTCTCAAACATCAGAAATATTTATGAAACTCAGGAGAGATACGAAGAAAATAAATGTCAGAACTCCTTCGGGGGCTTCTCTTGTGCTTGGTCCCGAACACCTTCGAACTCCTGGATTTGAATGTGCTTACAGCCTTTATCCAATGCCAAACCAGACATTCCGGGGCTATAGTTTGCTTTTCGATTACTTCTCCTTCCCGGAGAAATTCCTGTTTCTGGAACTGACCGGTCTTGCTGCACTCCGTACAAAGGGGGGTGAAAGTGAATTTGAAATAGAGTTCGTTCTTCAGACAACCCGGGCGCCAGTTGAGGTTCGGAAAGATTATTTCACTCTGTTTGCAGCTCCAATTATTAATCTGTTCTCACATGATGCAGACCCGGTTCAGGTTACCCATGAAGTGGAAACCTACCGGGTCCATCCCTCCGGTATCAATAAAAAACATTACAGTATTTATACGGTAGATTCGGTAACCGGTATTCTTCAGGGAATGGTTGAGCGCCGAACATATGTGCCGTTCAATCGTTTCTGGTTTCGTGACCGGACCGATACTGGTGTTTTCCAGATTCATCGGACAAGATCGATAGGTGATGAGACTGGACATGATCATTTCCTGTCGCTTAGTTATATGTCAAAGAATCAGGTGCAACGGGAAATATTATCGATACAGATTACTTGCACAAATGGACGTTTACCTGAGCAGCTTCGGGTTGGAGATATATGTATGCCGACTTCGAATTCTCCTGAGCTGGCAACTTTCAGAAACATCGTAGCTCCCACACCCTATGTTGATATCTCTACCGGTAAAAATGAGCTCTGGCGTCTTCTGTCGCATGTATCACTGAACCTCCTGACTGTAAATAGTGCGGAATCGTTACGTGAATTCGTGCGAATGTATACATTCGAGACACAGCGATCCGATTACCGTGCTGCTGCAAATAAAAAGAGGGTCAATGCAGTTGAAGAATTCTCTACCTGCCCGATAGACCGGATAATAAAAGGTATTCTTATGCGGGGCATTCAAATTACCATGACTGCTACTGATAATCAGTTTGCAGGGCAGGGAGATTTGTATCTGTTCGGGTCGGTGCTGGATGCATTTTTGTCAATGTATGCATCCATGAACACTTTTACACAGTTTGAAATTCGCAACTCTCAGACAGGAGAATTGTTCCAATGGGCACCAAGGATCGGCGAGAAGCCTTTACTGTAGGGCGTCAGCTCCTCTCGGGAGCGCCCCGGTTCAGTTTTATTCAGGCTGTTCGAATAATGCACCTGCTTCAGGATACAGTCGTATCAGATGATCCGTTTGCTTATATTCGAGTCAGACCGAATCTGGCCTGGAACACACCTCCACAGGAGATTATCGGTATAGAGCATAAACAGGATGGGAACAGGTCACTTTATCTTCTCACGGTTGCGTTTCTTGAATTGTATGGTGCCGGATCTCCACTGCCGATGTTCTATACGCAGGAGTTGTACAGGGAACAGAACAGTAACAGCTCAGTCAGCCGGGATTTTATCGATATATTCAATGGAATCTTTTATGAATTATTCTTTAATGTGTGGAAAAAATACAATATTGCGTATCGCCTGTTTGAATCACCAGACCCTGTTCTATGGGAACAATTATACTGCATTGCAGGATTTGGTAATCATACGATCAGAAAAGGGCTGACATCTCCGCAAACACAGGTTACATTCAGTGGTCTATCATCCCGGATGATTCGGACAGCTGAGGGGCTCCGGGCAATTCTTGCATCGTTACTGGGCACTATCCCGGTACGCATCGAACAATGTGTAAAGAGAATGGCAACGATACCCGAATCACAATGTGTTTTAATTGGAAGATCTTCGAATGTTCTGGGTGTCGATACGATTATCGGAAAACAGATTCGGGACAGGATGGGATCGTTCAGGGTGTATATTGGTCCGGTCACCGCAGATGTGTTTGACAGGTTTCTTCCAGGATCAGCTACACTCACGATGCTGCATGAACAGATCCGGTTGTATATCGATCAGCCACTTGCATGGGATATCGAGGTGATATGCGAGGCGCAGGGGATGCATTCAGTCCGACTGAGTGGAAAGGAAAAAGCTTTTCTGGGCTGGAATACATGGATATACAGTAAAAAGCTTCCTGCACAGACTGTTGCCGTCCGGTTCAGGAATGAATGAAAAATGTCCTGTCAAAAAAGGTTGTGCTATTTTCTCTGCAAGAATCAACTCTGTTTGGGGGGTTCTCATGTATAATGTATCTTTTACGTATAGCATTTTTCATCATTTTTACAGATGTTTTAGACTAACCAGCTCTATACCTACGTTATTGTCTTTTCTGAAAAGGGGATAACATGTCAAAATACCTGCCACAGAACAAGTTTTCATTTGTATCCAGTGCGCCATCTTTGGACAGAGAAACCTTTGGTGTTATCCGCTTTTCCGGTATCGAAGGGGTATCGGTTCCGTATGAATTTGACATCACACTCGTCTCTGACAATGCTGAAATCGATCTGGATCAGATGCTCTCTGCTCCGGTGAAGTTCACTGTTCATCGCGAAACCGGTGCGGATGTGGATTACCACGGCATACTTGCCAGCTTTGAACAGTTACATCAGTATAATGAGTATATATTCTACAGAGCACATCTCGTCCCGCGCCTTTGGTGGCTCGGACTTTCTCATCATAATCAGGTATTTCTTCAAAGCAGTGTACCGGAAATTATCAGCATTGCTCTTCGCGATGCTGGTCTGTCGATGCTTGATTTCGAATTCAGGTTACGTAACACGTATAAGCCACTGGAGTATGTCTGCCAATACAATGAAAATCATCTCAATTATATCTCCCGATGGACTGAACGGGAAGGTATCTATTATTACTTTGAACAGACGGATTCATTTGAGAAGGTAATATTTACAGATTCAGGAATCGCTCACACTGATTTTCCAGGGGAGGGAGATATATTGTATGCTCCACCTACCGGTTTTGTCGAGCCTGAACGTACTGAAATTGTGAATTCGTTTATATGCCGGCATCGGCAAATTCCCGGAAAAATTCAGATGAGAGATTATAATTATGAGCGGCCATCACTCTCGATTTCAGGAACTGCTGATGTCTGTACCGATGGAAGGGGAACTGACTACCTGTATGGAGAGCACTTTACGACTCCTGAAGAAGGAAAGCGTTTAGCTGAACTGTATGCTGAATCGCATACCTGCCGCAAAGTGGAATTTGTGGGGGAAAGCACCATTCCATGCTTACGCCCCGGGTATACGTTTAGTTTACACCGCCATTATCGATCCAGTTTCAACCAGCACTATCTTATTATTGGTATATCTCACGAAGGAAATCAGGTTGGATATTTGTTGCCATCCATAAGCGAAGGACTTCCGGGTGAAAAGGAGACCATATATTATCGTAACAGTTTTTCTGCTATCCCCGCCAATGTTCAGTATCGCCCTGAAAGAAAAGCTGTAAAGCCTCGTATTGCAGGGACCATTCATGCACGGATCGATGCTGAAGGTAGTGGGCAGTATGCAGAGTTGGATGATCAGGGGAGGTATAAGGTTCGTCTGCCCTTTGATGTGAACGATCAGCATGGAAACGGTAAAGCATCTGCATGGGTTCGTATGATGCAACCGTATGCACATGCACAGGGGGGCATGCATTTCCCGTTGGTAAAAGGTACGGAAGTATTGCTGACATTTATCGATGGGGATCCAGACCGTCCGGTTATTGCCTGTGCTGATGCCAATCCGGAGACTCCCAGCCCGGTTACATCAAAAAACCAGACCCGAAATGTCATGCGTACTGCGGGGGGTAATGTCCTGACATTTGATGATACTAGTGGAAGGCAGAAGATAACAATCGAGCAGGCTAATGGAAACTCCATAACACTTGAGACACTTGGACCTGATGGCGCTATACGGATTGCAGACAAGGGTGGTAATGAAATCGTTGTTAATGATACCGGAGATGATCGGGGGATTTGTGCCCGAGATAGCGCCGGTAATGAAGTGCTCCTTGATGCCAAAGGGGGCACGGATGCTCCGCAGATGGTGTTGTCACAGCAGAATGGCAATAAAATCCAGATCGATGGCACAAAGGGCAGTGAGGCCATCAGGATGGTAGATGCAAGTGGTAACCAGATTGCGATGAAAGGAACACCGGGAGATCAGGGGGTTGAGATTGTAGATGCCTGCGGAAACCGGATCGAGATGGATGCTACTGATGCAAACAAGGGTATACTTCTTAAAGACAGTTATGGTAATAAGGTACATCTGGATGCGGTTCAGAAAATTCTCAAACTCGCATCACCTTCACACGACTCCAGTATTGTTCTTGGAAGAAGTATCGAGTTTAATACCGACAGTGATCAGAAATCTCTGGTCAGCGCAGATGCCACCTTTACCTGTCTGGGAGCAAGCAGTGAGGTATTTATCGGAGTCAAAGCTGAACTTTCTCTTGCGGAAACATTCGAATTATATATCGGTCTGAAACAGGAACTTTCCATGCTTGCTCAGACATCATTTTTCCTAGGCTTTACATCAGAAACCAGAGTCGGTCCCAAAGTCGAATTTGCCACATCCGAATCGAAAACCTATGCATATGGTTTTAAACAGACGCTGGCAACATTTCTCTCTTCCGGATTCAGCCAATGGACCGGTGCATTGAAGACCTTATAGAATAGTAAAGGCGATCTTTATGCAGATTATAAAGCCGCTCAATCAGAGTGTATTGACTAAACCTTTCGAGGTTCAAAATCGTTTTTATCTTTGTACAATGATCGCCAGTTGTTTCTCTTTTGAATCTGATACACCATCGCTAGTACCCGAACCTGATCTCTGGAAATTTGTTCAGGATGAGCTTGGCAAAGAGCAGCCCCTTGATATGGTTATGCCCAAACCTGTTGCTGAAGTACTGGTTTCTGGAAAACAGTATCCCTTACATGGGAAAGCACAGGGAGGAGAGGTCTGCATATCAATAGGAAAAATAAGCAAAACATTATACGTGTTCGGAGATCGTTATTGGAAAAAAACTTTTGATGGTTTTTTTACCAGAACAGAACCTGAATATTACAGTGAAATGCCTGTGGATTACAACCATTCTTTCGGTGGACCGGAATTCCAGGGAAATCCGGTTGGTAAAGGCTTCACAAAAGATTTAACGCAGGAAACAATTCCTTTACCCAACATTGAGCATCCGGATCATCTTATTACATCAATCAGCGAGTGTCCTGAGCCTGCAGGTTTTGGGCCCATAGATATGTGTCGACCACAACGAATGATGAAGGTCGGAACGTATGATGATGCATGGTATCGTGAGGTGTACCCTGGTCTTGCGGCTGATATCGACCCAACGTATTTCAATGTTGCACCTGCAGACCAGTGGCAAGATGCATTTTTTACAGGTGATGAAAGATTTGAGATACGGGGCATGCACCGTTCCAGGCCGGTCATCCAATCCCGTTTGCCAGGCATCGTCGCTCGTTGCTTTATTAAGCAGAACCAGCAGGAAGCAATCCGTGAATTACAACTCAATCTCGACACGGTATGGTTTTTTCCACATGCAGAAAAAGCGATTCTGATGTATCGGGGTGTAAGTGAAATAGCAACGGATGATGCAGAAGATGTGCAACAGATTATTACCGGGTATGAAACCATCAGTGCAGAAAAGAGGACTATTGCACATTACGGTCGTGCACTTGCAAATAGACTTGATCCTGAAAAAGGGTATCTATACGGCATGTATGAACGTGATCTTATTCCGGAGGGGGAGAAGCCTGGAATCGTTGCTTTACTCGAAAAAGACGAAATGCTCGATACAGAGAATTCGTTTGTAGCGAACCAGCGTGCCAGGGCGGAATCAGAGCAAAAGAAAGCTTTAAAGAAAAGGAATGACCTTGCTGCCCAAACGCATCTGCCCCAGATTGACTCTTTTGATAAAATGGAACTGCAGATTTCTGAACCCGTATTTGATTTGCACAACTATGACCCTGAAGAGGTTGCACGATACCTGAAAGAGACCCGTGAGGAGGCTCAGAAACAGAGAGAAAAAGTACTGAAGGAAGTAGAGGAACGAAAAGAGCACGTGCGCGAGAAATTGAAGACCGTATGTGAGAAGCAGGGACGAAATTACGAGGAAGAACTTTCAAAACTGGAATCGGCTCATTTAAACCGACCTGTTATCAGTGCTGATCATCTGATAAAGCGCCTTGGTACTGTTCGTGAACTTCTGGTAAAAAAAATTGAACAAAACCTCAGCTCTAAAGGACTGGATATTCATGACATACTCGAAAAAAGTGATAATGAACTTGACCCGGAACTTCGTCTTTTGGTGGAAAAATACAAAACTATCGATACTGATGAGGAATCCGGACTTCATGAAAAGCTCAGGAAAGCAGAAGAGCTGTCTGTAAAATCCTATTTAAAAACAGCACATCTTTTGCCAAAACCGCAGTTTTTAGCCGCAGATCAGGCATCTGCAAGAAAAACTGAATTTCTGGAATGCCTACAGAATGGATCATGTAAAGGTGCTGATTTCGCCGGTATTGATCTGAGGGGCATGGATTTTTCAGGTCACAATTTATCCGGAGTGTATCTTGAGGGGGCAAACCTTTCGGGTGTTGTCCTGAGGGATGTCGACCTTAGTGGTGCTGTCCTTGCCTGGGCGGATCTTTCCGGAGCCGTTATGGAAAATGTCAAAGCTCAAGATACCTGCTTCGGAGGTGTAAATTTCTCCAATTGTAAGATACGCAATGCAGACTTGTGCAATGCGGTTTTTTCAAAAACGATATTGAATAGCGCGTTGTTTGAGTTTTGCAAATTCGACACCGTTGATTTCTCGGAAGCAATTTTTAGACATACCGATTTCATAGAGTCACATTTCAAAGATATCATTTTCATCGAAGGAAATTTTCCGGGATGTTCATTTTCCGGAAGCCAATTGAGCGACGTGACTTTTTTCAAACCGG
>OBJA01001731.1_pt1 | contig 14210 bp, 11 predicted proteins | sample 1519751 | NCBI WGS metagenome assembly OBJA01 (sample SAMEA3881238, study PRJEB22517) | soil metagenome | biome: lake sediment; feature: soda lake sediment; material: sediment, water from around vicinity | place: India | collected 2013-12-23 | depth 3 m | reverse complement strand
GTGAGCGCGGATTGGCGCAGTCTCACCTCGAAATCCGAGTCGCCCTGCTGAGCCGGACAGCCGTCAAAGAGTTCGTGGTGTACCTGTTCACGTGCCCAGCCGGCTTTCACGGCGATGTCGATGACATCTTCGATCAGCGATAGCGGACCACACACATACACCCGTCGCCGTTCTGAGGCACGTGCAAGAATATCGGGCAGGCAATCGCGCAGGGTTCGTCCCTCGCCAGCGTAGAGATGACATCCCGGCCCCATGCCGGTGACCTCATCGCGAAAAGCCATCCGCTGGATCCCGCTCGCGGCATAGTGAAGTTCGAAGGGCGCGCCATCCTTCGTCAGCCGCCTCGCCATCGAGAGGATGGGGGTGATGCCGATGCCCCCAGCGATGAGCAGATGTCCGTCCGGCGCCGGCAACAGTTCAAAGGCGTTGTCGATCGACGCCTCGACCTCGTCGCCCACGGCAAGGCGGTGCATCCAGTTCGATCCGGCACCCCCTGCCACGCGCAATACGGCAATTTCGTAGCAGGGGGCCGGATCACCCTCTCCGGTGAGCGAATACCGACGATAGATGTTGCCGCCGTCGGCACACGGGACTTCGACTCGCAGGTGGGCACCGGCGCCGTACCGGTCGCAAGGTTCCCCTGTCGGATTGGCGAGTCGGATGCGTACGATGTCGTGCGCGACAAGGGTCACGTCCGTGACGACCAGTTTCATGTCAATCTCCTGTCGAAAGAATCGGGTGCAAGCATTTGGCGATCGCAAGCAATCTGCGCTCGCTACCGACTCGCCCGACCAGCTGGATGCCGACGGGCATGCCATTCGGTCCGCGCATCCCGGGGACGTTCACGCACGGCAGTCCGAGCAGGGTCCAGACCCTGCTGAAGACTGGATCACCGGTTGCAGCCAGTCCCATCGGGGCTTCACCCGGAGCGCTTGGCACCACCAGTGCGTCGAGACCATCGATGAGCGAATCGAGCATCGATACGCCTTGTCGGGCCAGCTCGATCGCGATCCGATAATCCGTCTCTGAACATGCAAGGCCGGTCTCGATGAGCTCGGACAGGCTGGGACTCATCAAGGCGCGGGAAGCGCTCCATTCCGGCCAGAACGAACGTGCCGCCTCATAGGCTTGGACGGTCTTTTGCGCCGTCATGAGGCCGTCCAGTTCAGCGGGGAGCCGCAGCTCGCGCGCAACCGCGGCCACGGCTGCGGTCGCAAGACGCGACACCGCCGCATCGAACACGCGAGCACCATCGGCTTCCATCAGCGGCCATTCGTGAGTCCGGCAGATACCCAGGCGCAAGGCCTCCGGCGCCACCTGCGGCAGCGCCTCGAACGGAATGCCACTGAGCACGGCACGCATCAGTTCAAGATCATCTGCGTCATTGGCCAGCCAACCCAGCGTATCCAGTGACGGCGCCATTGCCTTGACGCCGGACAGCGAGTGCTGCCCATGGCTCGGCTTGATCGCGAACACGCCGCAATATGAGGCCGGCCGTATCAGCGAACCCGCCGTTTGTGACCCGAACGCAAGCGGCACCATGCCGGCCGCCACGGCCGCCGCCGAACCGCTCGACGAACCACCTGGCGTTCTGCGAATGTCATGCGGATTGGCGGTCTCGCCCGGCTCGAAATAGGCAAACTCCGTCGTAACCGTCTTGCCGAGGACGAGTGCTCCGGCGGCGCGTACCTGAGCCACGCAATGTGCATCGGCACCCCGTACGCCCTCACGGTAGATCGGCGAACCGAAACGGGTCGGATACGCCTCGGTAGCGATGATGTCCTTGACCGCGACGGGAATGCCGCCAAGCGGATGCGAGGCGTGGCCCTGGAAGGACGATTGCACGTCGCAACGCACTCTGGCGAGATCGAGCGCCTGCCAGGCACGCACCGCTGGCTCCGCGACAGCGATCCTGGCTGCGAAGTGATCCAGCACATCGAGAGCGGTCATGCTTCCGGATGCCAGGCGATGTCGGATCGCCGTGGCGGTCAACGGGGCAGGGTCGTAATAGGCGTTCATAGGAATCCCGGAAACTGCGTCAGAAAATGTCTTGCCGTGGCGGTGCGATCACGCCAGCGGGAGAATGCACCGGAGCGATGCAGATTCAGGAACGGCTCGCGAGCGGTACTGGCGAGTTGCCATTCCCGGGTCGGTGACCAGTCCAGAGCGGTCACGCTGGCCTGCTTGTGCCAGATCTCCGGCAAGACAATCGAAACACGCTCCCGCCGACCGTCCAGGTCAAGCGCACCAAGACGAGCGCCGCGGCGCGCGCAATGCAGGGAGCGTGAGAGGTTTCTCCCGCTCTCCGGGTCGAGTACGACGTCAACGCCGCCATGTTCCCGCAGCAACATCGACCAATCGTCCGGGTAGCATGCTGCCTCGCACGCGCCGGCATGCAGGGCGTTGCGGATGCCGGCGCGATCCTGGCACACGGTCATGACGGTGTTGGTCAGCGTGCGCGCAAACTGGATCGCGACGGTGCCGAACAGCGTATCTCCGTGGTGAACCAGCACCGCGTCTCCAGCCTTGACCCGCAACGATGTCAGGGAGGCGTACAGCACGGGCCAGAGCAGGGGCATCATCAACGCGATGTCGTCGGGGACGTCATCCGGAACGGCGAGAACCCGCTCCGCATCGACGTCGACGATGCCACCGCTATCGTGTTTCGTGACCGTTTCAAAGGCCAGTAGCTGGCCGATCGGCCAGGCGCTGCCGGGGCCATTTCGCGCAACCCGTCCGAGCAACTGAAAGCTGCTCCGGCCGTCTACATGAACACCCGATCCGGCGCGTGTCACTTCGACTTCCACGCGACCCGCTCCCAAGCGCTTGAGCGGCCGGGACGCGCGGGCGTCAGTCAAGATGTCGATTGTCAAAGCGCTACTCCGTCTGTAACTTAACTGTGTGCCGGCTTCCGTGCCGGTGTCCGTTTCGGGCCATTGAATCCCTCAGGAGCGACGGTGCCTAATAGCCATCAGGACAATCAGGACAACCAGGAGCGAGCCGGCGACATTGCGCTACGCGCGCCGGACTTCAGCTTGCGTCAGCTCTCGTACTTCCTTGCCGCAGCCCAATATCAGTCGATCCAGCAAGCGGCGGTGGCATTGCACGTGTCCGGACCGGCGGTGTCGGCCGCCATTTCCCATCTGGAAACCATGCTCGGCGTCCCGCTGTTTCGTCGACGGCACGCACGGGGCGTGATCCTCACCGAGGAAGGCAGCGCGTTTGCCGTCCAGTGCCGAGGCATCCTGCAGGACGCACGGGAAATCGCCTCCGCGGGATCCCTGGACCGCAACGCGCTGCGTGGCCAGATCCGTGTCGGTTGCCTGACGACATTCGCGCCACTCGTCATTCCTCCATTGCTGAGCGCCGCCCGCGAGCAGATCCCCGGTGCAAAGCTGACCTGGACCGAGGGCCACCACGAGTACCTGATCGAAGCCCTGCGCACCGGCACACTGGACCTGGCCGTGCTCTACGACTTCGAGATCCCCTCGGGCATCCAGTTCACAACCCTGCGCGATGCACCGCTGCAGGTCGTGCTGCCTGCCTCGCACCCCCTTGCCGCACTCGACAGCATTGCGCCCGCGGACCTGACGACCGAACCGTTCATCCTGCTGGACCTTCCACGTACCCGTGAGTACATGCTCGCTGCGCTCAGCTCGCACGGCCAGCTTCCGAGAATTTCGGAGATGGTGACCTCGATCAGCATGCTGCTCGGGATCGTCGCCGCCGGGCACGGTTTCTCGCTTCTGAACTTCTGTCCGCCGTACATGGTTCCCGGCGTGGGGAAAGTGGTATCCCGCCCATTCCAGTCGCAGGCCCGTCAGCCCTGTATCGTCGTCGCCCACTCCTACCGTTATCACTACCCGCGGGTCGCAGCGGTCATGGTCGAGTGCCTTGCAACCATCGTCGACAATCTGGTCATGCAGGCCGACTAGCCCCCGTTTCTCGCAAGGGCGGGACGCGAGCGCATCGACGGCCGCAGCCGTGACGGCGTGAGAACTGCGGGCTAGACCTCCGGCGTCTCCATCCACGATTCCGAGAAAGCGAGAAAGGCAGAGCTTTTCTTCCCGCCGTCAAAGTTTCTGGTCGTGACGCTGCCGGGCAGCGTGCGGCCATTCACCTGAATACTCGCGTCTCCCGCATCGATGAACAGGCTGTACATCTCGTGTCGGCCGGTCGGACCCTTCTCCGGCGGCATGTCGACCGCGTAGGGCTCACCCAGCTTGTCCCAGGTCATGATCACCTCGATGCCCTTGCCGATGACGACCTCCTGATACTTCCTGCGGCTGTCGCCGACCGACCGCGCCTCGAGCATCGGCGCATAGCAGACGGCCTCGGTTCCGGCCGAAGCCTTGAAGGAGGCGAACTTCGAGAAGAACTCCTTTATCAGATAGCGAGCCAGCGGCTCGTTGTCGGTAATGCAGACGTTCCACGCCTCGGGCGGGCTCGTCTGGAGATCGGGCTTTTCGAGCAACAACACGCCCTTGCCCATGCCGAAGGGCGAATAATTGATCTTGAAATAGGTTGCGAGGCTCGTCCAGCCTCCGTTCGGATCCTCCTTGAGATAGATTCCTGGGTTGTCGCCGGTCCATGCCACCGTGCCGGGATGTACGGGATTGCTCATAGCGTCTGTCCTCGAATAAAGAGTCGAATCAATGAATGAAGAATGCGCCGCCACTACTCCGCGGCGGCGGTGTCGAACTGTTGCTTCGCGAAATTGCGAATCCTGTCCCGAACCTGTTGCGTCCGGTCATCGGCCGTCTGGTGGTCGCCGCGCAGCACGATGTCGGTAATCGCACGTCCGATTTCGCGAACGCGCTCGCGGTCGTCGCCCTGCTCATCCTCCGGTACGGAAATCACCGTGTCATGGCAGTAGGTCGGTATCAGCGCGTTGCTGCGCAAGGGCGATACGGACGGCGCCTCACCCCGGCTGACTTTCCGCATCTCGCGCTTCAGGAGCTGCCGTAACATCGCGACACCACGGTCACAACGCGTCAGGTTCTCGAGCTCGTGAATCGCAATGGGGCGTTGCGATACCTGGGCATCGTAGTCGCCCGGCATCCGTTGTCTGTTCTCGAGGTCGCGGTCGCCGTCCTGTCCGAAGAAATCGACGGATTCCACGCCACAGCGCGACTCATCCGCGATGCCACGCGGGTCCACATCGGGGTGAAAGTGCCGCCAGCCGATGATGCGGCAGGTCTGATTGTCGATCGGGGTTGTCCACCGCGTGATCGCCACCCGGGCAAAGGCCTTGTCGGTCTGCCCGTCTTCCCAGATATGACCGACCTGCGCCAGGTTGGGCAGGATGATGTCGTTGGATCGCACCCAGACCTTGTCCTTCCAGCGTCGCGACGTGACGTAGACCATTCCGGTCGGCGTCGGCACAAAGTCCATTTCCGGCAATTCGCCCCACGCTTCGGCGAAATGGGTAAAGCTGATTCGCGTATGCAGAAAAACCGCATGCGCCGGGTCCATTACGTTCTCGTGCACCTGCAACCAGTTGCACGGGTAGGTGATGCAGTACGGAACGAGACGGTCATCGCTAATCTCGTACGTGTCGTAGATTGGAAACTCCGGCTTCAAGTCCGGGGGGCCAAAGTATCCGAAGATGATGCCCCGGTACTCGACGACCGGATACGCTCCGTGACAGACACTGAAACGGAGCCGGGACTCAGGGGGGTCGCCCGGCGTCTCGAGAATCTGTCCGTCAACCCCGAAAAGCCATCCGTGGTAGCAACAGCGCAGCCCCTCGTCTTCGCATATGCCGAATTCCAGAGACGTGCCGCGATGGCTGCAGTGCTTTTCCAGCAATCCCGGCTTGCCTGACTTGGTGCGGAAAAGCACCAGATCCTCACCGAACATCCTGACCGCTTTCGGCAGTTCGCCAAGCTCGCTGGAAAGTGCAACGGGCTGCCAGAACCGGCGAAGGTATTCACCCAGGGGCGTGCCCTTCTCCACGTGCGTCAATTCTTCATTTTCAGTGGGTGTCGATCGTCTTTCATATGCCGAATAAGGCTTTATGAGAATTGTCTTTTTTTCCATAAAATGCTCCTGAATCCCCAAAGCCATAAAATTCCATGGCCTGTCTTTGTGTCGATAAAGAAACTAATTCAAGCGAGCAATCAAGCTGTTCCTTGCTCGAAAAACATCCGCCATCGGAGATGGAGAACGCGATTCATGCGATGACCCGTCGGCTTGTCGATGGCCTCACGCGCGTCAGTTGCAGCAGGCCCGCAACAGGAAACCTCTCCGCGTTCGAGCCTCCGCCGTGCTGCGACGGCGGGGCTCCGCGGAAACGCCCCGCTTGCGCCGGACGGCAAGCGTCCTTCAATCGATGGCGGGGGCGAGCGAGAAGCGGCCATCCGTGACCGTCAGCATCTGAACGCTTTCCGGCGTGGTGCCGAAGTGATCATCGGGGCCATAGCTATAGACCGCGGTGACACCGATATGGCCGGAGACACGCTCGAGTTCGTCTCGAACGGCGGCCGGGTCGTCGCCGGCGGTGCGGATGGCATTCATCAACAGCATCGCGGCGTCGTAGCCATTCCCGGCAAAGGTCGCCGGCGGCTTGCCATACTTCGCCTCGTACTGCTCGACGAATTGCTTGAGCACCGGCTTCTGCGAGTCATCGTCCGGAAGCTCCGATGTCACATAGATCTTCGACGAGGGCAGCAGGATGCCGTTGGCGGCCTCTCCCGCGAGGCGCAAGTAGTTGAAATCGTTTGCCGCGTGGGTCAGGTAGAGTGGTTGCTCGAGATTCAGGGCGCGGAAGTTTCTCGTCGCGATGGCCAGTCCCGGACCCGTCGCCCAGATCACGACGGCTTGCGCCTCGGTGCTGCGGATCTTGGTCAGCTGGGCGGTCATGTCGGTGTCGGCGTTACCGAACACTTCGGTGGAGACGACCGAGATGCCGTACTGGTCCGCCAGGCCGAGCAAGGTGTCCCGGGCGCTCGTCCCGAACGCGACATCCGAGTGCAGCATCGCGATTTTCGAGATGCCACTCGCACGCATATGTTCGAGCATGACCGTTTGAACAACCACATCGGTGAGTGGCGCCAGGAACGTGAAGCGACGGTTCTCGAGCGGCAGCACGATGCCACGTGAGGCGCCGATACCGATCATCGGCACCTTCGCGCGTTCGATGGCATCGGCGATGGCGAAGTTGGACCCGCTGCTGGTCGGTCCGACAATGCCGAGAACGCGCTCCTGGGAGATCAGGCGACGAACTGCGGTTACGGTCTTCGTGTTGTCACTCTCGGTATTCAGGTTGATGAACTCAACTTTGCGGCCGTTGATGCCGCCCGCGGCATTGACCTGCTCTACCGCGAGCTGCGCGCCTTCGAGCGCGGGCAGTCCCAGCGACGCCACGAATCCCGACGTCTCCAGCAAACCGCCCAGTTTCAATGGCTTTTCCGCGAACGACGTGCTTGTTCCGGCTGCCACAAGAACGAGCATTGCCAACGATTTCTTCCAATCGAACATGATGTGCCTCTCGAGGTGGGGTCCCGTTATGGGAGGGTTGATAACGCTTTGGCGAACAGTGCGGGGGGCGCGTGCCAGATCCCCCCGCCAATCCGTCCTTGAACCCCCCCGGCATCGAGGATGCCGAGAGAAACCGGGAGTTCGATACCCGTTTCGACGACGCGTCCGGCACAGAGCCCGACACGAACTTCGCGATGCACGAACGCCGGATGCCTTGCAGCGAAGAGCGCTTCGCTGATCCGTTCGGATGGCACGCGCATGAATGCCGACAGATTGCCGTGCTGCACCGGTGAGTGGTGCATGCACACGGCGCCGAGACCCAGCGCATCCACGACTGCGCTGTCGCCGATCGCCGGCAGGCAGCCCGCTTCCGTCCACCCGTCCAGCAGGCTTCCCACCGGAGGGGTGGCCGCCATCGTCGTCCAACGGTTCGGTGCGCCGGCCAGACGGATGCCGGCATCCACGCCATTGGCCCCCATGGCGGTGACAAGGGTGCTGCCCGCAATGCCCTCGGCTGCGCTCAGCATGCAACGTGCCGCGGCCATCCAGGTCGTCAGAAACAGGCCGGGCGACGATTCGACGAAACGGATTGCCGCATCGTCCAGTCGCGCACCGGCAGCAACCAGGCGGGAAAACAGCAACTGCGTGCCGGCCCGGGTGTTGCCATGACAGTCATCACCATCGGCAAGCGAGCGGTCGGCAATGCCCAACAGATCGATCCGATTGCGGAACGCGGGGACGAGCGCTCGAGCGAAGGCTTCGTTCTGCCATTGCAGGAGCGCCAGCACCTCCGGCGCCGCCATACCCAGTCGCATCGAATGCTGAACCCCGCCGTTGAGCGGCGCCAGACACGATTTGCCGAGACCGTTCGCATCCGAAACGCGCTGCATCATCTGACCGGGCGAGACGACCGCGGCAAGCGGTGTGACACAGCCATGATCCTGCGCTGGGGCCAGGCGGACTTCACCGGAAGCGATGAGCGCGAGCCCCTCTTCGAAGGACGCGGCCCACCCCTCGAACACCGCTGCGTGCGCAGCCGAGTGCGCGACCGGTCGGGGAACGGCGCCGTTGCGCAGCGGCGGCCCGGCGTGCAGCAGGGTCCGCTCGGGCCAGTCCATGAGTTCATAGGCCTTCTGCAGTGCTGCCAGGACCGGCTCCACGCCGAGCACCGACTCGACGGCGTCCCGATTCGCGGGGGACCGTCCCTGAGCGGCCGGCACCGCCACATCACGGCTGGGGGAGATCGAGTCCTTCATGACACGGCCTCCAGGCGGTCGCTTTCCTGCCAACCGAGGTAGGCCTCCCCGACATGATCGGATGCCAACAGTTCGGCACCGGTGCCGTGGGCCACGATCGTACCGTTGGCCAACACATACCCGCGATCGGCGATCTGCAGCGCCGCATGGGCGTTCTGCTCGACGAGCAGAATCGCGATGCCGCTCGCCGCGAGACGAGGCAGCAGTTCGAGGATCTCGCGGGTCACGCGTGGCGCCAGGCCAAATGACGGCTCATCGAGCATGAGCAGCCGGGGACGGCTCATCAGCGCACGACCGATGGCCACCATCTGCCCCTCGCCACCCGACAGTGTTCCGGTCTGCTGATCGATGCGTTCGGCCAGCTTGGGAAAGAACTCGAGGACTTCCTGCATCGCTTCGTCGATGTCGCGAACGACCGACACGCTCGGTTTGAACAGGCTGCCGAAACCGGCGGAGCGGATGTGGGAGAAGCGTCCCAGGATCAGATTGTCGCGAACGGTCAATGACGGGAAAAGCTGCCGCCCCTCCGGCGCCAGGGCGATGCCGGTCGCTATGCGCCTGTCCGCCGAGATCTTGTGCACAGGCTTGCCGTCGAACTGGATGGCTCCCGATACGGGATCGCACAAGCCCGAGATGACCTTGAGCGTCGACGACTTGCCCGCGCCGTTTGCGCCGATCAGCGTAACGACCTCGCCCGCATCGATCTCGAGATTGATCGCGTTCAGTGCGTTCAGACCACCATACTGCACCGAAACCCGTTCGAGTCTGAGCAAGGGATCGGCCTCGCGAGTACGTGCAATGCGGGCGCTGTCGACGGTGACCTCGGTGTCGCCCAGATACGCGGCCATGACGGCCGGATCCCTGCAGACCGACTGTGTGTCCCCCTTGGCGAGCACGGTGCCGTGATCGAGCACGACCAGGCGTTCGGCGAGACTGCTGACGAAAGCGAGGTCGTGTTCCACGAAGACCACCGTCACGCCGGTTGCACGGATCCGTTTGATCGCATCGGCCAGCATCGACTTCTCTTCGCCCGTCAGACCGGCCGCCGGCTCATCCAGAATCAACAGGCGGGCATCGGTACCCAGTGCGCGCGCAGCGGCGAGAAGACGTTGCTGCCCCGCCGTGAGCATCTCCGCCGATTGCTGCGCCAGCGCATCGAGCCCGACCAGCTCGAGCTTTTCGCATGCCATTCGGTGGAGCTCCGTCATGCATTGCCCGGATCGGGTCAGGCGCGGTGCGCGCCACCCCCCCTCCAGGCGTGCCACGCCCGCCGCTATGACGTTCTCGACAACCGTCATGCCCTTCAGGATCTCCGCCGCCTGAAAGGTACGCACCAGGCCGCGTCGATTGACCAACTCCGGCGCCCGTCCGGTCAGAACATCACCATTGAACTCGACCTCGCCGGAGTCGGGCCTGATGAATCCCGACACGACGTTCAGCAGGGTGGACTTGCCCGCGCCGTTCGGCCCGATGAGTGCGAGTATCTCGCCTTCACGCACATCGAAACTCACGTCCGATAGTGCCTGCAGGCCACCGAACCTGACCGACACACCTGATACTTGCAGAATCAATCCGGGTTGTGCACTCACGTCGAGCTCCTTTTCGCCACTTCGAGCGCTGCGCCTGATTTGCCGGCGAACCGGTTTCGCAACGCGATGAAAACGTCCCTGACGCTGGCGACCACGCCATTGCGGCAGTAGATCATCACCGTCACCAGCAGGACGCCGTAGATGATCACGTCGAGCTGCCCGAATGGCTTGAGCCATTCGCTGACGATGACCACCACGAAAACGCCGAACAGCACACTCCAGACCCCGGACACACCGCCGACCGCGACGATGAGCAAGAGCTTGATCGAGAATGCAACGCTGAAAGGCTCCGGGCTGATGTAGCCGATCCAGTGTGCGTAGAGCGCACCGCCCAGGCCGGCATAGGCGCCGCTCAAGGTCATGACCTTGCGCTTGACCTGTGCCGCGTCGATCCCGAGTGACCTCGCGACCGATTCGTTCTCACGCACCGTCCTCATTTCAAGACCAAACGGCGATCGAACCAGAAAATCAGCCGCCCAGAGACCACCGACGCAGGCCACCCAGACCAGTGGGAGAAACTGTGCGTCAGTGATGAGATCGATACCGCCCAGAGAAAAGGGATCAATGCCGCCGAGCCCGTCCGGGCCACCGGTCACCGAATTCCATTCGACGAGCACCGTGTGGAATATCAGGGCAATGGCCAAGGTTGCCATTGCCAGATGATGGCCTTTCAATCTGAACACGAGCCAGCCCAACGCCCATGCGCAGAACGCCGACAATGCCATCGCCAGGAGCACGCTGAACCACGGGTCGATATTCAACCCCTGGGCGAGGAGAACCGATCCATAGGCGCCGATTCCGACAAACGCGCTCTGTCCCAACGAGATTTGTCCCGTATAACCCATCAGCAGCGACAGGCCTATTGCCGGTAGCGCATAGATCGCGCACACCACTAGAAGGTTGATTACATAGGGGTTGTCCATTGCAATGGCGATTCCAAGAACGGACATTGCGAGTATTGATTTCATCATCGCTTGCTCGCTCCGAATTCGCCGAGAATCCCACCGGGCCGTACCAGAAGGAAAAGAAGCAGCAGGACAAACGCGATCGCATTCTTGAAGCCCGAGCTGATATAGCCGGCCGAAAGCGACTCAACGACGCCAAGCAGCAATCCCCCCAGCGCCGCGCCGATCGGATTGCCGAAACCCCCGATGATGCATGCAACGAATCCCTTGATTCCGAGTGCAACGCCGCTGTCGTATTGCATGAGCGCAATGGGTGCGACAATGACTCCCGCGACAGCCCCGATCGTGCCGGAAAGCAGAAAGCCGAGTCCGCGCATGTAATTCGTCGGAATGCCCATTAGCGTGGCTGCCTGCCGATTCATCGCACAGGCGCGAAAGGCCTTGCCGAGAAACGTACGGGTCAGAAAAACGTAGAGCAGGGCCATCAGCACCGCTGTCGTTCCCAGAACCCAGATCGCCTGACGGGGCACGACAACCCCATACAAGGACAAGGACCCCTCACCGGAGAACGCCGGCAACGGTTGTGCATCCGTTCCCCATACCAGGGCGGCCACGCCTTGCAGCACAATGCCGACACCGATGGTTATGATGATTCCTCTTGTCACATCCGGCCCGATGCGACGAATCGCGGTACGCTCCACCAGAATGTTCAGAATCGCCACACCAATCACCGAAACCGCAATTGCCGTAACAAGATTGGCGCCGGACGCGACGAGGCCCGCAGCACAGAGCGCCGCGAGCATCGACGACTCGCCCTGCGCAAAGTTAACAATATGGGTTGCGTTGTAAATGGCCGTAAAGCCCGTTGCGATCAATCCGTATATGCAACCTACAACCAGACCAGATATCAAGAACTGAGCAAAATCCGTCACGGCAACATCCTCCGCAATAAAATTGAATTCCCGTAGTCAGATAAATGCATATGGATTCCAATTGAACCCCTCATCTCACTTCGAATTTTTTGATCTTTCAGGACGTGCGTCATCTAAGTTTCCGTTAAGGCAATCAACCATCGCCTGGAAACTATAAGGAGTCAAAGAAACCCGATCAAATAAGAACGCCGCACATCGACCTCAGCTTTTCCTTGCCAGCACCATGTTTGTGCGGGGAATCAAATGTGGTGCATCAGCGCACTTTTTTGGATCGTCATTTATTGAGATGGTGATTAAAGCCACTTTGATTTAATGGTTATTTTTCGACATTGATGTATTAAGCGTATTTCCGATCTTGCAAATCTGATGTCATTGTTTTGGAGTCTGTCGCCTCAACTGACGTCAATGACGTCGACGCACGAAAATGATGCGAATTTCCGGTAAATCGGAAGTTTTCGTTTGATGAATATTTTTCTGATTGACCCGGGATGCAGAGGGGGCAGGCCCCGGATCAGCACGATCAGCGGCTGTGATCGGGCAAGCGGCATGGATGCGCCCCCGAAATTGATCTCGACCTCAGGCAACAACCAACCCGATCGGCTAGACTCCGAACGTCACGAACGTTGATGATGAATCTGCCGTCGGGCAGGGTTGTCGTGCCCGGTGGGCCGCTCCCGGACCCCTTCGCAGTACCGAACCGGAGAGCCGCATGGAACTGGAGTCGTACGTACGCGCCTTGCCCAAGGCCGAACTGCATCTGCACATCGAAGGTTCGCTCGAGCCGGAGATGATGTTCGCGCTGGCGCAACGCAACAAGGTTGCGCTGCCGTGGGCGAGCGTCGAGGAAACGCGCGCGGCCTACGCGTTTTCCGATCTGCAGAGCTTTCTCGACCTCTATTACGCAGGCGCCGCGGCCCTGATCCATGAGCGTGATTTCTTCGAGCTGGCGCAGGCCTATTTCGAACGGGCCCACGCGGATGGCGTGATTCACGCGGAGATCTTCTTCGATCCGCAGACCCATACGGCCCGCGGCGTGGCGTTCCGGACGGTTCTCGATGGACTGGAGCGCGCCTGTGTCGACGCCGAACAGCGCTTCGGAATCAGCTCGCGATTGATCCTGTGTTTTCTGCGCCACCTGAGCGAGGACGACGGTTTTGCGACGCTTGAAGAGGCGCGTCCGCATCTGGACCGTGTCCATGGCGTCGGCCTGGACTCCTCCGAAAAAGGCCATCCTCCGGCCAAGTTCGAGCGGCTGTTCCGGCGTTGCCGCGAGTTCGGTCTGCACATCGTCGCCCACGCCGGTGAGGAAGGTCCGCCCGAATATGTCATCGAAGCGCTCGATCTGCTTGGGGCCGAGCGCATCGACCACGGCGTTCGCGCTGCCGAGAATCCCGCGCTGCTCGCCCGGCTCGCTCGCGAGGCGGTGCCGCTGACCGTGTGCCCGCTGTCGAACGTCAAGCTGTGTGTGTTCCCGGGCCTCGAGCACCACAACCTCAAGACGTTGCTCGACGCTGGTCTCAAGGTCACGATCAATTCCGACGACCCCGCCTATTTCGGTGGGTACGTCGCGCAGAACTACATCGAAACCGCGCGTGCGCTGGGTCTGACCCGCGCCGAGCTGAAGCAGATCGCCCGCAACAGTCTCGAGGCGAGCTTCGTGCCGGCGAGTCAGCGTACGCGCTGGTTCGCGCTGCTGGATGGGATCCCCGATTGAACCGCAGGTGCTCGGTGGACATCGATCCGGGAGGTCTCTCCCGAGGCGAAAATCATGGTTGTTTTCGTGACTGCCGGGGTATGACCGACCGGATGTCGGGGCGGCATCCGGCGCGTCGGCTGCAGTGCACGGGCATGCTCACTCGCGCGGGCACGCGCGCCATTCAGCGGTGAATTCGAGCAGATGCTGAATCAGTCGCTCGGCCGACGGCGATCGCTGGCGACCCTTGCGCTCGAGGATGCAGATCTGGCGTTCTACCGTGGGTGAGTCGACTTCAAGGCGGAGCAGGTGGGGTGGCAGCGTGCGCGGCATGGCACTCGAGGGCAGCACGG
>OBJA01001730.1_pt1 | contig 14219 bp, 12 predicted proteins | sample 1519751 | NCBI WGS metagenome assembly OBJA01 (sample SAMEA3881238, study PRJEB22517) | soil metagenome | biome: lake sediment; feature: soda lake sediment; material: sediment, water from around vicinity | place: India | collected 2013-12-23 | depth 3 m | reverse complement strand
GGGTTTCCATCCGTGGGTAAATCAACATTGTTAAGTGTTGTAAGCGCAGCAAAACCTGAAATTGCAGCGTATCCTTTTACAACGATTGTTCCGAACTTAGGAGTTGTTTCAGTCGTTGATTATCCATCCTTTGTAGTTGCTGATTTACCAGGACTTATTAAAGGTGCCCACCAAGGCAAAGGCTTGGGAATTGAATTTCTACGTCATATTGAACGCACACGCGTGTTGGTGCACGTTTTAGATATGGGAGCTGTTGATCATCGTGATCCAGTTGAAGATTATCGTATCATCAATGACGAGTTAAAAAACTATGTTGTTGACTTAAGTAATCGTCCTCAGATTGTTGTTGCCAACAAGATGGATTTAGATGAATCGAAAGAGAATCTTGAGCGCTTCAAGCAAACATTTCCTGATGTTGAGGTATTTGAGATTATTGCACCTATTAAACAAGGTATTAGTCGTTTAATGTTTAAAATGGCTGAAACATTGCATAAAATTAAAGCAAAAGAAAATGTAGAGACAGTAGAACCTACGTTTACTTACACATATCAACCTCCGAAACCGAAATTTGAAATAGAACGAGTTTCGTCAAATCAATGGCGTCTTAAGGGCGATGCATTGTTGAATAAGTATCGTCAATTTTCATTTGAAAGTGAGGAAGCTTCCCAACGTTTTGCGTATATTATGAAGCGATGGGGTGTTGACCAAGCATTGCGAGATGCAGGTGCAAAAGATGGCGATATAGTTGCCATTGATGATGTGACATTTGTCTTTTTAGAGCAAGAAGAATAGCAATTGATTGTGTTATAATTAAAATCAAGGTGAACCATTATGATTGCATTTTTAAAAGGGACAGTATTTTCGTTGGGATTAGATTATGTGTTGATTGATGTCAATGGTGTTGGCTATAAAGTTGGATTTAATAAATCAGAGACACTACAACTTAATAGCCAAGTCTTTTTGCATACAATCACAATAATCAAAGAAGACCAACATGCGTTGTTTGGATTTTTAACAAACGATGAAAAAATCATGTTTGAACAACTCATCAATGTTAAAGGGATTGGACCTAAAACAGCACTAGCAGCACTAACAGTTGCAACGATTGAACAACTTACAAAAGCAATTGTTAGTGAAGACATTTCATTTTTAAAAACATTACCTCAAATTGGAGCAAAAAGTGCTTCGCAAATTATTTTGGACTTAAAAGGTAAGCTTGTGAATACAGATTCTCAAAGTAAAACGACACCTAAAATTTCAGATACTGTCGAAGCATTGAAACAACTCGGATATAAAAACAGTGAACTGGCTGGGTTACCAGCATATCTTGCTACTCATCCTGATTTAGATGAGAAAGAACTAATCAAGATTAGTTTACAATGGTTACTAGTCCGTAAGAAAGGTCTTTAATGGAACAAGTATTAAGTGTATACCCCTCTCAATCTGACGATGAGAGCACACTAAGACCAACCACACTGAATGAGTATGTGGGACAGCATGAATTGAAGGAGAACATTCAAGTGTTTATTTCTGCTGCTCAATCTCGAGAAGAAGCATTGGATCATATTTTGTTTTATGGTCCACCAGGACTAGGTAAAACGACATTGGCATACATTTTATCTCATGAGATGAAAAGCAATATTCGTATTACAAGCGGACCTAGTATAGAAAAAAGTGGTGACTTAGCAGCTATTTTAAGTTCTCTAAGTGCAGGGGACATTCTATTTATTGATGAGATACATCGATTACCTAAGGTTGTTGAGGAAGTACTATATCCAGCGATGGAAGACTATGCGATTGATTTGGTGATTGGTAAAGATGCAACCACACGCTCTATCCGTTTGGATTTACCACCATTCACATTAGTTGGTGCAACGACACGTGCTGGTGACTTAACGGCACCTTTACGTGATCGTTTCGGTATTGTTTCAAAACTTGACTATTACAGTGTGGCAGAGTTAGCTCAAATACTAAGTCGAACATCACGTGTTTTGGAAACTTCAATCCATGAAGATGCTAAGCTTGAGATTGCAAAGCGATCACGAGGAACACCACGTATTGCGAATCGATTATTTCGAAGAGTCCGTGATTTTGCTCAAGTTTATAATGACAATGTCATTGATATTGAAGTTACTACGATGGCACTTGATCGTTTAAAAGTCGACCACATTGGTTTGGATGATGTCGATATTAGATACTTGCGTGGCATCATTGAACGTTTTAATGGTGGCCCAGTCGGATTAGAAGCGATTGCCAGTAGCATAAGTGAAGAGGCGATGACATTAGAAGATGTTTATGAGCCTTACTTGCTTCAAATTGGTTTTATTAATCGTACTGCTCGTGGACGTGTCGTCACAAAAAAAGCTTATGAACACTTAGAAATAGATTTTAATCAATCGTTATTCGAGTAAGCAAATCCAGTGACTGGATTTGTTTTTTTACTTATAATTTTGGTATTCAAAGAAACGTGGAGAAAATCATGCTTAGACAGATGAAATTTATTGTATTTTTAGGACTATTGCTTCTAGCAGGTTGCACACAGCCACAATCGATGCAATCAAAACTCACATCGGAACAAGCCTATCGTGCGATAACTGAAGATAATACCATTATTCTAGTTGATGTACGCACAGTTGAAGAATTTCGTGAAGGTCACATTAAAGAGAGTATAAATATACCACTTGATCAGTTGACTCAACGAATTGAACGTGTTGTTTCTAATAAAAAGACCACAATATTTGTGGTGTGTAGAAGTGGGAATCGATCAGCACAAGCAAGTGATGTGCTTGTTTCATTAGGGTATCAATCCATTGTCGATATTGGTTCTGTTTTTTCATGGCCACAACCACTTGTAACTGCTAATCCTTAAAGACATATGACGCCAAACAGTTGGCGTTTTTACATAGTGGCACATCTGTATCAATCGTTGACCATTGCCAATAAGCACCTAGTGACCAACATGCTCCAACCATATCTATGTTGGAGCGCTTTGCTGTATCAACTAATAGTGGCATATCGTCTACAATCAAACAGTCTTTCGCTGTCAGTTGATAGTCTGACATGACGTGCAATAAAGGTAAACGTGCCGGTTTACGATAGTAGGGTTCAACATCAAAACCAATGATTTTATGTGGTTGAAAACCAAATATGCGCTCATAGTCTTTTTCAATCATAAAGGACTCCGAATAAGAGTAGACCACAAGAATACCACCAGCTGCGACAAAGTCTTTGACAAACATTGCAACATCCTCAAACACCTGTGCTTCTTTTTGCATCACTTTTTCTCGCCACCATTTAATCTCTAACTCTATTTCTTCATTTGTAAAATTGTAGATTTCTTTTAAGAATCCAAGAAAACCAAATTGATTTGAATAAAGCACAAAATCCTTAAATGATAGTTGCGGTTTTTGGGGACGTAACACCTCAAGTGTCTCTAAAAAAATGGGATAATGTATTGTTTCTTGAGAATTAATCAATGTATCATCGTGATCGAATATTAGACACTTCTTTTTTAATTGTTTCATGCAACCATTATAGCAAATTTCATAGTAGCATATGCTATAATTTAAACATGAAAAATAAGAGAACAGTTATCGCCACTGGTGGAACCGGGGGACATATTTATCCTGCACTTGCATTAGCAGATCAACTTAAAGTCAAACATGTGGATGTTGTATTCATTGGCAATAAAGACAACATGGAATCAATCGTTGTTCCTGCACATGGGTATGATTTTTATCCTATAAGAAATAAAGGTCTAACAGGATCAGTTTACATGAAGATATGGCGTATGATTGCACAATTAGGACCAACTATTGTTTGCGTGCGACTATTACATCGAATCAAGCCAGATCGAGTGGTTGTATTTGGAGGTTATGTCAGCATTCCTGTTGGTTTTGCAGCTTTTCTATGTCGTGTACCACTGGTTTTGCATGAGCAAAATGCCATGGCTGGACTTGCAAATCGTGTTCTTTCGCCTTTAGCCTCAAAAATTGCGGTCAGCTACCTTGAAACTGTTAATCAGTTTCCAAAACGAAAAACTGTTCTAACTGGGAATCCTAGAGAGTCTGTCTTTAAACGCTCGCTAGAGAAAGATTTGTTTTTAAAAAATATTGGATTTAGAAACGATTTGCCATTAGTTTTGATTGTCATGGGGTCTTTGGGTTCGGAAACAATTAATGAGCAACTAAAAGCATTTGTACCAATGACTAACCAAGGGCGGTTCCAAGTGATTATTGCTACAGGTCATAAGCATTACGAAGATTTTATTAAAAACCTTCAATTGAATCCCTTTGTACATGTTACCGGACAAGTAAATCAAATTGAAGCACTTTCATATACAGATTTAATTGTTTGTAGAGGAGGAGCAACAACTGTGAGTGAAATCATAGCAGCTCAAATGCCTGCAATATTTGTTCCAAGTCCTTTTGTTGTTAAAAATCATCAATATTTGAATGTGAAACCACTCATTGACAAAGATGCGGGATTACTGTTATTAGAAAGTGATTTTTCAGCAACATCGCTCTATGAAAGAATAGTTGAGACTCTGGATAATCAACAGTTGTTGCAAACAATTAAATTAAATTTGAAAACATTAACCAAAGCGAATGCTATCGAGGATTTAATCGAATTAATTGAGGACATCAAGTAAGATTATGACACAACATCAAACGGCACCAGTAAAAACAGTAAGCGATGCATTAAAGCGTAAACGCAAGAAAAAAAAAGTTAGCACATTCAAACGATGGGCTAAGCGTTTCATTTTGATTGTGCTTGTTTTGGGTTTAGTTTTTGGTTTGTACAAACTTGATGAGTCAAAGTTATTTAGAATAAATGCGATTACGGTTTCAAACAACACCGTGTTATCAAATGAGGAAGTGATTGAACTTTTAAATGTTAACATTAATGATCGTATTTGGTTAACACATGATTTTCTAAGACAAGGTTTGGCAGAGTCAATCAGTAGCATAGAGTCGTTTAAGTTTTATAAAAACAACGGAGTACTAATGATTGATGTAAATGAAAGTAGACCTGTAGGCATTAAAGGCAATGAATTATTGTTAACAAATGGTAAACGGAGTGATATCACTACATTTAATCAACATTATCGTATGAGGCTACCGCTTATCACAGGCTTTGATAGTGAAGAGTTGCTTGTCCGTTTAGCCATGAGTTTATCAGAGCTAGAGCCTGAAATATTAATGATTATAGCAAGTGTGAATCAATTTGAACGCACCTATGATCAAGCTCAACTGTGGTTGCTTCTAAATGATAGAAGACAAGTATATTCAGACTTTCGATCTGTGCATTTACTGAATAATTATCCGTTGTTTGTTGATCAAATAGCACCTGGTAATGATTGTATATTCTTGGATGCTTCATCTCTATCTGCACGTTCAGCACCGTGTGAATGAATGAATCCTTTGACTGTCAAAAAATATCTGATATAATGAAACATGCAACAAATGGAGGTTGGTTATGGGAATTGAACGCGTAACAAGCTTAGGAAAACTAAATATTTCCGAAGAAGCGATTGCATCATTAGCTGGTGGTGTTGTTTCAGAATGCTATGGTGTTGTTGGAATGGCTTCACAAAAAGTTGTTAAAGACGGCATCGCAGAACTATTAAAAAAAGACAACTATTCTAAAGGAATTGTTGTAAGAAAAACTGATACAGGTTATGAGTTGGATCTATACATCATCATCAGTTTTGGTGTAAAGATATCTGAAGTAATCTTTGAAGTTCAAAAAAAGGTAAAATATATGCTTGAAAAAACACTCGAGCAAGATTTTGAGAAGATTAATGTTTATGTTCAAGGCGTGAAGGTAATCGGATAATGGGAAAATTGCATACACTAACAGGAAGCCAGTTCAAGAAGATTATTGAAAGTGGCGCAAATCATTTAACAAACCGTTATCAAGAGATTGATGCGCTTAATGTATTTCCAGTACCTGATGGTGATACTGGAACTAACATGAATCTAACATTCAGTGCTGGTGTTTCTGATGCACTGAAAGTGCATAGTGAGAAAGTTTTTGAAGTAGCAAAATCATTGTCAAAAGGATTACTCATGGGTGCACGTGGTAATTCAGGGGTTATTCTATCGCAAATATTTCGTGGCTTTTATCAAGGTATCGATAACTTAGAAGAAATTGATGCTACAAATATGGCACATGCTTTCGTAAAAGGATCTCAGGTTGCCTATAAAGCTGTCATGCGTCCAGTTGAGGGCACTATTTTAACAGTTTTACGTGAAGCAGCAGACGAAAGTTTAACTTATACAAAAGAACATCCAGAAATCACTATTAATGAGTATGTTGATTTCTTTATACAAGCAGCTGATAAATCACTGCAAAATACACCTAATTTGCTACCTGTCTTAAAGGAAGTAGGGGTAGTTGATAGTGGTGGTGCTGGTTTTTTAGTCATCATGGAAGGATTCCGTTATGCATTAAATGATCAACCAGTTAAAGTTCAAATTGAAAAGAAGACTCAAGCATCTGTTCAAATGTCTTTAGAAAATGAAGAATTTGGCTACTGTACTGAGTTTATCATTCGATTAGCGCCTGAAAAACTCGAGTTTTTCGCAGAAGAGCAGTTACGTAAATCATTGTCTCGTTTAGGTGATTCAATCGTGGTCGTTCAAGATGAAGATTTAGTTAAAGTACATGTACATACACTAACACCAGGAGACGCTCTAAACTTAGCGCAACGTCATGGTGAGTTCGTTAAACTAAAAATCGAAAACATGCAAGAACAACATGCAAACATATTAGATCATGATTCAATGCATGTTGAGGAAACAGTAGTACCACCTAAAAAATATGCGATTGTTGCGGTTGCAGCAGGAGAAGGTATTTCTCAAGCATTTAAGGATTTACGAGTTGATGTCGTTATTAGTGGTGGTCAAACGATGAACCCAGCAACAGAAGATTTCGTAGGTGTCATTGAGAAATTGAATGCAGAGCATATCTTTGTACTTCCAAACAATTCAAACATTGTCTTAGCAGCACAACAAGCAGAATCGATATTGGAAGAACAAAACGTTCATGTGCTTATGACCAAATCAATTCCACAAGGCTTATCTGCTTGTATCATGTTTAATCCTGAAGCTGATGTTGAAGAAAATCTACTCGAAATGAACAGTGCAATTAAGCGTGTTAAGTCTGGTAGTATAACATTTGCGATTAAAGACACAACCATTAACAATACTGAAATTAAAGCTAATGAGTTTATGGGGATTTTCGAAAAAGAAATTGTCATTTCCACAACAGAGAAAGAAGTTGCAATCAAAACTCTTCTTGATCGATTGATATCCGATGAGGATGAGATCATCACTGTTGTTGCTGGAGAGGATGCTACGGCAGCAGAAATTGACATGATTACTCAGTATATTGAATCTAATTTCAGAGTTGAAGTTGAAATTATCGAGGGTAATCAACCAATCTATTCATTTATTTTTGGAGTCGAATAAAGGGCAATGCCCTTTTTTTATAAGGTATGACATTAACACAAAAGCAAAAACAGATATTAGAGACTTATCAAATAACACGATTATGTGATTTTTTAGAAGTCTATCCTTTCAGGTACGATGTGATTGAACAATCAGACGAATCATCGATGCGCATCGATGATTTTGTGGTTCTTGAAGGATATGTTGTTTCACCTGTGCAATCAAGATACTACTCAAAAAACAAGAGTGTTTCGCGATTTCGTTTTCAAACACAAAACAACGAGTATCACATCACAATTTTTAATCGACCTTGGCTTAAAACACCGTCATCTGACCGACAGTGCACCGTGTTAGGGAAGTATGATAAGAAAGGTAGTATTTTAGCTTCTAATTTTTACTTCAAACCACTAGATGAGGTTAAGGGCATTCATCCAATTTATCCTTTAAAAAACAAAGTGACACAAAAGCAGATAACAACCATCATGAAGAAAGTCTTGATGTTGTGTGAGCAGGGAAACATCATTCGTTTTCCTGATGATTGGTTAGAGTCAAAGAACTATGTTCGTTATTTTCAAGCTCAACGAGAGGTTCATTTTTTTACCAATCAACAATCGCTTGCCCAGGCGATACTAACATTGAAGTATGTTGAATTCTTTAATTATCATCTTAAATTGTTAATTCATAAGCAATCCAATGTGGTTTTATTTAAAGCAAAGAAAAAATTTGATGATCTGACAATTAGTAATTTCATCAATCGCTTGCCATATCAACTCACCAATGACCAACATGGAGTATTAAGCGAAATTTTAGATGATCTACAGCAAACCAAGCCCATGATGCGCTTGCTTCAAGGTGACGTTGGATCTGGTAAGACTGTGGTTGCCATAATCGCTGCTTTGGCAACTGTGGATGCTGGTTTTCAGGTAGCTTTTTTAGCTCCAACAGAGATTCTCGCTACGCAGCATTTAACAAGTCTTAAGACAATGATTGATGATCCGACAATAACCATTGCTTTTTTATCATCATCATTAACTGCTAAGCAAAAGCAGCAGGTGTATGAGGGATTAGTCAACCATACGATAGATATTCTAGTAGGAACCCATGCCATTTTTCAAGAAGTAGTAACATTTGCAAAACTAGGACTTGTCATCACTGATGAACAACACCGCTTTGGCGTCATGCAACGTCGTGCTCTAATAAAAAAAGCGGAGGTAGTTGATGTGTTGTCAATGAGTGCTACACCAATACCTAGAACTCTTGCTTCAGCTCTTTTTAGTGATTTAGATGTGAGTACGATTGAGACAATGCCAAGTAACAGACAACCGGTTGAAACACGTTTAATCTTTGAAAACAGTATGCGATCAATCATGGATGATTTAATTCTTGAAATAGAGCAAAAGCACCAAGTGTATGTCGTGTGTCCTGCAATTGATGAAGCATCAAATAACACACGTTCAGTGACGCAAATCTATGAAGCCATAAGCAAAGCATATGGAAAGCAATTTAGCATAGCAATGTTGCATGGACAGATGGATGCCTCACAAAAGGAATCAACAATGCGAGCGTTCCAACAAGGAGACATAGACATGTTAATTAGTACGACGGTCATTGAAGTTGGTATAGATGTTGCAAATGCCAGTCGTCTTGTTGTTTATGATGCGCAGCAATTTGGATTAAGCCAACTGCATCAATTAAGAGGACGTATTGGACGATCAGACTTATTAAGTGTGTGTTATTTACTGACCAACACGCAGGATGATGATGCGAAGAAAAGACTTGAAATCTTACAGAAGCATCAAAGTGGATTTGATATCGCATATCAAGATTTACTGACACGTGGTCCAGGTGAACTAATAGGTATTCGTCAAAGTGGATTACCTACCTTTAAACTTGGAAATGTATTTGATGATCAAACAATCTTGCTAGAAGCAAAGCGTGATGCCACGGCGGCATTAGAAGAGGTCGATAATCCAATGTGGATTGATTATAGAAAGTTGATTGAAAAACAGTTGATTGAGTCTAAAGTTAGTCAGGATTAGTGTATAATTACATCGAGGTGAAATATGGAGTTAAAGAAGTATTTAATTAATCAAGGGTATGTCATTAATGACTTCAATATTGTTCTTGAGGCATTTACACACACATCATATGTGAATGAACAAAAGCAAGATATATCCGATAATGAACGCTTAGAACTACTAGGTGATGCTGTGTTGCAATTATGGGTATCAGAAAAGCTATTCCACATACAACCACCATTGAGTGAAGGTCAAATGACCACGATTCGTGCGAGAATTGTCAATGAAAAATCATTAGCAAATTTTGCGCGTGATCTGCACCTCAATGATCATATTCGATTAGGTCATGGAGAAGAAAAGACGGGTGGCCGCAATCGTGATTCGGTGTTAGCTGATCTAATGGAAGCATTCTTGGGCGCTTTGTTTTTGCAAAACGATAAAGGTAATGTCGATCGTTGTTTAAACAAAGTGATTAATCATCAGTTCAATGAGTTGGTTTTTGCGGATAGTGATGATTACAAGACACGATTACAAGAGTATGTGCAATCTGACACAAGAAAAACGGTTGTGTATGAAGTGATTCATTCTAAAGGCCCTTCTAATGCACCTACATTTGAAGTTGTTGTGAAGCTAGATGATATTGTATTAGGAAAAGGCAAAGGAAATAGTAAAAAGAAAGCGGAACAAGATGCAGCAAAAGATGCTTTTGCTAAGCTTGTTAGATAACGTGATATATGACAATAAATAATCAAATTGTATCTAAGGAAGCTTTGAATGATTCAGTTTTCAAACTCATGATTTCTGTAAATCAATGGGCAAAACAAGTGAAGGCTGGTCAATTTTTGATGATTCGAATTGAACCTGGTGGTGAACGTTTTCCACTAACAATTACTGAAACAGTTGATGATTGTGTGGTTGTTATTTTTAAAGTGATTGGATACTCTACAAAGAGGTTATCTCAATGCAATGAAGGTGACACACTTTATGAAGTGTTGGGACCGCTTGGACAACCTTATCCACTTGATGATATCCAATCAATGGTTGTTGTTGGTGGTGGTGTTGGGAATGCCATTACGTATGCAATGGCAAAGCATTTGTTCAATCAGGGTGTTATTGTTCACTATATCGGTGGTTTTAAGTGTGAAGATGATCGTTTCTATTTAGAGCAAATAAAACAAGTGAGCCATTCACAGCTTTTTATGTTTGATCAAGGATCCTCATGTGGTCAAAAAGGGAATGTCATTGATGGATTGCACCTCTTGATTCAAACAACACCAATTACTCATATATTTACAGCAGGTCCATTACTCATGATGAAGGCAGTTGTTGATTTTGCAAAAAAACATAAGTCTGAAGTTGTCGTTAGTCTTAATCCAATTATGGTTGATGGCATTGGTATGTGCGGAGGTTGTCGTGTGGACGTGGACTCACAAGTGAAATTTGCTTGTGTGGATGGTCCTGAATTTAATGGATTGCTCGTGGATTTTGATCGACTCATACAACGAAATAAAACTTATGAAAAACACCCATGTGTTATTGAGAAGCATCATGAATAAACGCGTTATAATGCCAACAAGTGACTTAAAAGTAAGAAAAAGCAGTTACTTGGAAGTTAACTTAGGGCTTAAAGAACATGCTATGATTTTAGAAGCGCAACGATGTTTGCAGTGCAAACATCAACCATGTGTTCAAGGTTGTCCAGTCGGGGTGGATATTCCTGGTTTTATTGAGCAATTAAAGCAACATCAAGTTGATAAAGCATTAGAAATCATCACCAAAGACAATCCATTACCATCAGTGTGTGGACGTGTATGCCCACAAGAAACACAATGTGAAGCAGTTTGTGTGTATGCAAAAGCCAATCAGCCGATTGCCATTGGTTATTTGGAACGATATGTCGGTGATTATGGGAACATAGAGGTTGAAAATCTAACTAAAACACAAGCTAAAATTGCAGTTGTCGGTGGTGGACCAGCTGGATTATCATGTGCTATGACATTAGCACAACATGCTTTTGATGTTACTATTTTTGATACTTGGGATCAATTGGGTGGTGTGCTTTACTACGGGATACCTGAGTTTCGTTTACCTAATGAAGTTGTAAAAAAAGAAGTAAATCGACTGCTTGATGCAGGTGTTCGTTTTGAAAGAAATATGATTGTCGGTGTTTCAGTTAGTTTAGATGATTTATTCAACCAAGGTTATCAAGCTATTTTCTTAGCAACAGGTGCTGGTCTACCTAGTATGTTAACAATTGAAAATATGGATGCGATTGGTGTGTTTTCGGCTAATGAGTATTTAACACGACTCAATGTGTTTCATGCAAACCAAAAAGAGTCCATCACACCACTTTATCAAGGCAAAAAAGTTATTGTCATTGGTGGTGGGAATGTAGCCATGGATGCAGCACGTAGTGCCATTCGACAACAAGCAGACGTGACCATTGCATATCGAAGAACTCAGGAAGACATGCCTGCACGAATTGAAGAAGTTCACCATGCCATTGAAGAAGGGGTAAAGATATTTCCACTATTGAATCCTTTAAGAATCATTAGTGATCCACTTGGATATGTTTCACATATTGAATTTTCGCACAATCGTGTTGAAGGCATAGATCATAAAGGACGATCTAAAATCGTCGATGATCCAACCAAGTCAAATGTTACGTTAGAAGCCGACATGATTATTGTTGCGGTGGGGACTCAACCAAACAAGCTGCTTCAAAAACTAAAAGGGAAGTTAGAAGTTGATCGTTATGGCTGCATTGTTGTCAATGAGCAGATGCAAACAAGTATTCCTCATGTTTATGCAGGTGGTGATGCCGTTTTAGGGGCAGCAACTGTGATTTTGGCGTTAGGACAAGGAAAAAAAGCAGCACTAAATATTATTGATCAATACAAAAAATAGATAAAAATATGATATGATGATTTTTGTTTAGATAGGAAGGTTTTACGTGAGTCAATTTAACATTGAAAAATTTATATCATCTTGTCAGATTCATTCATCGTTTTTGGATGAACTTAAAACCATGACGATCACCAAAGTCGAGATAAATAAAAGTGATGGGAGCATGGTCTTTTATATTGAAAACACACAACCAATGTCATTTTCATTGTATGTCGAACTGCATAAAAAACTAAAACTTTTTTTTGAGCATGAGATTCATATCATCAATGCTTTGAAATCACCATTACGTGATTTCAAAGAGTGTTCACTTTGGATGAATTTTGCATTAAGTCAAGTTTCGCTTGCAATGATTCAACCATTTTATAAGCTTGATCAAAATCAAGTCATAGCTATTGTCAACGATGAAAAACAAAGGGATAAACTTGAGACAAAGAAAGTGCAAATTGAATCAATCTTAGATGACTTAGGGTTTACAATCTCACTTGACATTCAAATTGCAAAACAGCAAACAAATTTAAAAGAAGTCAAATATCAAAAGACACCAAAAATGCCAGTTGCAACAGAGAATCGACCTGTGCGTCGATCAAAGCAACCGATTGTTTCAACAACGATCTCTCAACTAGAAGAATCAATGTCAAATGTTGCTGTTTCAGGGTATGTTAGCACCATTGAATCACGTGCTCTGAATGGTAATGATCAAATAATTCAAAGTTTTGTCATATCAGATCATGAAGATGCTATTATGGTTAAACGGTTTTTAAAGGGTCAAAAGCAAATCGATGAGTCTTTAAAGCTTGTCGAAGATGCCTATGTCATGTGTATTGGAAATGTTCAGTTTGATAAGTTTAAGCGAGAAATCGGATTAGTGGCTAATCAAGTTGTTATCGAGTCAAATCACAGCTTTAGAAAAGATACGTCTGATGATAAGCGTATTGAATTTCATACGCATACCAAGATGAGTGAAATGGATGGTATCTGTGATGTGAGTGCTCTTATTGAACAAGCGTTGGTGTTTAATCATAAAGGGGTAGCAATTACAGATCACAACAATGTTCAAGCATTTCCAAAAGCTGAAGCTGCGCTTAAGAAATTAAAGAAAAAATACAATAACGATGATTTCAAGCTTATATACGGTGTTGAGATGAATATGGTTGAAGATAAACCAGCCATAGTTATCAATCCTACTAATACTCCTTTAAAAGAAGCAACGTATGTGATATTTGACCTTGAAACAACAGGATTGTCTGCACAGTATGATCACATCATAGAATTTGGTGCTATTAAGGTCAAACAACATGAAGTTGTGGATGAGTATTTCACATTTGTTAAACCGCCTGTATCAATTCCAACCTTTATTTCGTCAAAGACCAACATTTATGATGATGATGTTAAACATGCACCAACCATCGATCAGCTATTTGATCAGATCAGTCATTTTGTTGAAGGTTGTGTATTGGTTGCACACAATGCAAAATTTGATGTGAGTTTCTTAAATGAGTTAGCAAAGAGGCTAAATAAGCCACAGTTTAATCATACTGTGATTGATACGCTAGAGCTTTCACGAGTACTGCTTATCGATCGAAAGTCATTTAAACTGGGACGTATCGCCCGTGCTTTTTCAATTGCTTATGATGAAGAGGTCGCTCACCGCGCTGATTATGATGTTAAGGTTACCCATCAAGTATTCATGCAGCTATTAAATCTTAGTTTTTCACAAAATTGTCAAACAATTCAACAGTTGCATGATTTAAATCATCCTGAAAGTTATAAGAATATGATGAAAAGCCATGTTCAAGTTATTGCAAAAAATCAACTAGGTTTGGTGGATTTGTTTAAGCTT
>OBJA01001729.1_pt1 | contig 14219 bp, 14 predicted proteins | sample 1519751 | NCBI WGS metagenome assembly OBJA01 (sample SAMEA3881238, study PRJEB22517) | soil metagenome | biome: lake sediment; feature: soda lake sediment; material: sediment, water from around vicinity | place: India | collected 2013-12-23 | depth 3 m | reverse complement strand
CCCGCTGTGGTATAAAGTACCAGTACTGGGGGCGACATGGTTTCGACGTGGGTTGCGAAACCCCAGGTGCATGCCGAGGTGCAGTTCACCTTCGTAAAACAAACTGCAAACTTATAGTTGCCAACGACGACAACTACGCACTCGCTGCTTAAAACCCAGTAGGGTGCCGTCAGACTGGGGCCGTGCTTATGCGCCCAGACCCTGGCGTCGATTCTCATAAGCTCGCGAGGAAGCTCGTCCGGGGCGGAATCGTTAAAACCTCACCGGGATCGCCCAGCGTTTTCCCTGCCCGTCGGGTAGCGCTGGGTTAAATGAATAGACGCGGATAAGCATGTAGAGCCGAAGGCAGAGGACTTGCGGACGCGGGTTCGATTCCCGCCGCCTCCACCAATACACAAGGGTTGCCGACAGGCAGCCCTTTTTTTTGCCTGTACCCCACGCCATACCCCTGGCGACTTGCATCCTGCATACCCTGTGCGGGCGTTCCAGCACCGTTCCAAATCCTGTTCCGATCCGGAACACAGGCAGAGGAAACCGACGAAACGCATCCACGCCGGCCTTGATTATCAACCGGATACTCGAATGGCATGCACCTTGCTGCATGCCACGCAGCGGTCCGCGACCGCCACAACGAGAAACGCCGGCGACCCTGTTGCCGGCCGGGAGAGCACATGGCCTGGAACAATCTGCTGTTTTACCGCTGGATCGCCTTCAACCTGGTCGGAGCCGCACTGCTGCTGGTGTTCAGCATGCAGGGGGTGGTCGCCCCCGTGTTTCAAGCCGACAGCTCCCGCCTGACCTATGTGATCGCGACCCTCTTCCTCTACGGCATGGTGCTGTGCGGCTACCGGGTCCTGAAGACCAGCCGCGAGCTCAATGCCGTCCGGCAGGGTGGGAAAGGCAAGCTGCGCGACTTCATCGAACTCGGTGCGCGCAGCGACCGTGAAAGCGTGAAGGAGGCCTTCGAGATCAAACTGCTCGCCCGCATCGCCTTCGTCAAGTACATCGCCACCAGCCTGGTGACGCTGGGCCTGCTGGGCACGGTGATCGGTTTCATCCTGGTACTCACCCAGGTACCTGCCAACGCCGTAGGCGACAGCTCCCAGGTGGGCAAACTGATCGCCGTACTGACCAACGGCATGGGCGTGGCCCTGTATACCACGCTGGTCGGCGCCATCACCAATCTCTGGCTCAACGCCAACTACACCATGCTGCGCACCGGCGTGATCAACCTGATCGCCGCCATACTGGAGTCGGCCGATCCGGAACCGGCCACATGAGCAAGCACTTCTCCTTCGCCGCGGAAGCCGAGGATGACTCGGATGTGGTGTTCCGCGACGTCATCACCCTTGCACTGCTCGGCTTCATCGCGCTGGTGATCATAATGCTGCCGCACATCAACCCGCCGGAGAAAAAGCGCACCGAGCAGGAAACCATCGCGCCGGGGAATGTCATGATCGAGGCCCGCTGGGACGATGATATCGATGCCGATGTCGACCTCTGGGTGAAGGGTCCACAGGACCGGCCTGTCGGGTACTCCAACCTGGCCGGCGAGGTCTTCAACCTGCTGCGCGATGACATCGGCTTTCGCAACGACGCCTCGCGGCTGAACTATGAAAACGCCTACTCGCGGGGCATAGTGGCGGGTGAGTACACCGTCAACCTGCACATGTATTTCAACCGCGCGGACTCCTGGCCAGTGCCGGTCACGGTGCTGGTCTCCACGGTAAAGCCAACGGGAACCACCCGCTCTACCCGGCAGATCCTGGTCAGTGACGTAGAGTTACGGCAAATGGGCGAGGAATTGACGGTTTTCAGCTTCCACCTCGACGAGGAGGGCGAACTGGTCGAGGGCAGCGTCAGCTCCGCGCCCAGGAAGATGGTCACCTCCGCCACCGGCGGCTACAACTTCGACGCATACAAGCAATGACACACAACCACCTGATCGCCCTGCTCGTCGCCTACCTGCTGCTGTGCCTGGGCTATGCCCTGTTTTCCCTCAGGACGACCCGCAGCCACCTGTTCCGGGGCATCAGCCTCCTGTATCTTGGCACCTCGGTCGGCCTGGCGCTGTACCTCTACAACCAGTTGCTGTCCCAGCCCAAGCCGATCAGCCAGGAATTCTTCAATAATGCCGGCGAAGCCATCGTTCTGGCCACCCACTACCACAGCGACGAGGCCATCTATCTATGGCTGCAGCTTCCGGACCATCCGCAACCCGCCTACTACGTCATGCCCTGGTCCGGCCGGGCCGCCGAGGAACTGGAGATCTCCCAGCGGGAAGCACGCGAGCATGGCGGCATGGTGGTGATGAAGGCACCCTTTGAACAGGATCAGCGCCATGGTCTGCGGGCAGACGAGGAAGAACGCATATTCTTCCCGGCTATCCCGCCGCGGCCACCGCTGAAGGAGGCCGAGGCCGCCGGGGCAGCCGGCGCACTGCGTCACCAGCCCCTCCCTGGGTCGGGGCCGTGATTGGGGTATGGATGCCGGCACCTGACCGGTTCGAGGCAGGTCGCGGGACTCAGGCGTCGAGCAGGTCCAGGGGTGAAACCAGGGTGTCTTCGTGACATTCTTTCCATCCAAAATGACAGCATGACTTGGTCCGACCCCACCTCACGCAGAAATGGTTGACTGAGAAACCATTTCTGCGGCCAACCATCCAGCAAATAAAACACCAAGACTCATCGGACAAATCAGTCACATGGAGGTCACTCTGACTATGCCAGACGCCGCATCATCCGCCGATACCACAGATGTACGACCCAGGCCGTGGCCAGCAGGTAGGGAATGGCGCCGGGCACCCACATGATCAGCCCGGCCAGTTGCTGATCGGCCAGGTCGCGGGTCTCGCCGTAGAGGGGCCTGGCCGCGAAGCTGAGCACCGCCCCCAGGAAGCCGGTGTGCATGAGCGTGAACAGCAGGGCCAGCAGGACCCGGGGCACGCGGCGCACCGCGCCTTGCAGGACCGACCACCAGAACAGGCCCGCGGTCACCAGGAAACAGCCATGTTCCAGCGCATGCCACCAGGGGTTGTCCACCGCCGCCATGTAGATGCGCGGCATGTGCCAGGCCCAGATGACGGCCGCGTGCAGCCCGGCACACAGCAGCGGCCGCCGCACCAGCGCCAGCATGGGCTCCCACCATACACGGCTGAACCGGCCGGTGGCGGCGAGCAGTTGGGGCAGCGGGCGGCTCAGCACCCACAGCGGCGCGATCACCACCATCAGCAGCATGTGTTGCAGCATGTGGGCCGCAGTGCCGGTCTTGGCCAGGTCATCCAGCGGGCCGAGCAGCGTCACGGCACAGATCAAGGCCGTGGCATGGAACAGCGTGGCCTGCCAGGGTCGTGGTGACACCCGCAGCGCACCCGCCACGTACAGCCACCACAGCAGGCCCAGCAGGCCGGCGGTCAGCCAGGCCGCGAATCGTTCCTGGACGTTCCCCGTGAGCGGGCTGTGCGCCAGGGCCGGTCCGGCCAGCAGGGCCGCGCCCAGCGCCGCGGACACCGTGCGGCTCAGAGGCATGGCGGCAGTACGATCACCGGCAGGCCGATGGCAAGCGTGGCACCGGCTGCCGCCAGGTACACCATGGCGGACACGCGTGACAGGAAGCGCGCGCCTCCCTGCGCGGCATTCGCAGCAGCTGCGGTCTGCATGCAGCGCCACCCCCAGTACAGCAGCAGGATCACGGCGAGCAGTGTCAGCAACAACAGGACACCATTGATCCAGGTGAGGGTAGTCGCCACCCCGGCAGGCGGTGCCAGGGCACAGGCCACGGACAGGCCCCCGTACATGGCCACGAACCAGGCCGACCAGAGCACCAGGCCGAGTACCAGGTGCAGCGGATGGTGTGACGGCGTCATGGGACGCTCCACACCGCGGGCATCAGCAGGAAGGCCGTCACGCCCAGCCAGAATACCCCCAGGGTGTAGACCCACAGCGGGCGCAGGACCACGGGCTCATAGGGCAGCTGTGCGCTCACGTAGCCATGGGTCACACGCCGCGCCTGCAGGGCCGTGAGGATCGTCGCCAGGCCGCCATGGAACAGCAGGTAGACGAGCAGCACCAGGAGAACGGCGTCGTGCGCCCTCTCCGTGGCCGCCAGCGGCGCCTCCAGGGTCAACCACAGCAGCACGGCGAAATGCCCTGCACCGATCCCCGCCACCCACCAGAGCCGGCCGCGCAGACCGTTGCCGTCGCCAGTGGCCAGCCGCCGCACCGCACCATGGTGCAGCAGGGTGGCGACTGTGAGCAGTGCGCCGCTGACGAGCATGAGTGGCAGCGACACGGGGTGGTGCGCGGGAACGGACCACTGCGGCGCGACCGTCCAGAGATAGAACCAGCCGAACAGCAGGGACAGGTACAGCGCGCCGTTGGCCATGAGGGTGACCACCATTCCCCACAACCCGGGACCGTCGCAGGTCCGCGAATGCAGCGGCGGGTCCCTGGGTTCGTCCGCCGTAAGCGGAGCCAGCTTCGGGTGGGCGCCGTTCTCCCAGCCCCAGCGCAACAGGAATGCCGCGGCACCAAGCACGCCGAGCAGCGCCACCGGGTACGCCCGCACCAGCAGGCCCACGCAGACTACCGCCAGCGCCAGTGCCGCCAGCAGCGGCAACCAGGAATTGCCCGGCAGATGAAAGATCTCGCGCACCTGCCCGGTCACCGCATCGGACCCGTAGGTCTCGCGGCGGCCGTGCGCTGCGCTGGCCAGGCCATGCGCGCCCGCCGCGAGGGAATCCGGCAGTCCCGGGTGTTCCCACAGCGGATGGCGTGTGCTCAGCGTCGGCAGGCTGACGAAATTATAGGCCGGCGGTGGCGTGTCCAGGGCCCATTCCAGCGTATCCGCCTGCCAGGGGTTGCGCGGTGCGCGGCGGCCATAGCGCAGGTGCAGGGCCACGTCGATGATCACAGCGGCCACCCCGGCGGCCATGATGAAGCCGCCCACCGAGGAGAGCAGGTTGAGCCAGTCCCAGCCCAGCCCGGCCTCGTAGGTGTAGACCCGCCGCGGCATGCCCAGCAGCCCGGTCAGGTGCATCAGCAGGAAGGTGAGATTGAAGCCGATGAAGACCAGCCAGAACCCCAGCCGTCCGAGCCGCTCGGAGGGCATACGCCCGGACAGCAGCGGCAGCCAGTAGTACAGGCCTGCCATCAGCGGGAAGAACATACCGCCCACCAGCACATAATGCAGGTGGGCCACCACGAAATGGGTATCGTGCACCTGCCAGTTGAACGACACCAGCGCCAGCATCACGCCCGTCAGGCCCCCGGCCACGAACACCACCAGGAAGCCGACGATCCACAGCATGGGCAGGCTGTAGACCACCCGGCCGGTCCACAGCGTGGCCAGCCAGGCGAACACCTGGATCGCCGTGGGCACCGCCACCAGCATGCTGGCCACCGAGAAGAAGGCCTGGGCCAGGTGCGGGATGCCCACCGTGAACATGTGGTGCACCCAGAGGCCGAAGCTGATGAAGCCGGTGAGGATGATGGACAGCACGATCCACCGGTAGCCGACGATGGGCCGCTGCGCGAACACCGGGATCAGCGTGGACACGATGCCCGCCGCCGGCAGGAAGATGATGTAGACCTCCGGGTGGCCGAACAGCCAGAACAGGTGATGCCAGAGGACGGGGTCCCCGCCGCCCGCCACCGCGAAGAAGGGCATGCCCGTGGCCCGCTCCAGCTCCAGCAGCACACTGGCCAGGATCAGCGGCGGAAAGCCGAACACGATCATCAGCGCCATGGCCAGGATGTACCAGCAGAACAGCGGCATCCGGTTCAGGGACATGCCGTTCGCCCGGGAACGCAGGATGGACACGGTCAGCTCCACCCCGGCGGCCATGGCGGAGATCTCCACGAAGGTGACCCCCAGCAGCCAGAAATCCGAGCCCGGCCCGGGGGAGAACACGGCGCCGCTCAGCGGGGTATACATGAACCAGCCGGCGTCCGGGGCGATGCCCAGCACCAGGCTGAACAGGATGATGAACCCGCCGAACAGATAACAGTAGTAGCCCAGTGAACTGATGCGGGGAAACACCAGGTCCCGGGCGCCGATGAGCTTGGGGATCATGTACAAGCCCAGGCCCTCGAGGATGGGGATGGCGAACAGGAACATCATCACCGTGCCGTGCATGGTGAAGACCTGGTTGTAGACATCCGCCGTGAGGATGTCCTGTTCCGGCAGGGCCAGCTGGGTGCGCATCAGCATCGCCAGGATGCCGCCGATGAGAAAGAAGACCGTGCCGGTGAGCATGAAGCGCAGGCCGACGGAGGTATGGTTCACCGCGGCCAGGGAACCGAAGCCGGGCAGGTTGGCCCAGACCCGCTCCAGCTCCAGCTCCTGGGGTAAGGACGGGTTCGACGGGTGCTCAGTCATCGCCCCGCGCCCCCTGCCACCATGCCCGGAAGTCGTCTGCCGTGTGGGCGATCACCCTGAACTGCATGTGCGCGTGGTCTCTGCCGCAGAACTCCGCGCACTGGCCCCGGTAGAGACCTGGCGCATCGGCCTGGAGGCGCAGCACATGGGTGCGTCCCGGTATCGCATCCAGCTTGCCCCCCAGGCGGGGCACCCAGAAGGAATGGATCACGTCGGCACTGCTCAGGTGGATATCCACGGGCCTGCCGGCGGGGATGTGCAGTTCGTCGCGCAGGGCGATGCCCGCCTCCGGATACCGCACCTCCCAGCGCCATTGATGCGCGGTCACGCGGATCTCCAGCGCCGCCCCTGTCGCGGGCGGCAGCGGCAGCATGGAATGGCCCGCGGGGATGCCGAAGGCCAGCAGCACCGTGATGCAGCCAAGCGGCAACAGGATCCCCCCGCCGATGATCCATCGCCTGTGGACACGCTCCGCCTGCGCTGCGTCCAGCGTGCCAGGATCACGGGCCATGGCATACAGCCACAGGCCCGCCACCACCAGCAGCACCAGCGAGAACACCGCGAACATGCCCCACCACAACCAGGCCGCGGCAGCCGCCGAGGGCCCGGCTGGATCGAGGATCGAGTACGGCCCGGCACAGCCGGCAAGCGCCAGAGGTATACCCGGGAGCAGCCGTGATGCTAGTCTTTGAAGCATCATTTCACCTCGTTGACGGACCGGGCCCTTCACGGGCAGGGAGGCTTCATGCCGATGGAAGCCATTCACAGCAAGGCGGCGATACGCGGCCATCCGCTCCACCCGGTACTGATCCATTTTCCGGTGGCGGCACTCATCGGCCTGGTGGGTAGCGACGCGGCCTGGCTGCTCACCGGGGATTATTTCTGGGCACGGGCTGGCCTCTGGCTGGCGGGCGTGGGAGCCCTGGGCGGCTGGTTCTCCGGCCTGGCGGGCCTGGTGGACCTGGTCACCGTGCGTCGCATCCGCCGCCTGGTCACGGCCTGGTGCCACGCCATCCTCGCGATCATGCTGCTCTCGCTCGCCTCCTTCAACTGGCTGCTGCGCGCGGGCAACCCGGACGCGAACATCCTGCCCTGGGGGATCTACATCACCCTGCTGACCGCCGCGCTGATCTCGGCCACAGGCTATCTCGGTGGAAGACTGGTGTACGAATATGCCGTGGGCGTGGACATCCAGGAGGCCGTCAGCCTCAACGCGCGACTCAGCCCCGAAAGCTCGCCGCACGCCTAGAGTTCCCATGGCGAGATTTCCGGCGCCGTGGGTTTGGCGAGCACGATCCAGACGATCGCCGTCATCAGCAGACTCAACACCACGGCGAGTATCCAGTACCCGCGCCGCAATGGCGTGGTGGTCTCGTCCTCCGCGCGCAACACCAGCAGCCCGGCCACCACATGACAGATCACCAGCAGCGTCACCAGGCTGAGCTTGGCCACCAGCCAGAACGAGACGGTGCGGCCGACCAGGAACACCAGCGTGCCCGTGATGATGGCCAGCAGGGCCGCCGGCGTGGCGATGTGCGTGAAGACGAACCGGGCGACGGAATCGTGACGGCGCGGCAACCGGGTCAGCTCCGCATGCCCCGCTCCGCTCGCGGCCAGCAGCAGGGGCAGATACAGCAGGCCAACCGCCCAGAACAGCAGGGCCATGATGTGCAGCACGAGCAGCCAGAGCATTCAGGGTCGTCCGTCGGCATGTAGGGGATGCATGCAGCAACCGCGGGGCGCAGTCCGTTGCGTGGATGTTTCCTGGCGCTGGATCCGGCCAACGATCGGGCGCCTAGCGTACAGAAAGCATAGAAGGCCATTTCGCAATGTCCACCGCCGGCCTGCAGCCGATGGCCACATTTTCCGGATGGGCGGCCGTCCACCCTGCCGTGCGTCGCTCCATCGGACAGGATGGGCCAGGCTGCTGCCCAGGCGGACCTTCCTGTCCAGCAGATTGTGCACCTGCATCAGGTCGATGCGTAGCAGGCGCCACAGTTCACGGGAATGCTCCATCTGCTGCTCGCCCATGCACTTACCGGGCGTCCACAACTTGAGGGCACGGGATTGGGGGATGGATACCGGCACATGGCCAGTTCGAGGCAGGTCGCGGGACTCAGGCGTCGAGCAGGTCCAGGGACATCGCCATGCGCTGTTCAATGCGCTCCTGCATGTCCTGTGGTGACGGGCTGGAAGGCAGACACTTTTTCATCGCCGGGATCCTGCCGGCCAGGTGGGCGTACGCGCCCTGCTCGACACCATGGTGCAGCAGGTTGGCAGTGATCACCAGGTCGGTGTAATCCGCCAGCTCGGCGGCATCGCGCTCCATCGCCTCATGCTCGCGGGCCACCTGGATCAACTCCTCCGGGAAGTTCCAGTGGCGCAGCAGTATGGCGCCGACCTCCGGGTGCAGCGCCTGCTCGATATCCATGCGAGTGTTTTCGTCGGGGGCAAGCTCGGGATGGCTCTTGAAAAACCTGAGCAGCGGCAGTTTGCCGATATCGTGCAACAATCCGGCCAGCGCGGCCTGCTCCCGATCCAGATGAGGAAGCGACTGGCTCAGGCTGTGGCACAGCGCACTGATTCGCAGACCAGTATCGACATAGCCGCGCAGGCGCTCATCGTCGCCACTGCCCTGCATGGTTTGCAGGATCGCCAGCTGGGTGACCAGCGAACGGACCAGGTTCAGGCCGAGGCGGGAGATGGCTTGCTTGAGCGAATTCAATGGGATGCCACAGTGCATCGCCGAACTGTTGGCGACCTTGAGGAGTCGCGCCGCGATGGCGGCGTCCTTGGCGATCACCTTTTCCAGATGAGCAATATCCACATCCTCGCTACTACACAACTCGCGTACGCGCAGGGCCATCTCTGGCAATGAGGGAAGGATCAGGCGATTGGAGAGTATCTCCTGCTCGATGAGCCCTAGCAGACCTTCGTAGCGTGCCTCCATGGAATCAGCCCGTCAGTCACATCCTGGGTATGGATACAGGAAGGATAAACACCCCTATCGCGCAGGATCAACAACTAAATCACAGGAAAAGGAATGCCTGGCGCAGCTTGATCCATCTCCCACAGCCAGCCCTCACGGGCAGTCCAGGCTCAGGGCGGGTTCCTGCCCCGGCTCACACCCGCCCGTACAGCCGCCGCAGTTCCTCCTTGGCCGCCTCCAGCACCTGCTTCTGCGCGGGATCGAGGTTCCTGCCGGCGCGATTGATGTAGAACACCAGCATGGACATGGCGGAACGGAAGGGGTCGGCCTTGCGCCGGGTACTGGCCTCGGCGGAACGCTGCAGGGAGCGGGCGATGCGCCGGGGATCCTCCCAGGTGAAGACACCCTCCTCCAGATCCAGGGCGTTGCTGCTGCGGCTGACCTGCGCCGACCAGTTGCGGTCCTGCCGGGCCATGACATACCCCTTAGAGTTGCGTGAGTTCCGCGGCCATGCGCTTGCGCAGGGCCGCATCGGGCAGCGGACCGGTGCCGGCCCCCATGTTCTCCCGCATATGCTCCACCCTGGAGGTGGCCGGTATGGCGCAGGTGACGGCCGGGTGGGAAACGATGAATTTGAGAAACACCTGCGCCCAGTTGTCGCAGCCGATCTCCGCAGCCCAGCCGGGCAGCGGCCGGCTGCGCACGCGGTTGAACAGGGCCCCGCCACGGAATGGGCGGTTGACGATGACTCCCATGCCCCGCTCCCGCGCCAGGGGCAACAGGCGCCGCTCGGCCTCGCGGTCCAGCACGTTGTAGGTGAACTGCACGAAATCCAGGGGCTGTGTGCGCATGATGTGCTCCATGTCCTCGTGGCGACGGCCGTGGGAGGTGGTGATGCCGATATAGCGGATGCGGCCCGCCGCCTTCCAGGCCCGCAGGGTCTCCAGGTGGACCTGCCAGTCCAGCAGGTTGTGCACCTGCATCAGATCGAAGCGCGGCAGGCGCCACAGTTCCCGGGAGCGCTCCATCTGCCGCTCGCCCATGCGCTTGCCGGGCGTCCACACCTTGGTGGCGGCGAACAGCCGCTCCCGCCCGTCCACCTGCGGCAGCAACTCGCCGAGCACCGCCTCCGCCATGCCGTACATGGGCGAGGAATCGACGAGCGCACCGCCCCGTGCAAAGAAGGTCTCCAGCACCGGCCGCAGCGGCGCCATGCTGACCGGATCGCGGTTCACATTGAAGGTGATCCAGGTGCCCATGCCGATCACCGGCAGGCGCTCGCCGCTGGAGGGGATGGGGCGTTCCAGCCCGGGTGGCGAGGCGGACCCGGTCCGGCCCAGGGTGGCCAGCGTGGCGGCCCCGGCCAGGCCGAGCAGAAAGCGGCGTCGGTCGATGCCGGGCGCTGTCATTGCGGGTTTCCTCGTCATCATGGGTTCTTCACGTGCCAGTGGCAGCATAATGAGACAGGCGCGCATCGAACGGGTTCACCGGTGACTTGCCGAAGCGATGCCCGCAAAGGGAGAATAGACGAAGGCCGAAGTCGATTCAGGGGCGTTATGGAAAATACATGGAAAGAGAGCATCCACCGCCAACGGGAGGAACTGGCAAACATCCTGCGCGAACCCATGGAGCGGTTGGCAGCGCAATGCGTGGCGGCCTGGGATGACCGGGAGGGGCTGAACGAGATCCTCAGTGCAGGCTTCCCCCGCATCCCCCATTGCACCTACCTGTACTGCGTGGATCCCGATGGCCGGCAGATCTGCGACAACATCGGCCGCGATGGTCTGGCACCGGAACATTTCGGCCGCGACCGCTCCCAGCGTCCCTACCTGCAGGAGCCGGTGCCGGAGTGGGGCTTCCTGCTCTCCGATGCCTACATCAGCCTGCGCAAGCACCGCCCCTCCCTCACCGCCCTGCAGATCGTGCGCGACGGCGACCGCACCCTGGGTTACCTCGGCGCCGACTTCGACTTGCGCGACCTGCCGGTAACGGCGGAACTCTACGAGGAACCGGGCCACTGGCGCCAGGTGAAGGGCGATCCCGCCATCCGTGGCCTGGTGTTCCAGCAATGCCGGGTCGACAGCCCCATGGACCGTCACATGGAGCAGGCCCTGTCCATCCTCGAGGAGTTGCTCACCCAGCGCGGCGTGTTCCAGTGCCAGATCCATTTCTCCAGCAGCCAGGCCACCATCTGGCGCGTGGACGATCCCTACCGCTACCGCATCCTGGACCACGAGGCCCTCAACGACCCGGACATCTGCCTGGTGTTTCCCCGCGAACCCTATCCCGCCGAGGCGGAGATCCCGCGCCGGGACATCAAGCGCATCCTCAACACCATGCGCGAACTGCGCACCGCCGACCCCAACATCTACCTGCGCACCGCCTCCATCAATCTCTTCAACGGCCTCATCAGCCTGACCTTCTCCTGCGACGGTTCCCACTACATGCCCCACGAGGAGTTCCTGCTCAAGGACATCTCCTTCTGGTTCTAGGCCATGAAAAAGGCGCCACCAGGGCGCCTTTTTCACGTACCGCGAAGTGGCCGGCTCAGCCGATCCGACGCCGCCGCACCGCCAGCAGTCCGAGCAGGCCCAGGCCGGCCAGGGCGAGCGCCCCGGGTTCCGGTACCTGCCCCGTCGGCGTGTCGCCACCACCGCCGCCCTCGCGGAGGTACAGGGTCATGTGGGAGATGTCCTTGGCGCCCGGATTCGCGGCGCTGCCGTACATGGTCCAGGTCCCGCACAGCCCGTCGGGGCAGCTGCTGGCCTCGCTGTCCACCAGGAACCAGAACCACTGGGGTCCCTGTACCGGCGGGGTCGTGTTCGGCAGGGCCGTGGAACCGTCCTTCATGACGATCAGCAGGTCCAGCAGGCTGAGATCGAGGCTGTCGGAGGAGATGCTCCAGCCACCCGCGGTGTACTCCGTGCTGAAGGTCAGGCCCAGGCTGATGTCGAAGCCCGAGGCCGTGGGGGCCAGCCCCCCGCCATCCGTCCGGTTCAGGCGGTAGGCGAAGTCCCAGTCATCGTACCCGCCGGGTTCAAGACCATTGACGGCGGTGGCGCTGTCGTTGGCCCCGACACCCGCGCCGCACGCCGTCGCATGGGTCAGGGTGGCATCGGGATTGGTGTAGTCGCTCTCGACCGTGCAAGGCACGGCCTGGGCGGAGCCAACACCGGCCAGCCCGAGGACCGCCAGCAGGGCCGTCGCGGGCAGGGACGGGGCATACCTTAAGTGTGAAGTTTTCATGTTCATGCTTCCTGTGTGTATGGATTTCTTTAGTTGTGCACATTGACTAGCCAGATTCGTGCCATTTTTTATTATCAATAGAAACATAAGGTTAAATATGTTCTAGGATTTGCTGTATGAATAATTGACAAAACCACATCAACCAATTGATTTATATTGGTTTCTCATATCATCGCTAACAGCAACCAATACCATATCGACAGGGAAAAGTTTAAATCTTTAATTTCATATGGTTAGAGTTACACCAGACTGGAAGCATCGGGGTGAATCTGAAAATTTACCTATCAAACTGTAAAGTTTTCACGACAATCCCGCGGGAGCGCAAAAATCCGACCGTCCTCACAGAACAGCACATTGCCCTGCGTCTGACCCCAAAGTATCCACCTCCCCGACCGCTAAGTAGGCAGTCCCTGCCATGCACGGCAGGGATCTGAGTCCGAGCACGAGGGGTAACCATGAAAGGCATCATTCATTCCGGCACGCACCACCACCATCACACCAGCCGCGCGCTACTACTGACCGCCGCGGTCAGCCTCACCACACTGGGCGGCATTGCCGGGGCCGGCCCCCAGGACGGGACCCCTGGCAAGTGGGCGGAGGGCCGTATCCTGGTCAAGGGGGCGCCCGGTCTCAGTGATGCGCGTCTGGCCGACCTCCTGGCCCGCCAGGGCGGACAGAGCCAGGCCCGGATCCCCGGCATCGGCGTACATATCGTCCAGGTTCCCGCCCATGCGGAGGAACGCATGGTCGCCGCCCTGGCGCGCAACCCCCATGTCCAGTTCGCCGAACTGGACATGCTGCTGCCGCCGGGCGAGTTCATCCCCAACGACCCGCGCTACAAGGACCAGTGGCACCTGCCGAAGATCGGCACTCCCAGCGCCTGGGACAGCGTCTCCGGGGATGGCATCACCATCGCCATCCTGGACACGGGTGTGGACCCCAATCACTACGACCTGGCCGCCAAGCTGCTGCCCGGCTACAACGCCGTCGATGGCGGCAGCGACTGGTCCGACATCAACGGCCACGGGACGGCGGTCGCGGGCACCGCCGCGGCGATGGCCAACAACGGCGCCGGCGTCGCCTCGGTGGCCTGGGGCGCGACCCTGTTGCCCGTCCGGGTGAGCAACAGCAGCGACGGCTATGCCTATTTCAGCGATATCGCCCGCGGCCTCAGTTGGGCGGCCAATCATGGCGCCCGGGTCGCCAACATCAGCTACGGTGCCACCCCGAGTTCCGCCATCTCCAGTGCCGCACGCTACATGAAGGACAAGGGTGGCCTGGTAGTGGTCTCCGCCGGCAACACCGGCACCGATCTTGGCTATGCCGACAATCCCGACCTGATTTCGGTATCGGCCACCAACAGCTCCGATGCCATCACCAGCTGGTCCAGCTACGGCAACTACATCGACGTGGCAGCCCCCGGCGCCAGCATCCTCACGACCAAGAGCGGTGGTACCCTGGGCAGCTGGAATGGCACCTCCTTCTCCAGCCCGGTGGCCGCCGGCGTGGTGGCCCTGATCATGTCCGCCAATCCCCACCTCAGTCCGGCCGAGGTGGAAGGCATCCTCAAGTCTTCTGCCCTGGATCTGGGTGCGAGCGGCTGGGACAACAAATACGGCCACGGCCGGGTCGATGCGGCCGCCGCCGTGCAGATGGCCCTGTCGGT
>OBJA01001728.1_pt1 | contig 14221 bp, 13 predicted proteins | sample 1519751 | NCBI WGS metagenome assembly OBJA01 (sample SAMEA3881238, study PRJEB22517) | soil metagenome | biome: lake sediment; feature: soda lake sediment; material: sediment, water from around vicinity | place: India | collected 2013-12-23 | depth 3 m | reverse complement strand
AGAACCTTATGTGGATGAGAACCGGCTTGGTTGTACCGGTGCCAGTTATGGAGGTTTCTCGACCTATTGGCTTGCCGGAAATCACGAGGGACGTTTTAAAGCTTTTTTGTCGCATGCCGGTATTTTCAATCTGGAAGCGCAATACCTGGAGACGGAAGAAATGTGGTTTGCCAACTGGGATATGGGCGGCCCGTTCTGGGATAAGTCGAATGCCGTTGCGCAACGGACATATGCCAATTCCCCTCATAAGTTCGTGGATAGATGGGATACGCCGATCATGATCACGCATGGCGAATATGACTATCGTATTCTGGCATCGCAGGGTATGATGGCATTCAATGCCGCCCAATTGCGTGGAATCCCATCACGTATGCTTATCTTCCCCGATGAGAACCATTGGATCAGTAAGCCGCAGAACGGTATTCTGTTCCAGCGCGAGTTCTTCCGCTGGTTTGATGAATGGTTGAAATGATAAGTTTTTTGAAGTAACCGGTTTCCAGAAGTAATTCGTTTCCAGTTCCTGCGGCCGCGGAACGATCGATATTGCGACCTCCTGTGGAACCCCTTACGTAGAAATAGACAGTCTTTGTGAAGGACACCCCTCTTTTTCGATGGTGAGTGTAAAAAAGTGAATTTTTGATAGAAAAAATCCCGTCAAAAGTTTTGTTATTCTGAAAATATCGTTACCTTTGCACTCGCTATCGAAATAATACCGTTCACAGTGGTGAAGGTCTCCAATAGCGACCAAAAATGGTGTGGTAGTTCAGTTGGTTAGAATACCTGCCTGTCACGCAGGGGGTCGCGGGTTCGAGTCCCGTCCATACCGCATATAATAGTTGAAGAATCAAGAAAAGTTCTGAAGTCCAATGATTTCGGGACTTTTTTGTTATATCCCGTCGAAGCAGAATAGCGTGTTTTGAGGATCAACCCTAAAAGTTGTGGAGTGATTCTAAATTCTTTACTTTTGTACCATGAAAACAGGATACGAGCTATTGTTGCCGCAGGGCATGACAGACTACTTTGAGGTAGTAGATGTTGAAGAGACAGACAAGATTATCATTTTATATCTGGAAGATGCCTGCCAGTAAACGCAGGAAAGTAAGGGAGGTAACCCTGGATATGGCCGCAAACATGGAACTGATCGCCCGGCGGTGTTTCCCCGCGGCAAGTCTTGTCACAGACCGGTTTCATGTCCAAAAGCTAGCCGTGGAGGCCCTGCAGGAGATGCGTATTGCCTACCGGTGGGAAGCCCTTGACCTGGAAAACAGGGAAATGGAGCTGGCCAAAGAAACTGGCAATGGCTATAAACCCATACAGCTTGAGAATGGGGATACTCATAAACAACTGCTGGCCAGGAGCCGGTGTCTGCTTTTCAAGGCGGAAAACAAATGGACCCCTTCACCGCGTGTCCGGGCAGAGATCCTGTTCCACTATTACCCCAACCTTGAGACGGCCTACAAGCTGACAATGAAACTCAAAGGCATTTACGAACATACTACCGATAAAAGGTTTGCCCTGGGACGGCTGGCCAGATGGTATGAAGCTGTGGAACAGTCAGCCTTCAAGACCTTCAATACTGCCAAAAGAAGTATAGCAGCCCATTACAAAACCATTATCAATTATTTTGACAGACGATCCACAAATGCTTACATAACATTATTCTTTTCATACACTTTATCTTTATTGAGCTGTAATCACTATTTTTTATTCTTATCTCCCGGCTTAGTATTTTCCATCCGTTGGCGTATTTCTTCCCGCAGACGATCAAGGAATGGCGTTGGCTGGTTGTGGATACGCATATCGTAGAAATTACCAGTCTTATAATAAATTTAATTTTATCAGGCATCCCATTATTTTATATTGTTAATACTCTAAATAGCTGCGCCATCACCCAGGGCTGTTATCACCTGCTCTGCCGGGGCATCTTTGAGTAGTACCCTTTTGCGCCCGTCCAAGAGATACAGCGACGGTATGGCGCGAATGGCGTACAGTTCGCCTTTCACCACAAGTCCGGCCGAAGCGTCGCGGGCGTTGATCCATCCCGGCGGTATCACCGCTTCGCGGGCTTTCCATGCCTGCGTATCTTCGTCCGGGTAAAAGGCGAGGATTTTCAGTTTCCCGGCGCCTTGCATACCTGCGATCACTTCCGAGCGTTCCAGTATCTCTTTTGTCCGCTTGCAGTCGGGGCAGTCCGGTTGTGGAAATACAGCAGGGTGTACTCCGCCCGGATGCCGTGCAACGTTCCTTTGCCTCCCTCGGCAAGCGCGTAGGTAAAGTCTGCCGCTACCGTGCCCCGGCGGTTCTTATTGATCTCCTTTAGCTGGAATGCAGGCCGTATCCGTTCCGTCTCTCCGCTGCGGGTGTCCTGCAGGACGTACTCGACCACGGGGGCGTACAATTCTTCATCGCGAAACGGGGAGTTGGGGTCGTAGAGGTACTTTTCGGCCTGTGCCAGAAAGTATCCATAGACCCGCGTCCCGTCTTTTCGGCCTCGGCCTGTGCCAGCAGCTTGAGGATGGCTAGTGCACCGCCAGATACGCCACCCGGTCTGCGGGCTGGGTAAGGGCTACGGGAATCGTAGGGAGGGTAAAGGGCTTTGCTGCGACCACAACGGTTTTATCTTCCGTCCCGTCGGACTTCTGTCCCAAAATGCGGTTACAACCAGCGACAAACGAAGAAACGGCCAGGAACAATATGGCAAAAGATCCGGCCAGTATCGCCGACCATACACCGATTGCATCCCAACGGTATTTACCCGGTATATTTTTTACCTGTTTCATTCCGTATTGTTAATCAACTCATGAAATACTTCCCGGTATTGCTGGAACAGATCGATGGAACGGGTGCAGAACGAAATGAAGGAGGGCAGGTCTTGCCTGATTTCGAGGTCATATACCTTATAAAGGGTTGTAAAAGCGATACACTGCGTGGAATGATCAATATAGAAAAAGCCTCCCGGGACGATTGTGTTGTTGACGGACGAAATATGGTCTGCCACCTTCCCTAACAAATATCCCGGTATATATAGCGCATAGACGGCATAGTTACAGATCAGCCCGCTACTGTTCCCGTAAGTACTGAAAATATCCCCGTGCGGGCTTTCAACGATAGCATAGACCAGCTTTTCCCTGTTGTTATACACTCCCGTTATCCCTTTGTCCCTTAATATTCCGACTATTCTGTCGGCGTACCTGTCCAAGATTTGTTTTCCTCCTTTATATGTTTGTAAATAGAGACCTTTACCGTTGCTACCGCACGATTGTCTGTTCCCCTGCATTATCCATTGCAACATGCAGGTTTTGCAGAAACCATATGGTTCGGGGATCGTAGGATCTGGTAGCGGAGCCGCTGTCATCGCCTATATCCACAATTGTATCATTTGTCGTAACCGTATCATTCCGATGATTGACGACCATTTCATTGCCTTCCGGTTTGTTTCCCCCGGCGGCATCCTTTTGCAAGCAGCTTGCCGGAAGAAGGACACTGGCGACCAAACCCAATATGCTTATTTTATTTTTATAGATAAATAATAATCTCATGAACAATTGCATATATAAAATTTTGAACGTTTTACTACTTCACCGCTTTCTTGCCCTACCGCTTGCCGCACGTCGTTACCCGTTCTCACTACCGTCGTGCTGACAGCAAGATAATAACTGTACCGTGTTCACCCCAGACACGGGTAAAGAGGGAGCAACCCTTTACGGCTGTTTGATTAATGAGTCTCCGACAGCTTCGTGGGCTACCGTACTCCAGCTTCCACCCATCAGCGACCCTTTGCCGGTGTGGATATACACCCAGTCCACGGTGATATCGCCCACGCTGGCTGTTTCGCCGCTTCCGTCAGCCTTGCGGGGGGAATAAACGCTTTTGGCGGTCAGCGTTCCGGTAATTCTATACCCCGTGGGATAGTCGGCAGTATGGCTACCGTGGGTATTGGTTACCGCGGTCCACGTTATGTTGTCGAGGACATAACCGCCACTTGAGGCAATAAAAACGAGCTCGTCTTCGCTGAGGGTTACCTGTCCCCACCCATTGTCATTGCTACTATTACCACTGCTGTATTTCCATGTACCGTAGTAGTCGGATTGTACAGCAGGCCCGGGAGTGAATTCCACTTTGATTACGATATTTCCGGCGGGCATCGTGAACGTGGCCGGATTGGCAGTTGCGTCGGCAAGAATTATGTCACCACTCACGACTGTCCACTGTTTAAACCGGTAGTCTCCGGACGGGGTAGCTGTCAGAGTAACGATTGCACCCTCTTTTGCTTTTGCAGTGGCCTTACCGCCCACACTTACCGATGCCTCACCGTTTCCGTCGTCTGTGACGGTAACCGCGTATCCGGATTCGAGTTTGTCGCTGTCGCACGAGTTCAACATCGTCATTGTGCCGAGCACAATAGTGTACACGAGTACGAGTATACTAATTTTTTTCATCCGCGTTTCTATTTTTCAATTGCAGACAAAATCCAAACCGCGGTTAAAACTAATCTATTCATAATATTCTGTTTTTATACGGTGAAATACCGAATCTCTTACCGTAAGCGTACACCAGATGCGACACGCTCTTAAAACCATACATCCTGGCTATCTCGGTAATACTGATATCCGAGTTGAGTACCAGGGATTGTACCTCTTCCATTTTACGGTCGAGCATCCATTGATAGGGTGTTTGCCCGAAACATTTCTTGAAATGGCGTATAAATGTCCTTAAACAGTCGTAGTTACATAGTTTCGCCAGTTCATTCATATTCCTTGCCGATGAGTAGTTGCTCAACACACTGTCCTCAAACCGTTTTGATTTAGATGTCCGCGGGATCAACGTCACAAGAACAATCTCACTATCGGGTGAGGGAGTCATCTTGCTCTTCAACCCGTCCGAGAAAGTAAATGTGCATGATGTCACATCCGTCAGCAAAGATTTGCGAATGTAATCTTTTCTCAATTTTGCGTTAACATCCATATGCTTCTTTTTTAAAAGTTCCCAAGCTGCGGGCGTAATCATCAGGCTTGCTGCCGATACGAATACTGTTTTTTCATTTCAACTGTTTACAAATAACAATTATAAATTAATTTGTCCTGATGAAGATAAACAATTGAAATTGTTTATTTTATAACCGGACACTAATGTCATTTTGTTTAGTTTTATTCCGGAACACATCGCAAGCTCAAAGCATGTTTTCTGGTAGAGGATAATTGCTGTGCACCGAAGGAACTTGAAACATAATACCACATATTAGTTACATTCGGAGCCGAAGATGATAAAATTATAGAAGCTTCCCCTCCCTCTATATGTGAGCCCAATTCGGAATATCTATCTCCCGCGGCCGGAATAAAAAGAGAAGCGTTCTCGCGTGGACTGCCGGCAACAGGATTGAAAAGAAGGCTTCCTATGTATGCCACATCCCTGGTTTGCCAGGAAACCGCCGTATTGGCTGCCATGGCACTTCCTCCTTGTCCGGGACTTGAAACAAAAGGATTATTATGGTCTCTCCGGTCAAAATACCCATCCGCGTAAAATCCCCATCTAAGATTTGTGTTACTATAGCCATTATCTGTCATAGGAGTAGCATACAAAGATTGCCGGATCTCAGAATTTTGTATAAGAGGAATAGTGCTGTTCGGAGCAACAGTAGAAGTCGGGCCGTCATTAGGACGGCGATAGCCCGGAGGACAACTTTCCGATGAACCTGCAATTGTGTTCCAAAAACTGCCGGTTGGTACATCATTCCATATAGTAGGTGTTACTGGTTTAACCGGATGATATGCCAAAGGTCCATATGGAGGAATTTCTGACCATTGAAAAAATGCTCCGGCTTGGGTGGGATAGTCTGTAAACACGGCGTTTGACCTGCCCGGCATTATGATTTCGACAAGTTCATCATCATCCGTCAAATCCGAAGCGGTGACATTATATGCACAGAACGGTATCGCTGCAGAACCTCGTGAATTGTCATTAGGATGCATTAGATAATCAGCCTCCTCACCCTGCCGTATGTAAATGATGTGATACTTTTGCGGAGTCCCGTAACGAAGGAGTACAAGGGCATAACGTGCCGGGTTGTTTACTGTAGGTGTATAAGTGGAAGTGAGACCTATACGGAAGTGTATGTAGTTGCCGGCCCCACTGACCGCATCGCCTGATGCCGATGATACATAACCCGGAACTACATACGTGGCATCACTGGTAAGCATACTCGCCGGATTCTCAGTGTTGGAATTATAAGTAATCCCCGGGTCGTCTGATTCGGCAGTGCTGAATACAATATCACCGGCTTTCCATCCCGGCCCCATCCAATACACAGAAGCATCCCAATTTCCCTCACGGTGTACACTGTTTACCGGAATGCGGATGATACGTTCCCCTTTTTGGCTTGCCTTCCAGAAAGCACCTACATATTCCCCGGACATATAATCGTCACGGACAGTACCCATAGAATAATCGGGCAGTTGGATGACATTTATAGAGGCGCCGGCAGAGTCGATAGCATTGGAAATAATTCCTGTGATTTCATTACTTGTACTGGAGTTTACAGTTGGCTTCCATACGTATAATATCATTGTACCTGTTCCTGTAAATGATGTACCCGGTGTGGTTGCGTCCAGATTACGAACATTGGCGGCCGGCATGGTGCTGCTTGCCCAACTAAGGATATCCGCCAGATTATCACATAGCAGGAAGCCGGAATTATCAATAGCGACGGTCCAGTCTAAAGAAGAACCGTTGGCAACCGTCACGTAGAATTCGGAGAATCCTCCCGTCGAAGGTAATACTATCTTTTCCGGAGTGAGCAACAATGCAGCTTCCGGCGTGATCGACAAATTGTAATTGATAAACTGTCCGACCCCCCAGGTCAGTCCTTCAAGATCGAAATCGAAACTCCATTCGCTATCGAGTTCTACCGTTAGGGTAGCCCCGGAAGCCAGGGTTTGTGGAACCATCATCAGGTACCCTCCACCCGTATTGACAAGTTCTGCCGTAGGTCCCAAATATACACCGTCATCAACTATGGCATCGAAACTCTCGTTTACAGCCCCGGAAAGATCCCAGGACGGGGTTCCGTCGGCAGCCACACTTAGCACCCCGGACCTTTTTACCCCGCTGACGGTTATCTTTTCTATTTTCTCCCCGTTACCCGAAGCTTTGAATCCGACACAAGTGAGGGCATGTTTCATCTGGAAATTAACCGGTGAGGAACCGTTATTGGTTTTATTGCGATCTTGCAGGAGAGCCGAAACCATCAGGTCAGGCTGATCGGAACAATTTGTCGGGACAGTATAGGTTACGGAAGGAATGCCTGTAGTGACATTCATTACAATACCGTTTGCAGCAGTGGCATAGGGTGAATAGGCGAAGAAGCTTACATTGGCATCGGCAGCCTGCGGCCAGTATGCGGGGTCATCATAACTCCAAGCGCCCCCGGTATTGGTTATTTGAATATTATTCATAAAATTGGGAGTAGCTGTTGCTCCCTGGGCCGCCCAGTTGTTGGAGGCGCCGTTACCGGTATAATAAGCAAACACGCCCATATCGGGGATATCTGTGGAAGATAAAACGGGTAAACCACGTGTACTCGCAACACCGTCAACCGCTGTAAAGCGTATACCGTCAGTTTTGTAATCGCTAAACTCCATCGTTTCCGTGCATGAGACTGCCAAAATAGAAGCCGCCAGACACACAAATTTCAATTTGAAAGTCTCCATAAATGTGATTGTTTAAGTAATGGGAAACAATGATTACATTGTTTGCAGATAATGATTTTCAGTACCATGTTATCTTCTTTGTGTATATTATTCCCCATTGCTTAGTGTAAAGATGGGCTGGGGAAATATAAATTCCCCAGCCCGTAAAACATACTCTTAGGTTTATGGCTGTACCAACGGGACATCTGTTCCTGCCGGCGTATCCCAATCAGCAAGATTAGACGAGAAGGTTATTATATTAAAGATATCTTCTCCGCCACCATCGGTCGATATATCCGAGATAGTCAGATTCAACATATAATGTTTACCCTTTTCAAAATTATTACCGGGTACATCACCGGCTAAAATAGTATATTTACTCAAATCTCCACTATAGATTTCTGCGCCGCTCTTCGTTATCTGTATGCCAGCTGTAACCTGTACTGCACATCCTGTTGAACTCTGCGGCATGATCATATACGAAGTAGCTCCCGTATAAGCCGCGGTGGTTGCATTAGGTGAAGTCCATGCAGGAGTGGTTGTCGGGGCTATCGTTCCTCCAGTTGATTGGACATCCAGGCTGGCGGTAAGGCCGGTTGTGCTGAGAACGTAACCGGCATCTATCAAGTCTTGATGCAATGTAGCCTTAACGCTGATTTTGGATAACATATGGGCAAATTCAAAAGCAACGGTACCGGAAGACAATCCTGTTTTAGGAGCGGCAATCGTGAAATCTTCATCTGCACCGGCGGGAACAGTATAGGCTATTGAAAGAGCAGGATAAGTACCCGTTGCCGTAACAGTTGCCGGGGCATACGCGTAAAAATCGACAGTCCCGCTTTCCGGCCAATAGTAAGGGCCATTTTGAGGCACATCAGTCGTACCGTTTACTTCATCATTGATAAACCAGGCGGTTCCGCCACTCCATGCCGCGTAAACCTTATAATTGGCATTATCATCATTTGCAGCACGGGTAGTCACTTTGTCGTTCAAATTCGAAAATCTAATTTCCTTTTGTCCGACAAAAGTGTGTTCAAGTTCATTTTGCGAGCAACCGGCCAAAACCAGGGCAGCTGCCGCGACAGTAAAAATTTTTTTCATTTCTCTCATTTTTTTTAATTAATAATCAAGTTATTTACATCAATCAATTTTTTTCGCTTGGCAACTGAAAAATGAATTGTCATTCCAGGCTAAGCTATCCTGTTTATTTTATTTCGCGTTCAGGGGGACTTCTATTACATCCCAGTCAATAACCTCCGTCTCAAACCCTGAATTCCCGCTTCCCTCAGGAACAACTTCGGGTAAAGGCTCCGGCAGTTCCACGTACAAGTTCAAAGTGGTTGCCCCGTGGGGTTCAGACTGTAACTGTATTGAAGAAGTCACGTCGACGATCTGGCGGACAAGTGTCCTTTCCGCATCTACCAACATAAATAAGAAGTCCATTTTAACAGGAGAATCACGCTGCACGTTGGCTTCATCTGGTTTTTCACCCAGGAAACCCCAGGTATAAATAGTTTCCGAAATGGTTCCGTCCTTTTTTAAATCATCGTCATACGTCCTGTTGTTCATCGTAAACTGCTGGACAGCAGGAGTACGGGTATTCTTATCATCTCTGAAATTATACGATTCTGCTATTCCGAGCAGGTCTACCAATGCCGGCATACGGGCATTATTCAATCCTTTGACGTGGACAACAATATTAAACCGATGCACTTTGCGCAAAGGCTCCAGCCCGACGAGGGTTTCGAGAGACTCTTTCATGGATTGGTTTACCGCTTTCCCGTCATAATAAAGATGCGAGTAACTTATCATCTCATCCGTTACGTCAAAATCATGCACCACTACCGAAGCTAATATATCCGGGTCATATACGTAGGCATTATCATCACTCCGGTTTTTAAAATTGGGATCAGGAGCGGCATATGCTTCGAGAGTGGACAAGTTTTCATGTCCCCGGATACCGACTCCCTCAATTTGCCCCCGCAGCTCATTGAAAATCACAACAGTATATTTGCCTGCCGGCACACTTGCATATGTTTGAATACGATTGGGAGTATTTTCAAACCGGTGTTCCAATACTAATTTCCCATTATCCTGATTATAAAATAAAGCAGTGATATTCTGTGGTTCTATGTCAGCCAGGGTCCATACAGTCCCTATCGGAATAAGGGCATTATCTTCGCACATTTCTTCCAAAGGACGGCGTTCGCAGGAAAACAGCATTAGCAACACGCTGAACGCCATTGTATTGTATTTTATACACGAGGATTTCATCAATTCGCTTATTACTTTTTATTAATCATCCAGACCAGGGATATTTTGGCACGGGTAGGGCCAATCCAAGTAGATTTTCCACTTTTCTGTTTAATCAAATGCCATTCATCGTCATACCCGCATTTTTGAGGAATATACTCTCTATACTTATTGGTCATATAGCCCATGCCAAGCGAATATTCCATTCTCCAGTTTCTTGAAATTTCATGCGCGAAGCCTCCGGATAATCCGAATGGAATTATAAATTCCCCCTGGTAGCCTTTAGTCTTCCATTCTACATCATATAGTCCGGCGCCACCATATATTCCCATATGCCATCCTGTAAGTAAATTTTCTTTCGTGCGGTGGCCAAGCCAATAGCGCAATTCCAAATTCCCACTCAGGATTTCCAATGCATATTGTTTCTTTTCATGTAACCACCAGGGAAATATCCATTCGCCGGCCAGTGAAAAATGTTCACCGATTGGCACCTCAACCTCCACGTTGAGAACTGATGCCAGATCATACAAGAGATTGGTTTTCAATGCAAAAAGAGGCTTGTGTATTTTTGGCTCGGGTAGCATTGGCAAAAATTCTGTTTCCGGGAGTTCTTCAGGGACAGCAATCACTTCTCCAATTTCCTCGACAACTACCGGTATCGAATCATTTTGCGCCTCAGTGATCTCCGGTTTCTCTATTTCTTCTTGTTTCTCTTTGTATGCAAAAAGTACACTTGTTGCTGTACGCATGTATTTCTCGAAGTTTTTAGTCATATAAACATCTGTACTACCGCCACCCAACTGCTTTATTTGAGTTACCTTCAATTGATCGCTAACAGAAGAATCCAGTATCTTCAAAGCCTCTTCTTTATAAGGCACAAACGGATCATTCTGAATCAGGTCAATTAAAACATCCCAATTGAATACAGTGGGCAAAACACTTATTCTATCATCATACACTCCGGGATGCTTCCATCTGATATAAGTTCTCAATGCCATGGCACGTTCATAAGAAAGACGTGAATTGACCTGAAAACTGCCTATAAGAGAAGCGCTGCCAAAAATAGTTATCGAATCTACCCCGGAGATAAAGTCAGGATTTTTTAGCATCTCGTCAAGCTTTTCAAGAGCAGTCCGATTGGTATAATAGTCGCGCATGAGCAACGAACTATTATTGGCAAAGTAAAAGATAAAACGGGACGGCAATTCTGAACCGGATGGAGGTGTTGAAGCGCGCGTTCCAAATGATATACAGAGAAGTAATACCATGAAAAATATACTGCTCCTCAATCGGTTTTTATTTATTCCCAAATACATATTCAATCTATTATGTAACATCAATTACCCTATGTTTTACACCTATTAACTCTTTTGATTATAAAGAGTTAATTTGTTGATAATAATTTTCGTGCAAAATTAGACATCATACAATGGATAGTGGTTGTCAAAAACTACAATCGTGTTCGCAATTCTTGTATTTGATGGTTGTCAAAAATTACAATTGTGTTTGCAATTCTCTCATTTGGTTGGATTTACCCGCCCTGATCCCTGTAGGATTCACTCCAAGCTCTTTCTTGCAGAACTTTGTAAACTGTGATTTAGAGTCGAATCCTTGCTCGAAGGCGATCTGTTTTACCAGTTTATTTGTCGTTGTCAATTCTTTGCGTATCAAATTTGCCCGGTTCTCCTTCATCCAACTATACGCCGTTTGTCCGAACACCTCTTTAAATTTAGCCGAAAATTTCCGGGGAGTCATCCACATGGAGTCCGCGATCTCCTTTACATTCTTAAAAAGATGCCATTGTCGGCGAACATGTTCTGAAAAGGCGGCATCCTCGCTAAGCGTGAGATAAAAAAGAAAATCGCATATATCTTTCTTTGCATAATAAATACGGAGTAATAAAAAGAATTCCCTTATTTTAAGGTTAAAATAACCACGGCATCTGACCCCGTCCTCAAGACAATCGGCAACACCCTTTAGAAGATGCTCAATCCGCGTATTTATTTTTAATGTATTGAAGCCGGACTTGCCATGTTTATGGTTATCATTTCTCGCGGGAAAGTTCCTGTATATTTCTTCCATGCTCAAATGCTCGCAAAACTGGATCGGTTTTATTATCCTGAAAATAAGGATAACCGTCTTTTCAAGCGCCTCATAATAGTATCGTCCCCCGGCCGGAAGAAACAACATATGTCCTTTTACCCCTTCGTGCTCCAAAAAATCGCTGAATATAAAGCGTAATCTTCCTTCCAGGAAAAATACGACTTCATTGTTCCGTATGGGCAGATCACCGTTTTTGCCGTCGGCAACCGTGACCAGTTCGATGGCCGGTTGTCCCGAGGTATCAAAATAAATACATTTCTCATGTATATGTCTATCTATTATTTCCATAAATCCATGAAGTATAGCAGGTTGCTGAAATTTTACGTTACGAGATCCTATGATTTGGTTTTCAACAGGATATAATAACTCTAAATTGGATTTTGGCATGATTTTTTAAAATTATTACCTGAATCTTACTGTTTTGAAAAACATTGTATACTCTCTTTTCCGTTAATCGCTACCCCTGTGTTTGTTTTGCAAAATTACCCTGTAATATTCAGACAATTAGGACACATCGTATATTTATTTATGGGCAAAATCGTAACAGAATAATTTCTAATGGGTCAAAATCGTAACGGATATGACGATTTGTAAAAACTGGGGATTTTTACGGAGTCATAAGCAGGAAAAGAGTATCTTTGCGACATGGTCAATCTCGACGCATATTTTAAGGGGGTGATTACTCTGATACCTATTTTTTCAGCCATAGCGTGCGCTGTTTTGGTTGCTTTGGCTGTACGGGAGAACTTCGTCGGACAGCGAAGGAAGCCGCTATATCCCCTTTGTGGCTATTTTGTGGCGGATGTACTCGTATGGCTCTATATTTTCTGCTGGTTTCATATTCCCGGGGTTTCCGTTTTCCTGAATATCCCGTTTTTTATGGGACTGGTCATGGACCCGGTGCTGCTTTACCAAACCCTGTCCCTGTCCGTCAATTCCGGAAATAATCAAAAATTAGGCATCGAACATTTTATCTTTCCGGTTCTGACAACGATAGCCGTTATTCTTTTGCCCCTGCGTACCCCTTTGGACGTACAAGTTACGGTAGCGATACAGGAATATTCCTGGTCGGCGGGCGGCTACGACGCCTGGGCATTCGTTTATTACAGCGAGCCGGTTTTAGGCATAATCTCCAGGGCGATATACACGCTGTTGTCTGCCGCACTTGTCTTTCGTGGATATAAACAGGTGGAGAGTGATAACCTGAGAACAGACCATATACAACGGTTTATACCCATTGTCGTGATTATGGGTGTCATATTGCTGCCCTCATGTATGTTGATATTCGTTTCCCGGGCGGATATATATACCTCTGTATGGACATATTTGCTGGCAGCAGTCACTTTCTTGCTGCATATTTTGCTTGCCTACGTCGTAGTCTGGAGAAACGGCAGGGAACAGCCATTGGCTGTTGTGGAAGTTCTGGAGGTTGCCCCGTTGCGTAAGCTGCACCGTGGAAAATTGTCGAAACGGCTTGTCGAGAGCTATTTTCGCGGGAAAAAGCCCCATCTCGATCCCCACTTTAAAATAACCGACATGGTGGAGGACATGGACGTAAACCGCACGATCATTTCCCGCTTTATAAACCAACACTACGGGTTGAACTTCAACCGTTTCGTGAACCGCTGGCGGCTTGACGAACTGGAAACATTGTCCGCCCTCACCGTGAACAAGGATAAAAAGACCGCCCAACTTGTAACAAAGGCCGGATTCAGCAATGTGAAACATTACCGGCGTGCCCTGCGGGCGGTAAACGATCCGGTTTTACCGCCGGAGAATAAAACCGGAGAGGACGAATGAAGGAAATAGATTTCATACAGGCTCTCGGATTCTCGGCGCCCATGTTCACGGCCCTGGTATGCGCCCTGCTGTGTCTGCTGCATTACCGGTATGCGCGGGAGCGCCATAACGGGAAACATATGCTGTTAATGGCCGCCGCGTTCGCGGGAGCGTTTATCTGCTGGGCGCTAACCATACTCTATTTCATGGATTATGCCGCTTTCATGCACTGCAATCCGATCTACGTTATGATGTTGACCCTCGATATGGTGTTTTTCTACCATTTTATTTTCCTGATCACCCGTACAAACAGAGGAAGGGGATTTTCACCGGTTCACTACATTCTGCCGCCGGCCTTTATGGTGGTCATGGGCATCTGGTCGGCTTTCGTGCCTTTCGAG
>OBJA01001727.1_pt1 | contig 14239 bp, 8 predicted proteins | sample 1519751 | NCBI WGS metagenome assembly OBJA01 (sample SAMEA3881238, study PRJEB22517) | soil metagenome | biome: lake sediment; feature: soda lake sediment; material: sediment, water from around vicinity | place: India | collected 2013-12-23 | depth 3 m | reverse complement strand
ACAATCCATCCATCACTTATCGTTGTTCGATCCTGGAGATAATTTTTCGTGCCTGCCGCATCACCACCCGCTCGAACGTCTACCAACCACAAATGGCTGGCCATGCTGGGCATTGGTTCTGGCGTGTTCATGGCCACACTCGATGCAAGCATCGTCAATATATCCCTCCCTACACTGGTGCGCGATCTTAACACCAGTTTTACCACCATCGAATGGGTTATCCTCAGCTATGTGCTGGTGCTGACTTCGCTGATGTTGGGGGCTGCCCGGCTCGGCGACATGTACGATAAGAAAAAGATGTACATGGCCGGCCTGGCCATATTTACTTTCAGTTCGCTGCTGTGCGGGCTTGCTCCTGGTGTGGAGTGGCTGATTGGCTTCCGCGCGCTGCAGGGCCTTGGCGCCGATATCGCGCCTGAAATAGCAGTCGGTCCACCGGATCTCGTCGACAGCCCTGTAGGCTCTCGAAATAGCTTCCTCGAGGGTCTTGCCGACCGCCGTCACCCCGAGCACTCTCCCGCCGCCGGTAAGGTAACGCCCGTGCTTCCTGGTTGTCCCGGCATGGAAGACTTCGACTCCCGGACAATCACCGGCCTTACTCAGGCCTTTTATCGCCTTCCCGGTTTCGTAGGGGCCGGGATAGCCTCCCGAGGCCATCACCACGCACACCGTCGGACGCGGATCGATCTTCATCTCCACCCTGTCGAGCCTGCCGTCGATAGCCGCTTCGAAGATATCGACGATGTCGCTTTTCAGGCGCATGAGAAGCGGCTGAGCTTCCGGATCGCCGAAGCGGCAGTTGAATTCAAGGACATTCACCGTCTCGCCGCTGATCATGAGGCCGGCATAGAGGACGCCTTTGTAGGGCCGCCCTTCGGCCTCGAGACCTCTGACGGTGGGCAGCATGACCTGATTCATGACGAATTCGGCAATTTCGGCGGAGACCACCGGCGCAGGCGAATAGGCTCCCATGCCGCCGGTGTTCGGCCCTTCGTCGTTTTCGAAGATCGCCTTGTGGTCCTGGGAAGTGGGCAGGGGGAGAACCGTCCTGCCGTCGGTGAAAGCCAGAAATGAGGCTTCTTCGCCGGACAGGCATTCCTCTATCACGATTTTGTCCCCGGCATCCCCGAAGGCCCTGTCCACCATGATGAGGTCAACCGCCTCCTTTGCCTCGTCGAGAGTCCTGGCGACGATCACGCCTTTGCCGGCGGCCAGGCCATCCGCCTTGACCACGATGGGTGCCCGGCAGGTGTCGATATGCTTCCTGGCCTGGTCGGCATCGCTGAAGACCTCGAACCGGGCCGTGGGGATATTGTATTTCCTGAGGAATTCCTTGGAAAACACCTTGCTGCCTTCCAATTCCGCAGCCTTTCTGGTCGGACCGAAGATGCGCAGGCCGTTCTCCTCGAAGAGGTCGACGACCCCGGCCGCAAGGGAAGATTCAGGACCTATCACCGTCAGGTCGATTTTCTCCTTCCTGGCGAATTTGAGCAGCCCGCCGACATCCGTGGCGGAGATATCGACACACTCGGCGAGCCGACCTATGCCGGCATTGCCCGGCGCACAAAATACCTTGTCGACCTTCTTGCTCTGGCGGATTTTCCATACCAGGGCATGTTCACGTCCTCCTGAACCGACAACCAGAACTTTCATAAGTCTCCCCTCTTGAGATAAGCCGTTGTACAACGATTAAGGTTACAAATATTTTATGGCACTCTGTCCCCGGCTGAACGGATACTGTTCACGACTGTTCAATTTTTGTAAAAAATTTCGTGAAGGCTCTCACCCCCTCGCGGCGGGGGGAGCCTTCACAACTGATTCAATTTTGCACGCTGCGCGGTACGCGGTATCGCCCAGGTATCGAGTTTATTGATCGTTGACAAACAGCCGGCGAGAGATTACATGAGTGAATGACCATTCATAATTTTCCGTACGTATCTCGTTTCAACTTCGGTCGTCACTTTCGCCCCTTCCACTCTTTTCACATAAGGCTCGGCATAATCGAGGAAGGGGATTCATACCCCTTTTGCGGGGGATAATGAAAATCCCGGTTTTCGGGTTCAGGGAATGAAAGCTGAAAACAAACATGCAAAAATCATTGTCGCGGCCACCAAAGTCTTTGCAAAAAAAGGCTTTTTCACCGCCAGAATATCCGATATCGCCAAAGAAGCCAAGGTTGCCGACGGAACTATTTACCTCTATTTCAACAACAAATACGATATCCTGCTTTCGGTCTTCGAAGAAGAAGTCAAAAAAATAATCGAAAATACCGAGAAACTCCTAAGCCTGGAGAACGACCCGAGGAAGATGCTGGAGATCTTCGTCATGCAGCATCTCCTGGCCATGAAAAAAAATAAGAACCTGGCGGAGGTCATCCAAATAGAACTCCGGCAGACCAGCAAGGTCATCAAAGACTATCGGGACAACAAATTCAGTGAATACACGGGGATAATAGCCGACATCATTCGTCGTGGCCAGGAACTTGGCATCTATCGTTCGGATATCCACCCCGATCTCGCCAAGAGGGCGTTGTTTGGAGCCCTGGATGAAGTCTCCCGAGTCTGGAATGCTTCTCTCGAAACGCATTATACGGTTGATGAAACGGCTAACCAGATTTTGTCGATGTTTCTCTCGGGAATCCAGCTGGCCACCGAAAACTAGAATCCCAGGTTGGCAACCAGCGGCCTACTGAAAGCTGGAAGGGTGAATGGCGATCACCTCGAATTCCCTGGTTCCACCGGGCGTCACCGCCCGAATCTCGTCCCCCACCTCTTTTCCCAGCATGCTTCTCCCCAGAGGCGATAACACGGAAATCGACCCTTTCTTGACGTCGGATTCCTCCGGCCCCAGAAGTTGATAGGTTACTTCTTCCTCGGTTACGAGATCGAGCAACTGGACGACGGTGCCGAAGACGATGGTCTTGGAGTTGACCTTGGAGCAATCGATTATTTCCGCCCTCGCCAGCTTGTCCTTCAATTCGAGGATCCTCCCTTCGATATGCCCCTGGCGATCCTTGGCGGCATGATACTCCGCGTTCTCCTTGAGATCGCCATGCTCCCGCGCCACCTCGATGGCCTTGACGACCTCGTTGCGGTCCACCCTTTCCAGACGAAACAGCTCCTCCTTGAGCTTCTGATAGCCGCTTTTCGACATTGGTATTCTTGCAATCATCTCTTCTCCTCCATAAAAAAATCCTGCGAGAACTCATCGAGAATTCTCCAGGAGTGCGAACGGATCTACCAGCGATAGTGAAGGGAAAAGGATAACCCTTTCTCTTCATAATCATCACTTTTCGAAAAAGTAAAGTTGCCTTTTAATAGGAAATGGGGGTTCATTTCAAGGAAAATATTAAACTTCCCGGTAAAAGAGACAATGCCGTCGACTTCCGAACCGATGGCATTGTCGATCGAGTAGTAACTGACACCCTGCTTTTTCCCCTGTTGATAGCCGAGAAAATCGTGCTGATAATGCAGGGTCAGCAAATGTTCGGAGAAGGATTCCGGGCTCCAGTAGAAAACCACTTCTCCGGGTGCGCCATCTTCCGCGAGGGCCAGGTCGCCCGGATTGGGGTCGGTATTGGTGAAATACTGGTAATCGTAGCGCAGAGCGAGATGGATGCTTTCCCAATACAGGCCATAGGTCGAAAACCCGCGGAACCGGTTCTGCAGGTTGCCGTCGTTGTAATTGCGATGCCGAAAGTCCCCGCCGAGAGTTATCCCGAAGGGTGTCTCACAGGTCAGCCCCGTCTCGACCCCCTGGCTCGAAATTTCCTCCTTCACAGCCATCACGGTGTCTTGGATGAGGCTTTTCTGCCAGGCGAGATATGCGTTGAAATATTGATCCAGCTGAGCCTTCACCGCTATCTCGTAAAAGAATCTGGTATCGCTGCCTTCGTCAAGCTTTTCTCCGCCGCCTCCAAAGAAGAATTCATAGTTTTTGGAAAATTCATATACCGCGGAACCGTACAACGAATCGCTCCCGGCAGATTCCGATGAGTTGATGGATTCATAGCGGTTGTTCGAATAGCTGAAACGAATATCCTTGTCGAGACCGGGAGTGAACTGGAACGAGGTGCCGATACTCGTCTTCCTCAGATCGATAAAGCCCTCCCTGCCCTCTTTCTCCTCGTAACTGATATCGAAGATATTCTGCGGACTCATCTGAATGGAGCTTCGCTCCAGCGAGCTGACAAGTTCGGGCGAGGTAGCCCCCGTGCTCTGGATAGCCTCGTACACCTGCGCCTCTTTCCGATACTTCCCGGTCCGACCATAGACGGCGGCCAGGTCGATCATCCCTTCGGCGGTTTTTTCCTCATCGAAGAGGCGCCTGTAATTCTGTTCGGCGGAAGAATAATTCCGCTCGAATATCGCCTTCCGGGCGAGATATTCACTGGAAATCATCTTCTGCCAGCTGTACAGCTCGTAATGGGAGGCGACGATACCGGCCGCCTCGCTGGTCAGATTATTCACCAGGAAATCCGGTTCCATAAGCTGCGCTATCAGTTCCGGTTCCGATTGCAGCATGAGCATCATGGAATTCCAGAACGACTTTTCCCGGTTCAGATAGAGATAGTCGATCTTCTGCCTGGAAAACCTTTCCTGCAACACTTCGAGAACCGGTGGGGCAAGCAGATGCTCGTAGACGAGCAATGCCCTCTCCTGCTGCTTGCTGCCCCACAGCAATCTTGCCAGGGTAAGCGTTTCCTCGATATCCGAGGGCGATGAGTCGTTCATGAAGGTTTCGCTGCCGGGCACCTTCTTCCACTCTTCGAATATCGCCAGCCCCCGCTCGTATCTGCCTCTCTTCACCTCCACCTCGATGAGTTTCATGGTGAAATAGGGCTCGTCGGGGAAGGCCTCGATCAGTTTGGCGAGCAACTCGACCGCTTCCTCGAATCTTCCTCGCGTGAGATGGAACCTCACCTGGAGGAGATTGGCAGACACCGATTCCGGGCAACTGCTCAGTACCGTCTGCAAATGCCTTTCCACCATTTCGTGCTGCTCGTGAGCAAACTCCATTTCGATGACATCGACGATTCTGGTCAGTGCCGGATGCTCCTTGACGGCGAGCCTGCTCTCCAGCTCTTTGCCGATCGACGGGCCGAGTTTCAGCTTCCTTGCCAGGAGCCGGCCCAGGATATACAGCTCGGGATCGAAATCTTTGGCGGTTGTCAGGTTCTGCACGGTCTTCAAGGCTTCTTTGTATTGTCCCAGAGAGAGATCGAGCCAGCAGAGTTCCTTTTCAAGTTCCTCGGGCAGATGGAAGGATGCAGAGGAGTTACCCTGACTCCGTTCGTTCTTGTAGGTACTGATCAGCCTCCTGGCCTTCTCGTATTTTCCGGAATATCTCAGTATCCTCACTTGACGCAGGAGCCGCCGTACATCCTCTCTGTCGGAAAGTTCCGCATCAGCCTTTCCGCTGCGCCGGACAAGCGCCTGATACCAGGTTTCTGCGGCCTTGAAGTTCCTGTCGGCGATAGCATTGTCGACCAGCGCGAACAAGACTTCGGCAACCGAACGCTCCTCCACCAGCATCCTGCGCAATAATTGCTCGGCTGTCCTGTTCCTTCCCTGGCGCCGCAAGGCATTGGCCTTCATGAGATCCAACCGGTCGAGGAGTCCCTGGTTGCTTCCCGAAATCGGGGCATACCTGTCGCTCGCCTCCTGGTACTGTCTGAACAGAAAATTTTTCGAGAGCTGATCGAGATAGGTAAGGAACAGGTCTTCATTCAACCTCTCCACGTCGCCATCGACGTGGTTGAAGAGCATTCCCAACCGGTTGGCCAAGCCGAGCTTCCCGGCGAGTTCGAGACAGGACTTGCGCAGCTGGTCGTCGCCGGGGTCCATGGCCAGGGCAGACTCGAAGGAAGTCAGTGCGGCCATCTCCATACCGAGAACTTCTTCAGTATTTCCGCGCAGCACATGATAGTTTTTTGTCTGGTTTTCCTCAAGGCGGACCTTCTGCAGAAAGTCGAGGGCCTGCCGGTACTGTTTCTTGCTATGGTACTGGCAGGCAATACGCCAGGAGAGATTCTCATCATCGGGCGAATCACGATGCAGAATGGTCAGGACTTCCAGCAGGCTCTTGTCCATCGCCTTACTCTCAAGCAGGTCCGCCATTTCCTGATAGATTGCCGCCCGATTGGCCGTGACCTCTGCCAGGTCCTTCCAGAGCAACTCGGCGCCGTCGTTTTCGACGATGGAGAGCAGTTCCCTGGCGAGAATGTCTTGGATATCATCTATCTGTTTTCTGACGGCCTCATCCCCGGGATGTTTCATCAGGTAGCGCTCCAGATAACCGAGCGCCTTATCCGGTCGCCGCAACTGCTGCAGATAGACGGTCCCCGCCTTCAGCAGGAACTCGCCATTGTTCTCGAGATGTTCCGCCAGATAGACGATATGTGGGATAGCCTCTTGGTAATTTCCGGTATTTGCGTAAAAATCGATCAACTTCCGGCGAAATGGCAGGTAATCGGGATGAGTCTTCAGGTAGGCACGCCACAGCACACTGCTCTGCTCTTCATATCCGGGAGCATCGAAGGCGCCTGCCGCGGCGAAGATGACCTTGTCATCGACCTTTTCGAGTGAAAGCAATCGTTCGTACAGCTTTCTCGCCTTATGGACCAGCCCCAGTTGCTGGGCTGTCTGGGCCCCCTCCTGCAGCAGATCGGTCCGGTGAGGCTTGCGGGCGATGAGTTGCTCGAGAAGGGCAAAAGCCGCTTCCCTTCGCCCCCGAGCCTTCAGGCTGAAGGTCAGTCCTTCCAGTGCGGCATCGGCAAGTTCTCCGGCCGGATCCCTTTCCAATACCCTGCCGTAATATTTGGCTGCAAGCGACCAGTCCCTTTCGTGAACGGCCAACTGACCGCCGGCAAAGAGGTATTCGATCCGGTGAGGATTTTTCTCAAGCAGTCCCGGCAGGATCTTCTGGACGAGGGCATAATCTTCGATCTTCAGCAGTACCTTGCAATATTCCCAGGTGGCCTCTTCGATATTCGGCTTCTGCTGAAAAAGTTTCGCATAGAGTGAGGCGGCCTGCCCATAAGCTTCCCGCCGGGCGAGGTTCCGAGCCTTATCCCAGAGATCTTTCCATTCAGGCGTCGCCGGATCGCTCGCCAACGAGATGGTGCGTTCGGGAGCTATTCCTTCCCCGGCCATACAGGGGAAGGTAAAAAGATCGGCCAGGCAGAGAATCCCGAAGCTGAAAACGAGGCAACAGGCAAGAAATCCATATCTTCCTGCAACTCTCTTCATGAAAAGGGGAGCCATCCCGGCCCAAGGGGATTGCGGGATTGGCGGCCCGGGATACAGCCAGACCAGGTCCTGTTGTCGACCAGCTTTTCCATCTTACGGACAAAGATCCCGATAGAAACAAAAAAGAACAGGAAAACCGAAGGGATGGGCATTGGACTATTTTGCGGCAGCCTTGGGGCCGCTACGAGAATAGTTCCCATTTCGTTACAGCCCCTTATGCCGATCCGCTGAATGTTAAGTTACCTTGTGTTGTACAACGGCTTACCCGCAAATGGTAACCTACTCAGCTATAAAACTGAACGATTTTCCGCACCACGTAATCCTGCATTTCCGCGGTCAGTTCAGGATACACCGGCAAAGCGACCGTCTCATCGGCTGCCATCTCGGCTTCCGGGCAAGAGTCCCTTGCAGCCAGGTCGCCAAGGCATTCCTGCCTGTGCAGGGGAACGGGATAGTAGATCTCACATCCGATATCGTTGGCGAGGAGCCAGTCCCGCAACTCGTTGCGTCGCTCGACCCGCAACACATATTGGTTGTAGATATGCAGGTTTCTCCCCTCCCCTTCGCTTCCGACCCTTGGGTGGTATACGCTCGTCGGCGTTCGGACCCGCCCTTTCTCGGCCAGACCGGATTCGGCAAAGAGCCGATTGTAGAGCGCAGCATTCTCGCTCCGCGCCTTATGCCAGCCTTCCAGATGGGGGAGCTTTACCCGGAGGGCGGCAGCCTGGATGGGATCGAGCCGGAAGTTGCCGCCGACCATCTTATGGTAATATTTGGGATGGGCGCCGTGATTGCGCATCAACTCCAGCTTCTCCGCAAATTCGGAATCGTTGGTGACGACCATGCCGCCATCCCCTATCCCCCCGAGGTTCTTACTGGGAAAGAAGGAGAAGCAGCCGGCGGTTCCCATCGAACCTGCCCGCTGAAACTTGATTTTCCCGTCGACGGTCATGGGATATTCCGCCCCGATCGCCTGGGCCGCGTCCTCGATCACGGCAATGCCGAATTTCTTTGCCAGTTCGAGAATTCCGGACATCTCCGCGCATTGACCGTAGAGATGTACGGGAATTATCGCCTTGATCCTCTTCTCGGTATCGGCTTCCAGCAATTCCGCGGTCCGGTCCACATCGATATTGAAACTGATCGGATCGATGTCCGCGAAGACAGGGATGGCGCCCACCCGGAGGATCACGCCCATGGTGGCGAAAAAGGAAAAGGGGGTGGTGAGGACCTTGTCTCCCTGCCCTATACCGAGACTCATCAGGCAGATCAACAGGGCATCGGTGCCGCTCGTTACCCCGACCGCATGCCGGGTGCCGCAGTATTCGGCAATCTCCCGTTCCAACCCTTCAACCTCCGGTCCCTGGATGTATCGAGTTGATTTTACTACCCGGGTAACGGCGGCGAGGAGATCCTCCTCCAGGTATGCCAATTGCGCCTGAAGATCCAGCAGTGGTACTTTCATAAAATTGTGCAAGGGATAAAAGGTTGTTGGACGGAACGGAGCTGCCCGGGGTCCGGGCAGGCCAATCGAGGGGATGCCTAAGAGTTCGATCTTATGACAATTTTTTCTCCATCAAAATAGTCTACTATATCGGGCATTTCCGTTTCAAGATACTTTTTCATTTTTTTGAGGAGATTCACCTCGATCTGCCTGACCCGTTCCCGGGAAATCTCAAAACGATCGGCGATATTCTGCAGGGTCAGCGGCTCATCGGTCAGCAGCCGTTGCTCGAGAATCATCTTTTCCTTGTCGTTGAGCTTGTCCTTCAGAATATCGAGGAGCTCGTTGAGCTTCACCTTGATTTCCTTGCCGGCGACGGTGGATTCTATGCCGGGTCCTTCGCTCGGCAGGAAATTCTTCTGTTCGTCTTCGGAATCCGACCGCACCGGACTTTCCAGGGATACGTCCCAGTTATCCATGCGCTGGCCCATCTCGATGACCTCTCGCTCCTTGACATTGAGACGTTCGGCCAGGAGCTTCGGTTCCGCCTGGAAGCCCTGCCCCTCGAGAAGTTTTCGTTCCTTGTTCAGGCTGAAGAACAGCTTTCTCTGGGCCTGGGTCGTGCCGATCTTGACCAACCGCCAGTTATCCATGATGAATTTCAGGACATAGGCCCTGATCCAGTAGGCGGCGTAATAGGAGAACTTGACCCCCCGGTAGGGGTCGAATTTCTTGGTTGCCTGGACCAGACCGACGTTTCCTTCCTGGATGAGATCCATGAAATTCTGCATCCAGTATTTCTGGAAATCCATGGCAACCTTGACCACCAGACGAAGGTTGGAACTTACCAGTCGATAGGCCGCATCCTGATCACCATGCTCCCGGAACCGGATGGCCAGCTCATCGGTTTCTTCCCTGCTGAGCAGCTCGTACTGGCTTATCTCCTGCAAATAACGGTGCAGCGCAGGATTGCTGAGGGCCGGAAGATTCTCGTCATCCTCAACGGATACGAGAGGATTTTCATAGGAATTTTCGAAGCTCTCGAGGGCATCGATTTCCGGATCATCCAACGGCTCGAGATCTATATCGGAATCACTTGGGGTGTTTTTGCTCATGTACATCTTTCTCCGCATTTGTATGCCAGAAAATTGGGAAAGACTTTTATTGTACTCTACCGATGGTAAAGTGCAAATATTTTATAGTCGAAAGGAGCGCAATCCCATAGATGAGGTGTCACTCCATATTGTATCACAATCCGTACCATCGAGAAAATTTTATTTTCATCATTATCGATATGTGCTAAGTATTAAAAGAATTTGCCCTCTACTCGATCACCCGAAGCAGCTTCTTCCGTATTTTCTCATCTTGCACTAACTCATGAAAAATATTAGAAATTTTAGCATCATCGCTCATATCGACCATGGCAAGTCCACACTTGCCGACCGCATGATCCAGTATTGCAACCTGATCAGCGACAGGGAGTTCAAGGACCAGTTGCTCGATTCCATGGATATCGAGAGAGAACGTGGGATTACCATCAAGAGCCAGACCGTCTGCCTGCCCTACACCGCAAAAGACGGCCAGCCCTATTCGCTCAATCTCGTCGACACGCCCGGTCATGTCGACTTCAGCTATGAAGTGTCCCGAGCCTTGAGCTCCTGCGAAGGAGCCTTACTTCTCATTGATGCCGCCCAGGGCGTCGAGGCCCAGACGCTTGCCAACCTCTATCTCGCCATGGAAAACGATCTCGAGATCATCCCCGTGGTCAATAAAATCGATCTTCCTTCCGCCGAACCCGAGCGGGTTGCCTTGCAAATAGAGGAAGATCTCGGACTCGACAGTTCGCTGATCCAGTTCTGCTCCGCAAAATTCGGCACCGGCGTGCCCGAACTCTTCGAAGCCATTGTAAAACATCTTCCGCCTCCCAAGGGCGACCCCGGGGCGCCACTGCAGGCTCTGATCTTCGACGCCACCTACGATTCCTTCCGTGGGACCCTGATCTCCGTGAGGATCGTCAACGGCACGGTGAAACAGGGCGACATCATCCGCTTCATGTCCAACGGCAAGGAATACAGAGTGGAGGAGGTCGGCCTGTTCCGGCTGCACAGGGAATCGCAGAAACAGCTTGCTGCCGGTCAGGTTGGTTACATCCTCGCCGGCATCAAGACGGTCCAGGACACCCGGCCCGGCGACACCATAACCCTGCGCGACGCCCCGGCCGAGAAACCTCTTCCCGGGTTCAAGGAAATGCAGCAGGTCGTTTTTTCGTCCATTTATCCCGTCAGCACCGACGACTATGAGGATCTGGCGGCCGCGCTGGAGAAACTGAAACTCAACGATGCCGCCCTCACCTTCGAGAAGGACTCCTCCGTTGCCCTCGGTTTCGGCTTCCGTTGCGGCTTTCTCGGCCTCCTCCATCTGGAGGTCATCCAGGAGCGCCTCGAACGGGAATTCGACATCCCCCTGGTCCTCACGGTTCCGTCGGTACAGTACATCTTCCATATGTCGGACGGCACGGTACTGCATGTCGACAATCCCGCCCATTACCCCAATCCCGCGAATATCGTCAATATCGAGGAACCCTTCATCAAGGCCACGATTCTCATGCCGGAGAAATACATGGGCGCCGTCATGACCCTCTGCCTCGAGCGCCGGGGGGAGAACACCAGCTTCCACTACCCCGCGCCCGGCAGGATCGAGCTGCAGTGCGAGCTGCCCCTGGCGGAAGTCATCTACGATTTCTACGACAAGTTGAAATCGATAACCCAAGGCTACGGCTCCTTCGACTACGAGATGCTCGATTATCGGAAGAGCGACCTGGTAAAGCTCGACATCCTGGTGAACGGGGAGAATGTCGACGCCCTCTCCCAGCTCGTCCACCGCAACAACGCCCGCGCCCGGGGGCTCCACGCCTGCGAAATGCTGAAGGAGGAGATCCCTCGCCAGATGTTCAAGATCGCCATCCAGGCCGCCATCGGCGGGACCATCATCGCCAGGACCACCGTCTCAGCCCTGAGGAAGGACGTCACCGCCAAATGCTACGGCGGCGACATCACCAGGAAACGAAAACTCCTGGAGAAACAGAAGGCGGGTAAGAAGAGGATGAAGACCGTGGGCAATGTCGAAATCCCACAGACCGCTTTCCTCGCCGTCCTGAAATCGGAGCAGAAATAACGACCGAGGGTCGCTGAAGGGGATGCGATCCCCTCCCCCTGCCTCGCCGGCAGGCTCTCGAGACTGCCGGCAGAAGATTCGTATCACCAGCCCCACAAAGAACGAGGGTCAGGGAGAACGGTTGCCGTGGCGCAGAAACAGGCTTTCGTCCGGCGTTTCATCGCACTGGTCAATCAAAGTCCTGCCGCTTCCAAAGTTTCGATCCTCCGGATACGGCCCTCGCTGATCGAGAAGTGAGCCAGGCAGCCAAACCCTCCCGCCCTTCCGGGCAATTTCACCAGCACACGTCGGAACGATCCTTTCCGGGCCCATTTATCCTTTAAGATCCGGAATGGCATATGATACGATAGATTTACGTCTGTTAAGCAAGAACAACCTCCCTTTTCGCAGGAGAAAACATGAGCGAGCAGCCAACGGCCGAGGGATTGGACAAGAAAAAGATTGTCGAGCCCACCTTTCACTTTGCCACCAGTTATATGAAAATCGGTGAAGATGACAGCTCCGACAAGGTCCCCGTGACCGAATTCGTCAGAGGGGGCCAGCTGCTCGCCAATTTTCCGAACTTTCACCGGATGGCCGCCAAAGGCTACACCAAAGCTCCTCTCGAGGCCGGTGATTATGCCCAGTTCCTCGAAGAAATCGAGGGCATCGCGGCCACGGTCCCCGGTTATCCCAAGGTCCAGAAGATCCGGCGCAAGGATGTGCCCGAGATGATCACCGTCGTTTCCATCGAACCCCTGATCAAAATCTCGCCAGACAACATGCGGGCCGGCATCGTCATCCATCCGCCCCTCGAGGCCGGACGGACGCTGCAGCAGGAAGATCTTCGCGCGCTCATAGCCGAACAGGGCGTGATCTTCGGCCTGGACTACGAAGCCGTCGAGGAGGCCGAGTCCTTCATCCGGTCGGGGGAAAAGGAGTTCAAGCACATAACCATCGCGCGCGGCCAGCAGGTGGGCAGGAGTACCGATGCCTATCTCCGCTACGACATGGAAATAGGACCCATCGCCGGCAAGTTGCTGGAAGACGGCTCCATCGATTTTCGAGAAAGGCGAATAATGGTGGGGGTGAGGGCCGGACAGTGCATCGCCACCAAGATTCCATCGGTGCAGGGAGCGCCGGGAATCAATGTCTTCGGCCAGGAGACCCCCGCCCAGGCCGGCAAGGACCTCAAGATCGAGCTTCTGAACGATGTCAAATTTCACCGGGACACCCAGCAGGTGATAGCCTCCAAGGACGGGGTGCTCTCCATTGTCAACGATCGGGTTATCAAGGTCTGCGCCCACCAGACGATCCGGGGGGATGTCGACTACACGACCGGCAATGTCGAGAGTATGAACTGCGTCACCGTCAACGGCAACATCCAGCCCGGGTTCAATATCACCGCCGTCGGGGATGTGGTCGTGTCCGGCGAGGTCATGTCGGCCAAAATAATCTCGCTGGGCAACATCGTGGTCAAAGGCGGCATCACCGGCAAGAACAGCTACCTGGAAGCCGCCGGGGATGCAGATATCAATTTTATCGAGCAGGGCACCATGAAATGCGGAGGGATCGTCGTCGTCCGGAAACAGTCCTACTACAGCGACATAACCACCGCCGGGGATATCTGCTGCCACCAGTCGAGCAAGATCATGGGCGGCAGGATCATCGCCGAGGGCGATGCCGTCCTGGGCGACGTGGGCTCGGAGAATTCCCGACCCGCCCTCATCGCCGCTGGCGTCATCGCCGACCGCATCGCCCATTTCGAGAGCCTGAAGGCCAAGGTAGTCGAACAGCAGGATGCCATCATCCAGTGGCTGCAGATGTACCACGGCAGTTCCAAATCCAAGAAGGTGAGGAACATGGAGAAGGAACTGGCCGAGACCAAACTCCTCCTGCTGCGGGTCAACATGATTCCCGGCACGGAGCTCTACTCCCGGGCAGGCGGGCCGGAGAACGAACCCCTGCCGCCGGGGCCGGTCCAGGCCGGAGGAATCCATATCGACAAGATCAAGATCGAGGTGAAAGGGACAATCTTCGCCTCGACCAAACTCCAGATAGGCAACTGCTCGATGATCCTCGACAAAACGATATCGAACAGGACCTTCAAGCTTCACCCGAACGGCAAACGGATCATCGCGATCGCCGGCAGGCGCTGAACCTGCAAGGGTTTCGGCAATTCGGGGAACGGCGGAGGGAGCGGGTTTATCCGCGCAATTTCAAGGTAAGCCGCCTGAGAAACCGCAGGCGGTGGCCATACTGGGCGAGCATCCGGTACATGGGATACCCCAGATAGTGCAGGATCGCCAGCACCACCAGGCACCGCCCTCCCGGGCCGCCGCGGAAATTGCCCATCGGGACGATCCTGCTCACGACGGCGGGCTTGATCAGA
>OBJA01001726.1_pt1 | contig 14244 bp, 8 predicted proteins | sample 1519751 | NCBI WGS metagenome assembly OBJA01 (sample SAMEA3881238, study PRJEB22517) | soil metagenome | biome: lake sediment; feature: soda lake sediment; material: sediment, water from around vicinity | place: India | collected 2013-12-23 | depth 3 m | reverse complement strand
GCACTGCCTTGATTCGTGTCGAGCCAAGCTCTATGCCAAGATATGTTTGGCCGCTATTCAGCGCGCCTTGTGTGGTTTTGGTTTCCATCTCTTCCTCTCTTTTTCATTATTCTTATTATGACATAAGGCCGGGAAACCCAGCCTTATGGCCTTGCTTGCTGTACGCAAACACAGGAGGAATGAAGCTCGCACAGTCAATTGAGGCTATTGGCACAATTATAGCGCTCTTTTCATTATGCTGTGAAGTCTTTTTTAACGCTTTTTTGATCGGTTTTATTCCAATCTCGCAGCAACGACTTAATACCGCCCTTATCACGAATTTTCAAAACGATGCTTTGAAGCAAAATAAAGAATGTCAGCATAAGCCCCGTGGTAATGCTCTGCCAATATGGCTCCCTTAGCCCCGAAGCCAGCACAATATTGTTGATCGTCATTAAAGTGAGCACACCGAAAAGCGTACCGATCACATTACCAACGCCGCCGGTTAACATTGTTCCCCCAATAATGGCAGATGCGATCGCCTTCATCTCAGCGGCAGAAGCACTGGTAGGGTCTCCCGCACCCGTGCGCATCAGATAGACATAACCACCGATTCCGGCTAACAGACCGGATAGCACATGCGAATAGAATTTTGTGCGCTTTACATTGATACCCAGCATTAACGCACTCTGTTTGTTACCGCCCACCGCATAGAGGTTGCGACCAAACCGCGACCATTTGAGGATAAAAAATATAACCAATACGATCACGATCGCAATTATGACACCAGGCTCAACTCTGGCGGGAATAAAATTGCCTCCTTTACCTTCGTATCCAATTCCTGGGATAACGATGCGGAATTGCTTTAATGCAACAAACGCTTCATGCGCTGCTGTACGCGGAGCTGCGCTGACCATGGTTATCAGTCCTTTGGTCATGTACATGCCCGCCAAAGTCACAATAAAAGGCTGTATATCCAAATATGCCACCAGCATTCCCTGAAAAAGACCGAATGCAAGCCCTATACTTAAAGCCAACACAATCGAGCCGAATAAACTGCCGCCATGACTATCCAAATACACAATGCAAACCATCGTCACCAACGCGGTTAAGCCGCCCACCGAGATATCTATGCCGCCTGATATCATAACCAAGGTCAGCCCGCATGAAATCACTATCAAAAACGCATTGTTGTTGAATATATCAAGAAACTGCTGGGGGTTTAAAAAACCGCCGCCCCATATAAGCATAGCAAGTCCGTACATGACAACAAATATGCCAATTGTTATGAACATAAGCAAATTGGTGTTGGAAATTGGCTCCCTGTGTGCTATCTTCGGTTTTTCGGGCATCAAGCCATTTTTACTTGTCATATTGCGAATTCTCCGTCTGTAGTTTCCGTTATTTTTTTCGGTTTTTTAAACAGCTTATTACGCAGCTTAGCAGCGTATCTCTTCGTAACTGGCGAAGCAATGACTACGATTATGATAATAACGATCGCCAAATAGAATTTTGTCGCAGTGGATGGAACCTTCATGGCATAAAGCGTTACCGTCAGCGCCTGAATGATGTATGCCCCTATCACCGAACCAGCCAAGCTGAATTTACCGCCGCCTAGCGCATTGCCCCCGATGGCGACAGCCAAAATGGCGTATAGTTCGTATTCCAGAAGAATTGTCTCATGGTTGATAATTGACATTCTGCTGACGGAGATACAGCCCGCAATAGCCGTACAAACACCCAGTATCAAAAATGTGAGCAGCTTTATCCAAACAACGTTAATACCGTTTAATCGTGCGGATTTTTCGTTGATTCCAACCGCCTGGCTGTATAATCTTAGATTGGTGAACCTCAATATCAGCCAAGCTATCAAACTGAATACGATAACGATGATAATGGGTGTATGTATGGGCACACCCGGAATAAATCTTCCGATATAATTCAGCAGAGAGCTCTCAACCGTAGGGGTAGCTCCGCCGTTTATCCAGTATGCGATAGAGCGTCCGGAAGTCAAAAGTATCAATGTCGCGATCATCGGCTGAATCTTGAATACGGCAACCAAAGTGCCGTTGAATGCGCCGCAAATAATTGTCGCCGCGCAGGCAGCTAAAAAGCCGAGGAGAATAATCGGCATTGTAATTTCATTCGCTTTAAGCACGCTCATAAAGACACTGCCCGCTATGGCCGCCTGGGCGCCAACGCTGATATCCTGCCCTCTCGATGAAGCCGTGACCAAAGTCATACCGATTGCCAGTATAGCAAGCTCGGATGCGCCGTTTAAGATACTGATTATATTTCCTGAAAGAACGGAATTCCCATCGTTGTTGATCGTGATGGATAAAGAGAAAAAACCAACATCTCTGATCAAATTAAAAACGATTATCAAAAAAAGCGCAAATATCGGGACAAACAATTGAGACTTCGTCAGTTTCTTTAAACCATTTAGCAGTAATAGCGCAAATTTCTTTAAACCCTCAGCCATTGTGTGTTGCCTCCCCCGCTATTGTGTGCATCACGTTCACATGTGTCATATCCTCGCCTTTTAATTCGCCCACTATCCGACGGTCTCGCATAACGATGAGCCGAGAGCAAGTACGAAGCATCTCATCTATTTCGGATGAAATAAACGTAACGCTGACGTCTTCATCAGCCAGCTTGAGTACAAGCTTTTGTATTTCTACCTTTGTACCCACGTCGATACCACGCGTCGGTTCATCCAAAATAAGATACTTCGGATTTGTAAGCAGCCAGCGCGCAAGTATGACCTTTTGCTGATTACCGCCTGAAAGCTGTTTGATGGGCGTATCCGTCGAGGCGGTTTTAATCCCTAATAATTTGATGTACTCATCCGCAAAGGCTTCCGCCTCCGTTTTGGAAAACGGCCTTAGAAAGCCCTTCATAACCTGCAGGGCAAGTATAATATTGTCACGTACGGATAAATCCTCAACGATACCGTCCTGTTTTCTGTCTTCGGGCAGATACCCAATACCATGCTTCATGGCATCCTTGGGTTTGGATATATTCACGCTTTTTCCGTCTATCTTCATCTTGCCGCCAGTAATTTTATCAGCACCAAATATGGCACGTACGCTTTCACTGCGACCAGAGCCAAGAAGTCCGGTAAATCCGTTCACTTCTCCCTTATAAATTTTAAAATCAAATGCCTCTGAACTCTCCGCGCTGGATAATCCAGCTGCTTCGTAAACGGGCACGGCATTCACATTGTCAATAACTGCCTTTCGATTTTGCATGGAAGAAATATCATCAAGCTCTTTGCCCATCATTTTTGAAATGAGCTGTACGCGAGACAAATTCTTTATTTCATACTCTCCTATAAATTCACCGTTGCGCAAAACGGTTATATTGTCGCACACCTCATACGCTTGTTCAAGAAAATGCGTAATGAAAATAATACCGACACCGCGGGACTTAAGTTCGCGCATAAGAGAGAATAGCTTTTCAACTTCGTGTTCATCCAGCGATGAGGTCGGCTCATCTAAGATAAGAACTTTACAGTCCATATCAACAGAGCGAGCAATGGCGACCATCTGCTGTACAGCCAGCGAGCAAGAGGCAAGCTGCTGGGTGGCTCTCGCCGGGATATTGAGTTTATCAAGTATTTGTGTCGTCTTCTTTTTAATAGAGCGCCAATTGACGAAACGATATTTGCCCCGACCAATGAACATATTTTCGGCTACTGTCAGGTTTGGGCAAAGGGTGATCTCCTGATAAACCGTGCTGATACCTAAATTCTGAGCCTCTTGAGGTGACTTAACAGTAATTTCTTTATTGATGCCCTCTATGTGGATTTGTCCTGCATCCTTGGGGAATACGCCTGTTAAAACTTTGATCAAGGTTGACTTGCCGGCCCCATTCTCACCCATCAAGGCGTGAATTTGGCCTTTACGGAGAGTGAAATCCACGTTGTTTAAAGCGCGTACACCCGGGAATGATTTGCATATTTTCCGCATTGATAGAACGATGTCGTTTTGCATAGGTATCCATCCTTTAAAGCGCTGAAAGTTTCTTAAAGACTGCGGTGCGTGTATGCATAAAATCCACATACGCCGCACCGCACTGACTTTAAATTAGTTGTAAGGAAGATCTATTGGTTATTCACCAAGACCGTATGTATCAATGTCTTCCTGCGTAATCGTCCTTGCATCAAAACCACGCTCTTCATTGATAACCTTCTTCTCTGCAAGCGTTCCGCCGGCTTGAAGCTTCTGAATCATCTCATGGATAACAGCAGCCTGGAAAGGACTGCACTGACCATTGTAGTTCCAGTTGCCTGCAAGCAGTTCTCTGAGCGCCCACTTGTTGCAGTCAAAGCCCATGATGATGACATCCTTGCCAACGCCGTGGGTGATACCCGCTTCGTCCAGCGCCGCAACAGCGCCCTTAGCCATACCATCATTTTCAGCATAGATAACGTTAAAGCTATCGCCGTTGTTGATGACCGACTCAACAATTTTCTTAGCCTCAGCTTCATCCCATGTCGCGGTCTGCTGAATCACTTTATTCATGGTGCCGGCTGCAAATTCAGCATCTAATGCAGCTGTACGGCCAATCTGCGCATCGCTGCCCATTGCACCCTGAATGTGGATAACGTTATACACATCAAGATTCTGCTCCTTCAGCCATGCCACAGCCGTATTGCCCTGGAATGCCATATCGGAAACCACAGCCGCTTCATAAAGGCTCTCGTCAACGTTCATCATGCGGTCGAAGAGGAACACTTTTACGCCAGCTTCTTTTGCATCGGTCAAAACAGAATCCCAACCATCTGTCGCAGCGGCAGAAATAAGCAGATAGTCCACACCGTCGGTGATATACTGACTGGCTGCATTCAGCTGCTCGTCATTCTTCAGGCTGTAGAAATTTGACACTGAATATCCGTTTGCTTCTGTGAAGACTTTTTCGAAGTCAGCCACATTCGCTGCACGGTATCCGGACTCGGCTGGCGGATTGTTGACGATACCAACCTTAATCAACGCAGACGTTACAGGCGCAGGGTCGCCTTCTGTTTTAACCTCAGATGTGTCAGGCGCTTTCGTCGGATCTTCTGTCTGTGTTTCTGTCGCACATGCAACCAGACCAAAAGCCAGTGCAACGACAATGAGAAGAACAATTAGTTTTTTCATGCTTCGTTTTTCCTTCCAATAAATTAATATCGTGAATATATATATTCTATGAAATGGTTTAAAGAACATATACATTCACTTCAATTTGCTTATACCATATTGTAAAAATGAAAAACAATATGAATGGAAGAACCGCGGAAAAATTCAAACCATATTGATTAGATAGCTAAACATCAGAAATAACTGTATTGCTGCAAAGCTTTAACGCATCGTAATTTTTTCACCTTCTATCATAAAATAATAAACGTTGCTCCGGCAGTTTGCCGTCTCTCAAATACAAGTCAGCAACCTGTGATGAGATCCCGCATCAGCATCTTTTCGTTTGCTTTAATATTCTCTACGGTTAATCATATCCTGAGTAATTGTGAATGAGTCAAACTGCGTTTCATCGATGTATTTTTGCCGTGTAATCGGCTCTTTGCGCTCTAGCCGCTTGATTATTTCATCGACATAAGGGCCCTGTAGCGGGTTGCATTCCACATTCAGCGCGATTCTTCCCTGTAAACAGTACGTTAGCCCAAGCCGTGTTGCATCAAACGAGATGACAATCACGCCGCCATCTGCATTGCATTTTAACCCCGCTTTTTCCATCGCGTCAATCGCGCCAAGTGCCTCGCCGTCGTTCTCGCAATATACGACATCGATATCTTTGGTTTGCTCTAGTATTTCTACCATGACTTCAAAAGCCTTGGCTCTCGTGAAATCACCGCATTCCCTCGCGACTATTTCCCAATTCAAATTACGAGCAATCGCCTGCTCCAGCGCAGCGGTCCGGCCGATCTGTGCGGAAGAACCGATCGTTCCCTGAATATGAACAATACGGACGGGCTCTTGCGTTCTTCCCTGTTTTCTCAGCAAATCCTCCAACCATTTGACAGCTTTTTCGCCTTCTTTGCGAAAGTCCGAGCCAATATAAGCCGTATAAAGATCTTCTTCGTCCGTTTCGATATAGCGATCAGTCACAATAACCGGTATGCCGGCCTCCTTGACTTCCTCCAGAATCGATGTCCAGCCCGTTTCAACTATTGGAGAGACCACGATATAATCAACTTCCTGCTGAATAAAAGTACGGATTGCGCGAATCTGGTTCTCCGGCTTATTTCGGGCATCATCATAAATCAACTCGTATCCGTTTTCTTCACTCAGCGCAGCCTTCATGTTCTCAGTGTTGGCCACGCGCCACTCCGATTCCGCACCCACCTGCGAGAATCCGACCACAATCAGTCTTTTGTCGGACGAATCCTCAGTAAACTGCACTGCACTCTCGCAGCTGCCAAGAAAAACAGCCAGACAAGCAACGATCAAAAGTATGCTCTTCTTCATGTTTCCATCTCCTTATCAATCGTCTGCATCGGAATTGTCACGGTGATTATCGTGCCAACATTCGGCGTGCTTTGCACTGTTAAGCCGTATTGCTTACCGAACAGTATTTGAATTCTCTGATGCACCGTTCTGAGTCCAAAATCTTCGCTCTTGCCATCCGCTAAGGACGAGCGTACAGCTTCCAAACGTTCTTTTGTCATGCCGGAACCGTTGTCTGCAACTTCTAAAACAATGCGTCCATCCTGCTCTTTGCCGATTACGCGTATCAAGCCTTTGCGCCGTCTTATCTTTATACCGTGATAAAGCGCGTTTTCCACCAGCGGCTGAAGTGTCAGCTTGGGCAGAACGAACTTTTTCAACTGATCTGGAATGTCAATCTCGTAATCCATCAGATCCCGATAGCGCATCTGCTGGATTTCCAGATAGCTTCGGATATGCTGTTCTTCCTCAGCGAGCGTGATAACGTTTTGCCCACGGCTTAAACAAAAACGGAAGAAGTTCGACAGGCTGCCAACCATCGTGACTGCTGCGCCGATTTCACCGGACTCAATCAGCCATATAATGGTGTCCAGCGTATTATAGAGAAAATGCGGGTTGATTTGTGCTTGCAGCAATGCCAGTTCGGTGCGACGACGCTGTTTTTCCTGCTCGGTGTTCTTATCGATCTGCTGCTTGAGCCGGCCAACCATGCTCTCTATACCATCCGAAAGAATCTGCACTTCCTCTACGTCTGCCTGAATCGGCTTGCATACCAGCAGGCTGCCCTTTCCGATCGCTTCAAGACGCTGGCATATCTCATCAATCGGATTGACGATCCTTCGGCTCAGGCTTCTTGATTTAATCAATAGAAAGGATAGCAGCAACAGCGATAAAATCACAGCGATGCCCATGATCACAATCATGCTGGAAATCATGGTTGACTGCAAAGCGTTCAGGTGCGATGCCTCATGATTCAGATAGGTATACATGTACCCCTCAATCGCTTCTGTAATACCATGTATATTCTTATCCAGCTGATCCATTCGGGAATCATACTTCTCGGTCTCCGCAATCTGCTGCATATATGTCTCTAGTTTATGGCACAGACTCAGCACAAATCTGATTGCGCTCAGGCTATCCTTTTCCGTTGTGGTCTCAATCAATTTTTCAGCAATCACCTCCGCGGACTTGACTTCCTCGATGGGCAGGCCTTCTGAATACTGGCTTTCAATCACATAATAGTACATCTTCAGGTCGATATCTTCCCGAAAGTTTAGGTTGAAGTCAGATGCCGTTGTGACGTTGTTGAGTATCGCGTGGTACTGCAGCGCATACACAATTCCGATTAAAGCGATGGTAAAAATAGCGATCATCAGCGGCAGCGCAACGATAAGTATGATCTTCCAAAGGCTGCTCTGCATCATTTTCTTTGCCGTTTTTGATTTTTTCCCCATGCTCACTGCTTGCTTCCTCTGCGGTATTCACTTGGTGTGCATCCTGCAACCTTCTTGAACACAAAGCTAAAATAATGCGGATCCTTATACCCGACAGCAAATGCGATTTCGCTTGAACGCTTATCCGTTTGTCTCAGCATGCGTTTTGCCTCACCGATTCGTTTATTGGTGAGGTATTCGACAAAGGTTTGTCCAATTTCCTGGCTGAACATAGCCGAGAAGTAGTTTGGACTGATGTTCACTTCTCTGGCTACCTTATTAAGCGAAATCGTCTCGCTTGGATAATGCTCATCAATAAACCCTATCGCTTGGATCAGCAAATCGCGCTGTTGATTCTTGCTTTCAAGGTCGCGCAGCTCAATCGCCTTCATAATTATTTGGCGCATATATTGCCGCGACTCCTCAGGCGTTGACACATTATCTCTCGGCCGGATCTCAGAAGACCAGAAGCTTTCCGCTCGATAGTGGATTGATTCCAGATACTCCGCCGCCGCGAAATAGACCGTCATAGTCAAATACCTGCAAAACAATGGTTCGGATACGATTTCTTCTTCGGCGTTTTGAAACAGCTGGTCGATAAATCGGTCAATTTCTTCTATCGCGCCGCTGCTGATAAAGCTGCGGATTCGCTCCTGACAGATTTCACTGTTATCTGCAGTGGTGTTCAAGCCGTCATTCTTTCGAATATGCCGAATACTTTTTTCAGACAGTATATGCTCCTTTGGGCACAGGTACCGATACGATAGGACACGGCTTGCTTCCAAAAAGCAGGCTGGAATCGCACTCAGGCGCGATACCGGCGTACCACTGGCAATATACCAGTCCACATCGCCATCGGCCTTAGCGCAGCCGCTGCTGATGTTCTCGATACATTCACTGGTCCTCTCCTCAATATCGTCCTGCTCACCCTTTACCAGAACAGCGTACGTTGTGACATTCCATCTGAAGAGAATCAACTCCTGATGACTGACGATAAACTGAGTGACCTTGTCCTGCACCGCCACGTGCGCATCCTTATAGCTCTCGGGCGCACTTCCATCATATCCGGCGCTGCTTATTGAAAAGAGTATAATATTGTAGAAAGGAGCGTTCACATCGATGCCCATGGTCTTCGCAGTTTCGGAAATTTCCAGCACGCTCAAACCGCCAGTGACGATTTTTTCAAAAAACATCCTGCGCGAAAATGTTTCATATTCTTGGGCTTCACGTTGAAATTTCTCAAGGTATTCCCGCTGTTGCTGCTCTTCTTCCATTTTCTTTTGCAATGAAATCAGCGTCTCCACCATCTTTTCCTTTGCGATTGGCTTAAGCAGATATTGCTCAACCCCCATACGGATAGCCTGCTGGGCATAGGAAAAATCATCATAGCCGCTGATGATGACGATTTTTGTTCTCGGCAGCTCTTGTCGGATAAGTTCAATCAAGGCCAATCCATCCATGAACGGCATTTTGATATCTGTGATGATAAGATCAGGCTGTATTTGGCGAATTAAAGGCAGGGCAAGTTCTCCGTCGGGAGCATCGCCAGAATAAATAAAGCCATATTTCTCCCAATGAATATTATTGCGTATGCCTTCGCGCACAACAATTTCATCCTCAACAAGAAAGACCTTGAACATGGTGATCTTCCCTTCTACCAGACGTGTGTATTTATCCATTTAATATGTATACTCCCCCGCATATTATGATACATTATACCATAAACAACAATGGATTATTTAATGATATTGGTTTGTTTTTATATGGGATAGTGACAACGTGCAATTATTTGCTTTCGATAATTATATTTGCATCTATATAAGAATGAAATTCTGTTCGAAAGTTGATTCAACTTTTCCTTCACAATATCGGTGGCCCTTCATATCATCATCGTAAGTGAGTGAATTTAGATGCCATCATTCTATTTGTATATATTGAAGTCTGCCTGTATTTTTTAACTATCAATGTACTCATTTTCGAGCATTGACATTATCATTAACGACTCATAACTGCCATTATATAAGATGCATTCTCTTAAAACACCTTCTCTAATAAAGCCATGTAAAACAAAATCCAAATCATCTTCTTGTGTATATCGTGCAATTAAATTATCATATCTATCCAAAATATGTTCCAAAGCGTTTGCCCCCGTTCTTCAATAACTTTACGACAAAAGAATAAAGCGCAACAGATCGACAAATATATTTTACCTTATAAATAGCAAGAAGCCAACCGCAACAGCAATCGACTTCTTTGGACAAAAAACATGGTGGAGTACAACCCGCTAAATCCGAACTCGCAATATCCTCCAGAGCCACGTTTTGGCACCATTTTTGTGGTTATACATCAGCACCAGCTTGTCATCATACACATACATCGAATTTACCGCCTTTTTTTGGTCGTAAATGGGGCGGATTGTTCATCGTGAGTGTATGCAAACAGATGTGGTTATAATCTCTATGTTTTCTTCGCCGCCGCGAACTGCCACTATCCGATTCTGGCTGCCTTTAGTCTCCCGTCACTCATCATCCATCCTGCACCGCACTAAAAGCCTCCTGTTGCCCTGATTGGTGCAGGTGAGCAACGTCAGCTCGAATTGCGCTTCGTATTCTTCCAACGCCTCCACATTATCCGGCCTTACCACTAGCGAATCATAAACCTCGTAGCGGTAGGATGTACCGTCCGGCGCTTCGAATATGACCGCGTCGCCTTCTTTCAGTTCATCCAGCTTGCCGAAGTGCGCGCCGTTGGAATAGTTATGTCCGGCGATTACCATGTTTCCCGCCTCGCCCGGCAAAGCGCCCTCATAATAGCATACCGACACCTTTAAAGCCTTTTCATCCAAATGTGAAATGACGGGCAGCTCGACACTAATTTTCTGTATGGTCAGCTTGCCGATGACCTGATGACCCGAAAGGGTCTTCACGGCGTTGAGGGTGTCCGCCGGTTCCATGTCCGGCTTTTCCGGATGAACATATGCATCGTCCGCCAATGCTGTTAATTCGGATGATGCCGAGGCTTGCTCGTATGCTATCAGCAGCTTTTGCGCTTCCTCACCAGCAGTTTGGCCTTCGTTATATATGGAAAGGCCGACGGTAGCCGCGGCGATCAGCAGAGCCGCCGACAAGCCACACAGCAGGAACAACAGCGCGCTCTTGTTTATTTTTTTCATGAAAGGCAGGGTTTTAAGCCCGCGCAAGCCTTTTGCAATCCCACTCTTTATTTTCTCAGGCACGTTCCTTCCTCCGTAATCGGATGCGCAATACGACAAACCCGGATATGGCGCTCAGACCAACACACAATCCCGCGATGAGCAGCCATATTGCCAATGTGAAATCCTGCCCGGTAACCGGTAGCTCGGCCTCCCTTATCGTGACGGCAACGCTCTGCGACACGCCATTTACCGTATAGGTGATGACAGATGTTCCGGCCTTAAGCGCAGTGAATGTCGCCGGACTGTTGAAGGTGGCCGAAAAGAAGCTATGATCCCAATCCCATGTACCGCCGTCTGGTTTGGGGTCCCATATAATCCGTCCGCCCTCGTACAATGTGTAAGTAGCCGGCAGTCCGGTGATGGGCGTCGTATCGCTTACCTCTATCGTCAGCATAGCCGGACCGCCTGTGTTGGACTCGACACTCAGCACGAGATTGCCTACAGGCTGGGATGCCAAATACTCTTTTTTGATCGTCAGCGTATTTCCGCTCATGCTATAGCTCCCCGCTCCGATGGATATCCCGCCCGCCTTCACATCCGTTACCGACGTCGCGTCATGCCAAGTAATACTCGTTTGTACGTCAGCCTGATTAGCCGGGTTTTTGTCGAATACCCCGTTGACCGGATTAATAGTTGCGCTTTCCGGCGTTGGCGCCGCCTTATAGACCTCCACAGTCTTTGGCGAGCCGGTGATGCTGTAGCCTTCCGGCGCGGATATCGCTACCGAGATTGTTCCTTCCGCTGCAACCGATGTCAACGCGACGGACCAGTTCGTACCCGAACCGCTCAATGCGCCTCTTGTCGCGCTGCCGGTACCGTTCGTGATGGTGATATCGTCAGCTGTCAGGCCGGTTATGGCTTTATCGAACATGAGATTAATCCTGGTCGAGGTGATTACGCCGGATGTGCCGTCCGCCGTTGCGGAAAGCAGCGCCGCGCTCTCCACCTGCCGCTCAGAATGGAAAAGCCTATATGTGCCCGTGTATGCATAAATATTTGGTGCCACGATCGGGTTGCCGGATGCGGGCGTTCCCGCAGGCGGCGTTGTGTCGCCGAAAAATACGTTGATCTCGACGCCCGACGCCGGCGCTATGTTGACGTTGGTCCCCGCACTGCCGGAGGATCCGCCGTAAATACCGCCACTGCCGATGCCCGGGCCGTATACGCCGCCGGAGGCGATGACCTCTCCGCCGCTTATGGTGATGTTGCTGCCGCCGCCGCCAGGATTATCGGCATCCATACCGCCGCCGCCGCCGATGCCCGCGCCGTACGTCTGGCCGATTGCCGTCACCGTACCGCCACTAATGGCGATTTCGCTGGCGCTGCCTAAGTAGCCGCCGCCAATGCCCGCGGCGCCGCTGCCTCCCTGCGCCGACACCGTACCGCCGCTGATGACGATGTTACTGGCGTCGCCGTGGTTGCCTCCGCCAATGCCCGCGGCGCTATCGCCGCCCTGCGCCGTCACTGTGCCGCCGCTGATGGTGATGTTGCTGGCATCGCCGCCGCCAAAGGCCCAACCGCTGCCGCCGCCGATCCCCGCTCCCATGTAGCCACCCGCAGCTATGACTGTGCCGCCGTTGATGATGATATTGCTGGCGTTGCGAAAGTAGCCGCCGCCGATGCCCGCGCCGCCCGATCCGCCTGTGGCTGTTAGCGAGCCTGAGCCGCCAATGGTCAGCGTGCCAATTCCTGCCCCGCTGCCGTTCTTTTGCAGCCCTGCGCGGTTCTCACCGCTATTAAGGGTGCTGTCTCCCGTCATCGTGATGTGTACGTCGCCGGCAGAGTCATTCGCGATCAGAAGCGCGCATACGTTGGACGTACCGCTCACATCGATGCTCACGCCACTGAGCGTGATATTGGCGTTAACGCCTGCCGCCACCGCGATGGCGTCGTGGGTCGTTGCGCCTGGACTGCTCATTGAAATGGTCATAGCCGTATCTTTGATGATGGTCAGTAAGCCATCCGTATAGGTATAATCCGTTCCCTCTGTGCCGCCCGTTACGCATAAGCCGGGCGCTGCTTCCGTGACCGAACAGAAATAGGCGTACGTGCCCGTATATGATGTATAGGAAGTGAACGGACTGCCTGCAAGCTCCATCGCTGTGGCCGCGCTGCTGCCTGCGTATACGCGTATCCTGCAGTCTGCCGCAGGCGCTATGCTGATGTTGCCGCCGCTGCCGCCCGAGCCGCCGCCTACTCCTGCGCCGTCCGAACCGCCTGTGGCCGTGACTGAGCCGCCGCTGATGGTGATATTGCGGGTGCTGCCGCCCGAGCCGCCACCAATACCCGCGCCGCCCGAGCCGCCTGTGGCGGTCAGCGCGCCGGAGCCGCTTATGGTCAGCGTGCCGATACCTGTGCCACTGCTGTTTTTTTGCAGCCCTGCACAATTACTGCCGCTTTTAAGTACATTATTACCGGCAAGCGTAATGCTGACTTTTCCGGATGAGCCATCCGCGATTTTAAGCGCGCACGCTCCGGACGTTCCGCTTGCGTCGATGCTCACGCCGCTGAGCGTGATATTGGCGTCAACGCCTGAAGCTATTGCGATAGTATCGTTGGTCGTCGTGCCGGTCGTAGTCATCGAAACGGTCATCACCGCATCGCTGATAATGGCCAATACGCCATTTGTATAATTATAATTATAATCCGTTCCATTTGAACCTCCTGTTATGGTCAGTTCGGGAATGAACACTTCAGAGTGGAAATATCGGTATGAGTTCGAGTACGCCGTTTCGCTGGTAAACGGGCTGCCCGCGATTTCAGAACCGGGCGCCGCTGCGCCGTCATAAGCGCTGATGAGCGGGCCCGAAGCGGACCCTATTATTATATCGCTGACGGAACCCCATTTGCCCGCGCCCAGACCCGCGGCATCCACGCCGCCTATAGCTGTTACAGTGCCTCCGGAGATGGTAATATTCTGCGCATTACCAAAGTTTCCGCCGCCTATTCCCGCGCCGCCGTTTCCGCCCGGATCCCCATTACCGCTTGCCGTGACCGTACCGCCGCTGATATAGATAGTGCCGCTGGCGCCGCCGCCCGCGCCCCCGCCTATTCCCGCGCCCCCGCCCTGACCCGCGCCGCCGGGGCCGCCGAGGGCGTTTATCGTGCCGCCGGTGATATCGACCATGGTTCCGCTGCCGCCGCTGCCACCGCCTATTCCCGCGCCGCAGAC
>OBJA01001725.1_pt1 | contig 14252 bp, 14 predicted proteins | sample 1519751 | NCBI WGS metagenome assembly OBJA01 (sample SAMEA3881238, study PRJEB22517) | soil metagenome | biome: lake sediment; feature: soda lake sediment; material: sediment, water from around vicinity | place: India | collected 2013-12-23 | depth 3 m | reverse complement strand
ACTGCCCCTTCAGGGCGTAGGTTCGGAAGGGATTGAATAAAATCATACTTTCAGCCTGATTCTGTAAAGTGTAGTGATTAGGACTTTTTTTTCTCAGGCTGAAAGCCTGAATTAATACAACCTGAAGCGAAGCATCAGGTTGATAAAAACACTCCACCACTTTCGCCCTGAAAGGGCAACTTAAAAATATTTACTAGTTTTGTAAAAAAGTCTAAATACAAACTAAAAATCAAAAACTATGAATCTAAACTTAAATAATATGACTATTTGGAATCAATAATAAAGAACAAGTAAGAATTCTATTCCTATTTTTGATATTGCCATAAAAAAAAATATTCGCATTTTTGTTTTTAAATTATTTTATCATGTTTGCAAAACTCTCATATTACTTTTCCTTAGTCAAGTTCTCCCATACTATATTTGCTATGCCATTTGCTATTCTCGGATTTTTTCTTGCAGTTCGGCACTTTGAGTATGGTTTTGATTTTAGAGTTCTTATTTTTATTTTGTTGTGTATGATTTTTGCCCGTAATGCAGCGATGGCTTTTAACCGATTTACTGACAGAAAAATTGATAAATTGAACCCTCGAACTAGTAATAGAGAAATTCCAGTTAAGAAAATTTCTGCTCGAGCCTCTTTGGTTTTTGTTGTTTTCAATGCAGGATTATTTGTTTTATCAGCATATTTTATAAACAGTCTATGCTTTCATTTATCTCCAATTGCCTTGGCTGTTATTTTATTATATTCTTACACAAAACGTTTTACATCTCTTTCGCATTTTATTTTGGGCTTAGGATTGGCAATTGCTCCTGCCGGAGCTTTTATTGCTGTTGCCGAAAATCTTGATTTATTAGTAATTATATTGTCTTTGATGGTTTTCTTATGGACAGCAGGTTTTGATATTATATACTCTTTGCAAGATGAAGGATTTGATCGCAAAAACGGATTGTTTTCTGTGCCTGCAAGATTTGGTGTTAAGAAAGCATTGATAATTTCTAGAATTGCTCATTTTGGATCGGTATTAGCGGCTTTTGTAATAGGATTAATGCTCCCAGGTAATGTGCTATATTGGACTGGATTTGCAATTTTCACCTTTTTACTTATTTTTCAGCACTATTTAGTTAAAGATGGTAATAATAAACGACTTGGATTTGCATTTGCTAATCTGAATGCTTATGCATCTATGTTTTATTGCTTATTTGCCGTTATATCTTTATTTTTCAGCTATTAAAATTTAATTTGTATTTTCCCCTGCCCAATTATTTCATTTGCTTTAATCAGTCTATAAAAGTATAATCCTTCAGTTTTTATATTTACTGTAAGAAAATCATCCGACATTATCTCTGCATGAATTAAATGTCCTATAATTGAATACAATTTAAACTTTACAGGACTTAAATCAGGATTATCAAACTTAATATTAATTATTCCTGAGGAGGGATTTGGAAAAACTTCAACTATTAGATTCAGATATTCTTGATTAATACTTGTTTCGTGAACATGGCAAGAATAGGAAAATAATTCGTTAGAAAAAATCAATTCATCATTTTTGCTACAACAAAGCAAAGCAGATTCTATACTTCCGTAATTTGAAACTCCTTGATAGAAAAAACCTGCTGTTGGTCCTACTCCTTCAATAAATTTAATAGAAGTGATAAAGGCACAAATTTCAATATTCTCTTGCTTGAAGGATATAATTTTTCTGTCGTATTCATCAAAATAGACAGTGTCAACAACAATTTCTACGTTGCTAGACCATCCATGTAGATTAAAAACATCATCTTTTTCAAGCATTAAGTTCATTATTAAATATTCTTGAGCATCTTCAGTTTTTTCCCTGTACCAGACTTGTCCTGTTTCTACATTTTCACGAATAAAACCGGCTGTGTCATTAGAAAAATAATTATATTTATATAGAATCTTATATAAGTTTTCGTCGATAATAGTGTCGCCTATTATTACTATACTGTCGGTAGTAATATAATCGCATGCTCCTGAAGCAATATTCCAAGATATACTTGAATCATCCAGAATGGATTCAAAATTTTGCGAGTAACAATTACTAATTTGCACTAATACAAAAAAACTTAAAACTAATGCTGAAACATGTGATTTTCTTGCAATTTTCATAAAAAATTAAGATTAATTTATCTTCAAATATAAATTAATTTGATACAATATGTCTTTTTTGTTTAATATTTGTGAAAATAATTATACATACATATATATATATATGTATAGTATGCTAGAATCTATTAAAGTAATATTTATTGATTTTGGATAAATGATATTAGAAATCTTTTATTATTTTTTCAATTTCTTGTTTCCAGTTTTTTCTGTTATGCACTGCAAATTTGTGTTGCTTTCCTGCTTTATTTATTATTAAAAGTCCGTTGGGTATTATGCCTATTGTGTTGTAGACTTGCACTTTAGATATTTCCTGTAAAGGGATTATAATTTCGTGCTTACTTATATTAAAAGAATGTGATTTAAAGTGAATTTTGTCTTCCAGTAAATATAGTTTCCCTCCTGCTCCACCTTTGTTATCCATCAGATTTGCATCAGAAGTCATAATGATATTTTTCTCTTCTGTGTTTTCAATCTTTGTTTGTTCAGCAACAATTTTGGAGTTTACGAAAAAATATAAAAGTACTCCGAAGACTATTCCTGCCACAGGTCCAAAGAAGAACGCATGCCATGTTTGGTGCAGGAGGGCAAAAAACAAACCCATTAAAATTCCAAATGCAAGAGCTGAAAATATTGTACTTTTCAATCTATTACTCATAAGCGTTATTTTTATTTTTTAATAATTCCAGTTCACTATATATTCATTTCCGAGTAAATCTTGATAAGCAATGTCGATATAATGCAAGTCGGGAATATCGACTGGTGAGGATGGAACTATTTCTGCAAAACCGGTTTCTATAGTGAGGGTGTTTGAATGGCTAGTCTCATATATTCTGTTTCCCTGGCTATTTCCAATTTGTGCTGAAATATTAGTTATAATGTTTGCAGGGTTTAATATTACTGTTCCGTCGTGGAATCTATAGTCAAGAGTGATTTTTGTGAGTTTTCCTTGACTATTGGTATGTATGGTCGGTACAACAATTAGAAGACTATTGAATACATCAATATTTGCAAAATCAATATTATAGTTTTTATCATTATCGATTGTTATAGTATATGTACCTCTTTTAAAAGGCAAAAAACCTGTTCCTTCTGTTGCTCTAAAGAATGTAGCGAGAAAGCCATAACTTCCATCAAAATTATGCTTCATAATTGGGTATGAATTTATGTCAGAATATGGGTCTTCAACTGGTCCGCTTAGTGTAATGGAATTATTCAGAGGAATATTTTCGCCGCCGGCGATTGAAATATTAGATTTGATTTCTATTTCTGAGATATCGTTTATAACAGGTGCTTGATTGTTAATTCCACCATTTCCACAATTACTCAGCATAAATACTGATGTTGCCACAAGATGTGTTTTTGTAACGATATCAGCAATTCCATCTCCATCAGCATCAATATTTTTTGCTAAAGACTCAAAATATTCTCCCACAATTTGCAGGCTTGCAATTTCTTCGTCAGAAATGATTATTGTATTTCCGAAAGGATCTGCTGATGGTATAACACTAGTTCCTACCAGACTAAGGTTTGCTAAATCTATTACTGTGTTGTTCCCGTTCGATAAGTTTCCCAGAGGAAGTAAGTTTAGTCCTTTAGTTGAAAGATTTCCAATATATTCGTAGGCGTCAGTTAAAAATATTAAAGCTACTCCTGTTCCAATCTGTGCTTCAGCTGAAAAAGCTCCGTCTATTATGTCAAAAATCTTATAATAATATTTACTAAAAACCAATACTTTTCTCGCATCATCAAGGCTTAAGTGATCTGATTTGTTATTTAAAGACTGTATTTTATTATTTGATTGTATTTTACCTTTTATTGATATGAATTTTCTGTCATCTTTTTTACAGCTCCCGATAAGTAGCAGCATTACTACTAATGGAATTAAAATCAATTGTTTCATGTTGCTTAGTCTTTAATAGTCTAATACAAAGCTAGATGATATTTAGATAATATCAAAATAAAATAAAAATAATATAATAAATGATGAATAATTCCGCCAATATGTCTAAAATATCTTAATAATGTTGATAATTTGCAACAACGCTGTCGCAATAAGTTAGCTAACTGATTGTGACAAATAATACCAATGTGAAATAATTAATAGTCTGAAGAATGAGGACGTATTATTATTTCTACAGTGGTAAATACCGATTGAAATAATTCATAGTCTAAACGAGCATAGCGAAGATTAGACTATTTAATTATTCATTTCGGTATAACCACAATCACCGCCTTGTGGCAGCAAGCTCTCAAAAATCTTCCGGACTTTTATTTCTCCAGCATGACCAATTATCCCAATAAATTTCCAAGTTTTTATTGTTTGAGCTCATATAATCAATCAGCTTATCTGAAGTGTAGAATTTCAGAGGATTCATATGGGTATATCCATCAGGATGTTTTTCTTTTGGATGTTGAGTATAGTTTGTTTCGTCAAATAATATGAATTTCTCTCCGCCAAATGGAGTAACTGCCATATAAAATCTTCCGGAATTATCATCGCCTTCTTTAATGTACAACTCAATATTCATCCATTCTCCAAAACGGACTGGAAAATCCTCGTTTATTTTCACCCAAATAGGATCCCAACCACCTAATCTAATATCTCTATCTCCAACAACTGCAAAATACATTTCGTCAACAGTTCCCTTATCCAATTTAAAAAGACTAACAGTTACACGAAAGGGATTTCGTTCTCTTGTCCAATTTGCATTATTCCAAAATTCAAAAATCGAAAGCCAGTGCACTTTTTCGTCCCATTGCTTTAAAAACTCCATATCCGTATGCAAATACAAATCTACACTCTGATAAAATTCTTTAATACATTGATTATCGTTCAAATTTAGCTGAACTCTGCCTTTTTTTCGAGTTCCCTCTCTTATATGAGGCTCTATAATTTTAAATTTCAAAACTTGATTATCTCCGCCGGCAGGATCATTACAAATTTCGGCATATCTCTGAGTTTTTTCTCCGTCTTCGTAACTTATTTCACAATATCCAATTGATGGATGATCGTTTATTTTCGACCAATCATTATGCGAGCTAAAAGTAGGATCAATACCTGTAAATGATTCTTTACTCCATCTCCCATTATCAGATAGTTCTGAATTATTAAAACCTGTCTGAAAAATCATCTCGCTTAACTCATCACATTCAACCGAATGATTCACACTTTTCTTGCAGGAACTCACAAACAACAATAATCCCAAAAATACTAATCCAAAATTTTTCATAATATATTTTTTGCAAATTTAAGAAAAATATGGAAAGGGTATTAAGTCTGTTGGCACAGTCAGACCGCTGTCGCGCGACAAATAACCATTAGACACAGTTTTGCGGCAGCAGCGCAATTTGATGATTATATAATATTTTATATCAATTAAAGGGAGAATAAACGTTTTATTGCAAATTAAACAGAATACATTTTTTCTCTTAATGCTTTAATGTCTTCATTGTATATATAATCATCATATTCCATTAACTTATCAATTATTCCATTTGGAGTTAGTTCAATAATTCGGTTAGATACCGTATGAATTAGTTCATGGTCATGAGAAGCCATAAAAATATTACCCGGAAATTTTATGAGATTATTATTTAGAGCTTGAATAGATTCTAAATCAAGATGATTTGTTGGATTATCTAGAATTAAAGAATTTGCTTCTAAAAGCATCATTTTTGAAATCATGCAACGCATTTTTTCTCCACCGGATAATACTGTTACTTTTTTTGTAAGATCTTCGCCTGAGAATAACATTTTGCCTAAATATCCTCTAATATATTGCTCATCAGTTTCATTAGTAAACTGAGATAGCCAATCAAAAAGACTAATTTTCTTTGTAAAAAACTCAGCATTATCATATGGTAAATAAGCAGTTGTGATAGTTTGTCCCCATTGGAAACTACCTTTTTCCTGTATTTGCAAACCGTTTAATATTTCGAACAGAACAGTCATTGCCCTTGGATCTCTTGAGAGAAAGACGATTTTATCGTCACGATTAGCAGTAAAGCTAATATTATTGAACAAAACTTTTCCATCAACACTAGCCTTTAAATCTTCAACTTCCAGCACCTTATCCCCAATTTTTCGATTTGGTTTAAAAATTATTCCGGGATATTTTCTTTTCGAAGGTTTAATTTCAGCAATGTCGAGTTTTTCAATCATTTTTTTGCGACTTGTAGTTTGCTTCGATTTTGAAACATTAGCACTAAATCTTGCTATAAATTCTAATAGTTCATTTCGTTTTTCCTCTGCCTTTTTATTCTGCAACATTTGCTGTCTAAGGGCTAATTGACTACTCTCGTACCAAAAGCTATAATTTCCTGTAAACATTTCAATTTGGCCATAATCTATATCCACAGTATGGGTACTTATAGCATCAAGAAAATGTCGATCATGCGAAACAACTAATACAGTATTTTCATAATTTGACAAATAACCTTCTAGCCAGTGTACAGTTTCCAAATCTAAGTCATTTGTAGGTTCATCAAGAAGCAGATTATCAGGATTACCAAACAAAGCTTGTGCTAATAAAACTCTCACTTTTTGCTTACCCGACATGTCTTTCATTAGCATATTATGATATTTCTCTTTAATCCCTAAGTTGCTTAATAGTGTAGCAGCGTCGTTTTCTGCATTCCAACCATTTAAGTCGGCAAACTTAGCCTCAAGTTCAGCAGCAATAATACCATCTGCATCAGTAAAATCAGTTTTAGAATAGATTTCATCTTTTTTCTGCATAATATCCATCAAAAAGCTATGTCCTTTTAAAACAGTATAAAGCACTGTGTATTCGTCGTAAGCAAAGTGGTCTTGACTTAATACTGAAAGTCTTTCGCCTGAACCTAAACTAACATGACCGGCTGTTGCATCTATTTCACCAGAAATTGCTTTTAAAAATGTTGATTTTCCTGCACCATTAGCACCAATTATTCCGTAACAATTCCCTGCCATAAACTTCAAATTTACATCTTGAAATAAAGGTTTACTGCCAAATTGAATCTTTAAGTTAGAAATTGTAATCATAAGATTTTTTTTAAGACGGCAAAAGTAGTAATAATAATCAGACCAAAATCAACAAAGCATTTATTAGTTTTTTATTGAACTAATTGTGTCCTAAACGTTTTTTTTCCTCATGCCGGAAGGGCACTTACTTTTTTGATATCGCAAAAAAGTAAGCAAAAAACGATTGTCGCCGCATACAATTTGCTAAAAATCTTTTCGTTTGCTGACAGAAAAGAATACCGATTGTGAATCAAATAGCAGATACAATTCATTTAGTTTCTTGTATCAGCTTTGATTCTACATCGGCATTATACAGGCATAATGGTATAACTCGCAAAAGCTCAAACAGCTTTTCTGTTTAACCGCTGCACTCAAAGATTTTATTAACGCAAATTCTATTACCGAAAGTTAAATAAAAAAATAGTGTCGGTATTAACAAAACCACTGCCAACATCAAAGCTGTTGGCGGTTTTGTTAAAATGCGACCTAGAAAAAGCATTAAACTCCTATAATGATTTTAACAATATACATTTTTTAATAAATGTGCAGACATAATCAGGGTGGCACCAACATAAACATTTGTCAATACTAACTCCTAGTATAAAACAATTACACTCAGACATCGATATTGCATCAATTGCATTCTAGTTACAAAAAATATTTTGGACGGGATTGTTATTGAACCTTAAATCCGCTCATTACTGAAAATTTAGCAGCTGTCGCAAGATTTTTTTTGTTTTTTCTAACATGAAGGTAAATTATTATTCAATCCCCCCCTCAATAAACCTCCACCACCTTTAGAATATACTCCCAACTGTCGGGATCAGCTGCGTCCTCTTCATCGTCCGGGTCCTCACGCCAGTCATTGACTTCAATTTCATTAACCAGTAATTTAACACCGGTAAAGCTCTTTAGGAGTTCTCTATACTCAGAATAATCGAAATAAGCATATTCATGATAGTAGAGAATACTCTTTAGAATTTGTATCGGAAGCTTTAGCACATACAGACATGAAAACAACTCAAAACTATTTTTCAGGCTTTACTGATGATATTAGGAAAGAAGTTTCTGATAAACTTTTAAATTTTTAATAATTCTTCCCTATATTATTTTTAATTAAATATTTTTATTATTTTTGCATGAAATAATTAAGGAATTTTTTAAACTTGTCGCAATTGATGCTTCGGTCACTGAAAAATTCCTTCTTTTTTTGCTTTTAATATTGAGAATTATTTTTTTTTACTATTTTTTATAATTGAACAAATTCCAACGCAAACAAACATTTATTAAAAAAGATTAAAGACTATATTTTGTATCTACGGGAAATGAAGATTATGGATTCTTGGAAATTGTGATGAAATATTTTCCATGTAGACACAACTAAAAGGATTTTAAGCGAGAATAGAATAACCTATAAAAATAATAGCATCACGGCACTGTTAGGCTTTACCGATAAACCTAAGCCGAATTACTCTACTCTTATCATCGGCATTAGCTTAAAATCTATTCGCAAAGATACAAAAAAATTTGCATAGAGAACGAAAAGCATAAGAAATTGGTAAATCTACAACAACAGCTAAACAAAGTCTTAATATTATGCAATTAAATTGGGTAACTGAAGAATTATTGAAATATGCAAAAACATAAAAATCTCTTGTAGGATTAAAGGCAAAATCTGTAAAAACAGCGTCCCAAGTACAAGAGATTTTCAATGCAAAGATAAATAAAAAAAACAATAAATGTAAAAATATGCAAAATAAATATGGTTAAGAGTTAATTTTGTACTACTGAGTAGTCTCGTAAGCCTGATGAATTAAATCAATTATATCTGGGACTTCATATTTTTTGGTTTTAATATCTTCAGGACTAACATAAAGTTGTCGTGTAATATTGCCATAGCCGTGCGTCTTTGGTATTTGTGTTGTTAGATTTTTTGGGTCTGATATATTGTCATTTAAAGTGCGTAAATATATCTTTATGCATTTATTCTTTTTCTGTATCTGGAAACATGCAAAATTACGGGATGTTTTAAATAATATTTCATTGTTAGTTGTGTAAATATCAATTTCAGAACTGATATTAAAAATTTCCTCTTTTATTTGATAATACAATTCTTTAAGAGGTGGTGCTGCAGTTTCTATGTGTTCTGATTCTGACTTTGCTTTTTTGGGCTCTTTTTTCACCTTTTCTATTGTAAAGCCTTTATTATTTGACGAAATTATTTGCTCCGGCTCTTCCTCTCTGGAAATAAGTAAAGTTTGATTTTTATAATAACGATACTTCCATAGTTCTGCTCCTAAAGCTAAAGCAAGACATTTATCGTCAATACTAAATTCTTGTGCAAAACAAATTATTCTTGGATTTGCAAAATCAATTTGTCCTTTAAAGTCTTTCAGATTTTTACGAACTAATAATTCAAAGGAATCCGGATTTTGCCTTATCCAGGTCATATATCTGTTTGCCTGCACCATTTGTCCCTTTTCTTTGGTTTTCTTATATTCAATAACAACAGGTCGGTTGCTGTCATCTATTCCAAGAGTTTCTATTCTACCATGTTTTGAGGTAATATGTTCGTCTTTGATATATCTAATGCCAAAAATCTCATCAAGGTTTTTGTCTATTAGTTGATGCAGTTCAAGTTCACTAATAAATTGTTTTTGCTCAATCTTTGCTGCTTTTGAATTACTAATTGAAAATAAAGGCATAATTTAATATTTCATTTTTCACTCTCCTCTACCATAAGTTAAACTATACTTCGGAGAGTTCTGTTTATCATTAAATTTTGGCAGAGTTTTGAAATGCTTAACATATTCTGCCATACAAATATATTCAAATTTTGCAACTTCTCCCATTTGTTTTAAATCTTTGGGCATATTGCTCGAAACGTCACATTCAAAAACGTTTACAGCAACATAAAGCTTTTTTATAAGCTCATTGTAGTTTGGATATTCAAATCGAAATCTATCTGCACCTCCATGACCGGATTTACCTATAATTGTATTGTCAAATTGCTTTAATCTGCCATTTAAACCTGCTTTTGAGTTTGTCATGCCAACATAAACAATTTCTGGAATCCAAGAAAAGTCTTTGCCGGACAAATCAGTTTCGGATATTGCCAAACAATAAACTCCCGGAAAATTTAATCCTGATAATGAATTTCGGTTATTCCATAATGTCCAGTTTGAGAAATTGTGATGCATAGAAAATGTTTTTTCAAATATAATTTATTTTTTTGTTTTTGTCGGAGCTTTGTCATGAAAGCTTTGAGGTTGATAAAACCAAAATTAATTGGATTCTTCGGGTCGTAAGTTTTAAGGCATTGAGAATCAGTTAATGAAACTTCTATTCTTATTCTTGTCTTACAACATATTGATGTTAAAATAACAAAAAATATTTTGATATAACAAAAAAAAACGATATAATTGCAAACCGAATTTGTTTTGTACCTTATAATGACAAAATTAAAAGAAAAATCTGAATTCAATATTGATGCAGCTGAGCTTTTGATAAAACAAAATTTATATGCTCCAAGCGTACATTGTAGCTATTATAGTTGTTTTCAATTGATGAAATATACATTAAAAAATATTATCGGTATTGATTATGAAGAGCAAGGAAATCAAATAAGATTATCAAAACAAAACTCACACAATTTTGTTATTCATGCTATTGGAAAAGAAATCAAAAGAAGAAATCCTTACGATTTTCGTTATTTTAATAACAATATTAGAGAATTAAAGGCGTTAAGAGAAGAAGCTGACTATGAGAATGTTGAAATATTGATAGATAAAAGCAGCATGGCGTATGAAAAAGCCAAAAAACTAAGATTAAGCCTATTAAAAGAATTATAATTATGACAGCAAAAGATTACATATACAGCAAATTACAGTTTTTAGCAAACCTTTTTCCATCTCTTACTTTTACATATGAGCATAGGAAAAATTATAAAACTCATGTTATAGAAGTTAAGCCTGAATCTGAATTTGAAGGCAATAAAGATTATATAGATTTTGAAATAGAATTCAGTTATGATTTTAACGAAAAATATTATCCCGAAAGCGTTCTTTTTATATCAGAGAATTCATTAACTCAAATTTCAAATCCGGGAAAAGTTTTTAAATCTAACAATTTCATTAATGAGAATTTAATTAGTTCTAAATTTATGATAGAATCGGAAGAAGACATATATTATCCACAAAATTCGGAAGAAAAATTTGTATTAGCAGCTTAACAATAATATGGAAAAACAAGTAAAAAAAGCAAAATTTAAATTAGATAAGTTTTTAGTAACTAAATCTTTGATAGAAATAAAGCCTAGCAAAATTGGCGAAGAATTTACTTTTGACTTTAAGCCCAAAGGTAAAATATATAGCAATGATAAGAGGTTTGAATTAGAATTAGGTTTAGTAATTGAGGATAATACAAATGTTTTAAAAATACAATTAAAAGCTATAGGCAACTTCATCTTTGCTGAAAATATAAATCAAGACGAATTAAATAATTACTTTTATGTAAATGCCCCTGCAATTTTATTCCCTTATATTCGTGCTTATATTGCAAGTCTAACGGCACTTTCCGGTATTACAACAGTAACAATGCCTACATTAAATATGCAGTATTTGGGCGATGAACTGAAGAAAAACACAAAGACTATTGAATAAGGTGTTAGCGTATGTTTAATATACCTCCCTAGCTCCCACAACCGTTTTTAATTTTAATCCTTTTTTATTTAGTAACATCAATAGGATTTGTTTTTTTATTAAAAATTAAATATTCATCAAAATCAGATATTATTTTTTTTGTTATTTTGTCAAATGTCTCAAAGTTTACTGAATTAATTTTATCGGGACTTAAACTTCTTAAAGGATTTGTGGTAACTTCTGATGCAGAATGAAACATGTAAAGACAAAAGTCTTTTGAAAGCGGCAGATAAATTTCAGACTCTAATGGAATAATCCATTCGTGATTTCCTTGTTTGTCTAAATGTACAGGACTATCCGTTGTAAACCAGCCTTTACCTTCACAATCTCTTATTACAACCTTTTTGAACATTTTGAATGTGTGCACTAGATGATCCATTAGCATACAAATAGCTATATTTAACTGAAAATCAATCTTAAATGAATCCTTTAATAGGTTAATAAATTTTATATTTATTTCTTTTTGATTTGAAAACATTGTTATTTCATTGATAAACTTTTCTTTAGTTTCAGAATTTTCTATTAACTCATTAATGAATGCTCGAAACGGATTTGTGCGGCATAACATATTAGCCACAAAATGATTTAGCACATCTTTGTTTTTTTCTGTAAGCCTTTTTTGATTATGAAGATTTGATATGATAGTTCTGTAATAATTCTCTATATATCGGTTGCTTTGATTCTCAAAATGTCTTTTTATGTCAGGATCTGCAAATGGTAAATCAAATATATTTGTTTCGGCAGTAAACTTAGCAATTTCAACATTTTCAGTTTCCGTTTTACCAACTTTATAAACAGATAACTTCCACTCATTATTTTCTTGATATCCAAATTGTTTCAAATAAACCTGTGGAACTTTATGTTGATTCTGATATTTTGGCTCTTTTTTCATTAAATACCTCCAACTTTATAGTATAGCTTCTTCTTAATGTGACAGGATTTTATAAAAAAATGACCTCAATACAACAGATGTTCAGAAACGTCAACTGTCAGTACTTGTCTGCTAAATAATAACTCTATCCTTTTGTAAAGTTTTGAATCTATACTTCAGTAATTTCATTTTAATCTACATTTCCAAATCATTATTACTCCGGCACTAAATTATTCTCCTTTGCATACTCAACAATCAAATCGGTTTCGTCAATATCAACATAGATATATTCTTTCTTTTTTCTTATTTCTGACCAAAAATAATGTTGTTGCGGGAAACTGTTTTTTTCCGGTTCACAACTTACAAAGAACTTAGTGCTATGTTTATAAAGTTTGGAAATTTGATTATAATCGAAGAAATCTGATTTTATTAAATTTACTGCTTTTTCTATATCGAAAAATTGTCCCATAACGATCTGTCCATTTTTACCAAAGATGTCTATTTTTGCAGGCAATATGAGTTTTGTTCTTTTACTTGCCTCAAACTCTTTTTCAATAGAAAAGTATTTCTCTGCTTTTGGAAAGAAATTTCTTTTCGCAGAAATAATTGCTTTTTCTTCAGTCTTTTCTGTTGCTTTTTCTTCGGCTATAAATTTTGCAAACAAACTATCATAAACCGAACCGGCAACATTCACATCAATTGGAGCTGGCTTTGAAAAGTTTATCACATTTTTACTGTATCTACTAAGATACTCGATATACGGCTCATTAACTATGACATTCTTTCCTTCATTATAAAAGATATTAGACGAATCATCGTTAATGTCTATTTTATTAATTACAGAATCTATAGATTTTATATAATTTCTAATAAATTTCTTTGTCTCATTGTCAAGTATTTTTGTAACTATAGACAAACGATTGTCCGAACAACGAAATATGCTATCATTACCATTAGAGAGCAATAAGCCGATTGAGATTTTCTCGCCCGAAATCGGATTTATGACCACCGAAAGTATGCTATAAAATGTTTTCATAATAAATTATTATTTGGTTCTTAATTCAAATATTCTGTTAAATTGATTTTCACATTGTTTTATCCAGTTTTCGGAAAATAAAAACCGGAGCCTTTGCCTTAAATAGTCTGGCTTAGTATTCCACTCTAAAGGTGCGGAGTTGAGTATGTTATCAAGCTTTTCATTACAAAGTTTTACGCAAGATTTAAAGTCATTTAATATTTCTAAACGTATATCTGATTTTATTTGTTGCAAATTACGTGAAAAAAAACGAGATAAAAAAGGAGAATCAATAATACTTTCATTATCACTAATTGGATAATGCTCTTTGTCGAGATTATTGCCATTAAAGCAACAAACATGATCAATTGGCACAAAGATTTTCCCAGAAGTATTATAAAGTAAATTAAAATTATTGAAACTTCTGTCTTCATTACACATCCAAATATCAAAAATTCCAATTTTCAAAAAGCTGACTAAAGCGTTTTTATTATCTTGTTTCAAGTATTTATTATCAATCATAAATTTGTCCA
>OBJA01001724.1_pt1 | contig 14254 bp, 12 predicted proteins | sample 1519751 | NCBI WGS metagenome assembly OBJA01 (sample SAMEA3881238, study PRJEB22517) | soil metagenome | biome: lake sediment; feature: soda lake sediment; material: sediment, water from around vicinity | place: India | collected 2013-12-23 | depth 3 m | reverse complement strand
ACCAGGTCCAGGCGTTTGCCGAAGACGGTTAGCCCGGCGGGCGGTTGCTTTTTGGCCGCCCCTGTGGTAAATCCGCGCGATTCCCGCCGCTTTCCGGTGGCAGGAACCTAAAGGCCCGAATGGCGGAACTGGTAGACGCAAGGGACTTAAAATCCCTCGGCCGTAAGGCTGTGCGAGTTCGATTCTCGCTTCGGGCACCAGCAGGATCAGGGGGCTTTCCTTTGCCAACAAGGGGGAAGCCCCCTTTTTTACTGCTCAGTGTATGGCTATTTCTTGTCGCCGTCGCTTGCTTTGCCAGGCATATTCAGCGTCTTGATCTCCCGGTATCGAAAGCAGTCTGTGGTATGGTCGTTCACCATGCCGATGGCTTGCATGAATGCGTAGCAAATTGTCGAACCCACAAAGTTGAAGCCCCGCTTCTTCAAATCCTTGCTCATCATGTCGGAGACTTCCGTCTTCGTCGGCAGCTCCGCCATGGATTTCCAGGCGTTTTGCTTGGGAATGCCTTCGACATAACGCCAGAAATATGCGTCCAGAGACCCGTACTCCTCCTGAATCGCAAGGACACCCCTGGCGTTCTTGATGGCCGATTCAATCTTGAGACGATTGCGGACAATGCCGGCGTCAGAGAGCAGGCGTAGCACATCCTTTTCGGTGTATCTGGCAACAAGATCACAGTCGAAGCCGTGAAACGCCTTCCGGTAGTTCTCCCGTTTTTTGAGGATCGTCAGCCAACTCAGGCCCGCCTGCGCGCCTTCCAGAATCAAGAACTCAAACAGCCGACGATCATCATGAACCGGGACACCCCATTCGTCATCATGGTAGGCAACGTAGAGGGCATCGGTCCCGCACCACTGGCATCTCTTTTTCATGTTCTTTTCTTGGTCAAACGGCAGCCATCAGCCGACACGCTGGTGTTGGCCATGCCGATTTCCTGGAGAGGAACGAGCGTCGGCTGCATGGCCTTGTTCGCTATCAAATTCCCAGCTTTTCGCGCACATCTGACAATGGCGTACCTGAACGCCCGCCCTCTGCTTCCTTAGCTTCCCTCAAGTCACGCAAATCCTCATAGTCGGAAAGCGCTTCCATGATACTTTCAAACTCCTCATAAGGAAGCACAGCAAATTCCTTCTTACCATCACGTTCCAGGATGCTTGGATGCACTTCAATCATCTTAGGCGCCTCTCTTGTATATCTCTTTACGATGCCTGATCCTGTATATCATGACCACATCAGGATTTTCTATCTCGAACAGCATATCTCGAACAGCACACGATAGTTACCGACACGCAGCCTGTATTCCGGGCTAAAATTTGTCAGCTTTTTCACATCGCCGCTCAGGTCATCACATAGTGATTCCATGGCATTCGCTATCCGTACCGCATCAGGCTTCGGAAGCGATCTCATGTCCTTTACTGCCTTTGGCTTCAGTTCAATTCGATATTTCACAAACCCTAACACATGACTCAGAAATACCTATTAGGCGAAACAAGTAATTCAACAGACCTGTATATCATCATTATTCGGGGTGATAGCCATTCAAAGTGCCATCACTTTTCTGTTTATCACCCCTGCGATGATAATCTCCGACCGGTGCCGTAGCTCCCGGATGATTCCGCCTCCGGCCATTTGCCGAATGCCCGATTTAGCTAAGGGGGGTTGGGATTGCAAGGGGAAAACAATCTGATCGGAGCGGGAGATGATGGCCGGCCGGTGCCGATATTGGCGGGTTAGGGGGCAGTCTGGTGGCTATTTGTTGGGGCCGGATTTCAGATTTCCTCGATCCGGCTACGGAACCAGCGGACCAGGGCTTCTTTCTTTTCGGCGATGTCGATCTCGTAGATGTCGCCTGGGAAGAGGAGGGCGGCCACCCCTGATTCAAAAATTCGCTTCACCTCGTACTCGTCGTGGGAGACGCCCCGCTGGTAAATGTAGTTGAGAAAGGAGCGGTTGGTGTGGACGATGAACTCCACCCGCATTCCCCCCATCCGGGCGAAAAATTTGCACATCTCGGTTTTGCTGGAGCTGCCGGGGCTGCAACTCTGGTGTTCGCCGCCGTTGATGGTGTCGCTTAAATCCTCCAGGGTCAGCAGGGAGCCGGCCCGGCCGGCGCTTTCGGTGAGGTGTTGCTGGAAGATTTTTACCTCCATGGCCGAGTCCAGCACCGCCATCAGGCCCAACTCGTCGTCCACCGCTATGGCCGGGTTTTCTTCCCCCTTGCGCAGCAGCTTCAGCACCTTGGCCTCCGGTGGCTTCTTGCGGATACTGACATAAACCGGGATTTCCCGGCCCCGCCAGGGAAAGCAGCGCCGTTTGATCATGGTGACTTTCTGGCCCGGCTCCAAGCGCGGCGGCAATTCTTCCCGGCGCTTGACCGCCACCTCCCGGCAGCAGAAATCCTCGGAATCGTGGTTGCTTAAGAGATAAACGATATTCAGTTCGCCGATCTTGGCCTTGCGGCTCCAGACCTTGTCGTTGAGAAAACCCAGGAAGCGGAGGAATTTTTGCTCCACCTCGGTTTCCCGTTCTCGTTGGTCGATGGCCCCGGCCAGGTTCATCAGGATCAGCTTGCGTTTGGCCTCGAAGCGGGCCTTGCGGTGGTAGCGGTCGTCGAAGAGGATCAGCAGCAGATCGACGGGGCTGCGGGTGGAGTCGATCTCGTTGGTCATCTCGATATAGGAGGCGTAATTGGCCAGCACCTTGGCCCGCAGGTAGTTGATCACCCCGTCGGCGATCCGCGAATAGTTGTTGATCCGGGCGACCACCTCCCGCTCGTTACCCTCCAGGCCGAACATGTTGCCCAGCAATCGGTAGGCCCGGCGTTCCACCGCCGCCCGCCGATCGGGATCTGCCAGCAGGGCGGGGATTTCGCTGAAGTTGCGGATGTCCAATAGCTCGAAGATCAGGTTGCGGGTGACCCGCCAGCGGCCGATCAGGCCGGCGGCCCGCAGCTCCCGTACCCGCTGCCGGGACCAGGGCGCGAAAACCCGGGGGCCTTCTGGTTCGGCTCCAACCCGGAAGGGACCGTCCTGGCCGATGATGGCAAAAATATCCTTGCGGTTGGCCATGTCTTTTCCTCGTTGAAAAAAAAGACCCTTCAAACCGCCGGAGGGAGAGGGGGGGTGGCGGAGTGAAGGGCCAGGTGTAAATCAAAGCTCAGGTAACCGTTCAGCAGTGCCGCAGATTGTCGGCTGTTCGCCGACGATTGACACGGGCCGCAGCCAGGTGCCTCGTACCCCGTATACTTAAGCCTGGCTGATCGCCCGAAGGTCCCGTGTCGGGGTGCTGCTGAACGGTTACGAGTTCAGATGGCCAGGCGCAGGCCAAGCACGAAAAAGCGGTAGTCGCTGTCGTTCCAGTCGCGGTAGGTAGTGCGGGCGCTGCGGGCGTTGAAGTTCCAGGAGCCGCCCCGCACCACCCGGCGGCGGGCCGGGTGGAGGCCGCCGGCGCTGTCCAGCCAGGGGACGGCGTTGCGGGGGGCGTTTTCATAGTTGGGATGCCAGACATCATCGCACCACTCCCAAACGTTGCCGCTCATATCGTAAAGCCCCAGGTCATTGGGCTTCTTCCTGGCCACTTCCTGCAACTGGCCACCGCTGTTGCCGCTGTGCCAGACAAATTCGTCAACCAGCTTTTCTTCGCTGGTGCCGGCCCACTTCTGCTCCTTGCCCCCGGAGCGGGCGGCATATTCCCATTCCGCCTCCGCCGGCAGCCGGTAGTGGTGGGGGCCGTCGGCGTTGAGCCGCTTGATGAATGTTTGCGCGTCTTCCCAGCTGACATTGACCACCGGCTTATCGTCGCCGACAAAGCCGGGGCCGGCGGAGGCGGCGGGGTTGTGGTCCATTACCCGCCGCCACTGGGCCTGGGTGACCGGGGTGCCGGCCAGGTGAAAGTCGGCCACCTGCACCAGATGGAGCGGCTTTTCATCCCGGCCGCCATCCTCCCAGAGATCGCCCATCCGGAAGCCGCCACCGGCGATGGCGACGAAGGCCAGGCCGGTGAGCGGATCGGTAAAGCTGCCGCCGGTTTGCTGCCCGGCGGGTGCCGCCGCCGACTGCGGGGCGCCGCAGTGCAGGCAGAAGCGGGATTCCGCCGGGATTGCCTTATGACAGGTGCTGCATTCCATATCCTATAGGCGGAAAAGCAGGTCGTTGTAAGTGGGCACCGGCCAGAGATCGGCGGGTACCAGTTCCTCCAGGCCGTCCACGGCTTCCCGCAGGCTGTCCATGGCGGCCATCACCTTGTCGCGGAAGGCGGCGGCCTGTTTCTCGACCTGCTGGGTGGCGACCGCTTTGGCAATCTCCTTTTCCAGCTTGTCGGCCCTGGTGTAAATTTTATCCAGCAGGCCGGAGACATCTTCCAGCAGCTTGCGGGGGACTCCGCTCTTGCCGGCGGCGGTGGACGGCCCGCCCAGCATCCCCAGGTAGCGGATGGCCGCGGGGATATACTGGCGGCGGGTCATCTGCAGGGCGGCCCGGGCTTCGATGTTGATATGCTTGGCGTACTGCTCGGTGTAGATTTCGTAGCGGGAGTGCAGCTCCTCCTTGCTCAGCACGTTGTACTTGCCGAAGAGCTCGATGGCCTTGGGGGAAACCAGGGCCTGGAGGGAATCCACGGTGTTGCCTATATTGGGCAGGCCCCGCTTATCCGCCTCCTTGACCCACTCCTCCGAGTAGTTGTTGCCGTTGAAGATGATCCGGCCGTGTTTGCCCATGACCTCTTTGATCAGGGCCTGGATTTCCTTGTTGACGTCCTTGGCCTTCTCCAGCCGGGTGGCGATCTCGTCCAGGGCCTCGGCGGCGATGGTGTTCAGGGCTACGTTATGGCCGGAGATCGACTGGGAAGAGCCCACCATCCGGAACTCGAACTTGTTGCCGGTGAAGGCGAAGGGCGAGGTCCGGTTGCGGTCGGTGTTGTCCCGGGGCAGGTCGGGCAGGGAGTCCACCCCGATCTTGACGAACTGGCAGCCGCTGGAAGAACAGATCTTCTCGCCCTTGGCCAGCTTTTCCAGGATGTTGGTCAACTCCTGGCCCAGGAAGATGGAAATAATCGCCGGCGGGGCCTCGTTGGCGCCCAGGCGGTGATCGTTGCCGGCGCTGCCGCAGGTGGCGCGCATGATGTCGGCGTGGCGGTCCACCGCCTTGACCAGGGCGACAAGGAAGACCAGGAACTGAGCGTTGTCCTCCGGGGTCTGACCGGGCTCCAGCAGGTTGATCCCGTCGTCGGTGGAAAGCGACCAGTTGTTGTGCTTGCCGGAGCCGTTGACCCCGGCGTAGGGCTTCTCATGGAGCAGGCAGACCATGTTGTGACGCAGGGCCACCTTCTTCATGGTCTCCATTACCAACTGGTTGTGGTCGGCGGCCATGTTGGACGAGGTGAAGACCGGGGCCATCTCGTACTGGGAGGGGGCCACCTCGTTGTGCTTGGTTTTGGAGGTAACCCCCATCTTCCACAGTTCGATGTCCAGATCCTTCATGTAGCTGGAAACCCGGTCCTTGATGGCCCCGAAATACTGGTCTTCCAACTCCTGGCCCTTGGGGGCCGGGGCACCGAAGAGGGTGCGGCCGCAACTCATCAGGTCCAGGCGTTTGTGGAAGTATTCCTTGTCCAGCAGAAAATATTCCTGCTCGGCGCCCACCGTGGAGATTACCTTGGTGGAAGTGGTGTTGCCCATGGCCTGGAGCACCCGCATGGCCTGTTTGGAAACTGCGGTCATCGAACGCAGGAGCGGGGTTTTTTTGTCCAGGGCCTCGCCGTTGTAGGAACAGAAGGCGGTGGGGATGCAGAGGGTGACGTTGCCGGCTCCGTCCTCTTTGAGGAAGGCGGGCGAGGTGCAGTCCCAGGCTGTGTAGCCCCGGGCCTCGAAGGTGACCCGCAGGCCGCCGCTGGGGAAGGAGGAGGCGTCGGGTTCGCCCTGAATCAACTGCTTGCCGGAAAACTCCATGATCACCGAGCCGTCCATGGCGGGGGCGATGAAGGAGTCGTGCTTTTCGGCGGTGGAGCCGGTGAGCGGCTGAAACCAGTGGGTATAGTGGGTGGCGCCCCGTTCGATGGCCCAATCCTTCATGGCGTTGGCCACCACCGCCGCCACTTCCGGCTGGAGCGGGGCCCCGGTGTTGATGGTTTTCTGTAAGGCCCGGTAGGTCTCCTTGGGCAGCCGTTCCCTCATGACCTGGTCGTTGAAAACGTTGGCCCCGAACAGTTGGGGTACGGTGGCCCCGGAAGTTTTAACTCCCCGGGCCGAACCGGCGGTCTTGTGGCCGTGGCAACAGGCGTGGGCATGGGCTCCTTTAGCGGCGCAGCAGGATGATGCGGACATTACTGTTCCTCCTTGGTTCGTTCACTTGGTAGTCGGTTGAGTTTTCCGGCAATGTTGAATAATTGCACGCTGAATCCACAGTTCAGCAAGAGCCGTGCCACCGGTTGCTTGAAGCCGGCGCGTTTGGGTTAATTGGCTGGTTGTACGTGGTTGAATGGTGATGGCTCCCCGGGGCGACCGGCCTTTGGGGTGGCTGATTGCCCTACAAAAATGTAGTTTGCCGCCGGTCGGTTTACATTTTTGTAAAATATTCGATCCGGCCCCAACCCCAACCACGTCCAGTAATCTCATTCGTCGTTGCATACCCGATTTTAAGCAAACCGGCAAAAGCTTAATGGAGCCATTGGCGATAGCGCGGCAATTCAGCCGGAACCGGGGGGCGGCGACAACCCTGAGTCCGGCTTCTGTTGGCAAGGTGCCCTCCCTTGAAAAAAATGTGGACAAGGCGGCGGCAAATAGGATAAAAAAGGTCCACTATGCAGATCACCCGGGAAACAGACTATGCCTTGCGTTGTGTGTACTACCTGGCCCAGCGGCCGGAGCGGGTTTGTATGGTCGATGAGATCGCCGAGGCCATGGAGGTTCCCAAAAGCTTTCTGGCCAAGATCGCCCGCAAGCTGGGCAAGGCCGGGCTGGTGATCGCTCACCGGGGGGCCGGGGGCGGTTTCGAGCTGGCCCGCAAGCCGGAGGCCGTCAGCATTTATGACGTGGTTTGCGCCATCGAGGGCGAGGTGGCCCTTAATATCTGCACCGGCAAGGAGCAGCGTTGCTCCCGCAGCGCCCACTGCCCTATCCATCCGGTTTGGGTGGATTTGCGCCGGGATGTGGAGGCTTTGTTCAAGGCCCGTAAATTTTCCGAGTTTTGACTTTGAATACCGGCCCGGTGGTTTTTGCCGCTTGGTGGTGGTGGTGGTTTTGTGATATTCGTTGAAGAATTGTCGGTTGGTCGCGGGCTGCCATGGCCCTGTCCGACCGCTTGACTTAATTGGTTTTGCAAAACTCGCCGGCCCCGGTTGGCCGGCGACAGGTAAGGGAAGGAAAAAGGGATGATCCGGCTGCGGATCAAATCGGGTGCTGGCTGATTTATTTCTTTGAAGGAGGGCTTAATGGAAAAACCAGCGTACAATTATGAGATCGTCAAACACTTCCTCAACTGGAGTATTCTCTGGGGGGTGGTGGCGGTTCTGGTGGGGGTGGTAATCTCCTTTCAACTGGTGATGCCCCAGTTGAATTTCGGGGAATACCTGAGTTACGGGCGCCTGCGGCCGCTGCACACCAACGCCGGGATTTTCGGCTTTGCGGTGGGTAGCTTCTTCGCCCTCTTCTATTACATGGTGCAGCGCCTTTGCCGGGTGCCGATCTGGAGCAACGGCCTGGCCCGTTTCCAGCTCTGGCTCTTCAACATCGTCATCGTCCTGTCGGCGGTAACCCTGCTCCTGGGCTTTTCCCAGAGCAAGGAATACCACGAGATGGAGTGGCCCATTGATGTGTTGATCGTGGTGCTCTGGGTGGCCTTCACCATCAACATCCTGATGACCATCTTCAAGCGCAAAGAGGAGCAGATGTATATCTCCCTCTGGTTCATGATGGCGGCGCTGATCGGGGTGGCGGTGCTCTTTCTGGTCAACGCGGCGGCGGTGCCGGTGACCCTCTTTAAATCCTACTCGGCCTTTGCCGGCACCAACGACGCCAACGTTCAGTGGTGGTACGGCCATAACGCGGTGGCCATGGTGCTGACGGTGCCGCCGCTGGCCGTCTTCTACTACTTCCTGCCCAAGTCCACCGGGGTGCCGATTTTCAGCCACCGGCTGGGGATCGTCGCCTTCTGGTCGTTGATCTTTATGTACCTCTGGACCGGGGCCCATCATCTGCTCTGGACCCCGATCCCCGACTGGGTGCAGACCCTGGCCATGGCCTTCTCCATCATGCTGATCGCCCCCTCCTGGGGCTCGGTGATCAACGGCTATTTGTCGATGAACGGCCAGTGGCATCAGATGCGGGAAAATTATCTGGTGAAATTTTTCATCCTGGCCATCACCTTCTATGGCCTCCAGACCTTGCAAGGGCCGCTGCAGGCGGTGCGCAGCTTCTCCGGCTTCATCCACTACACCGAATGGGTGCCCGGCCATGTCCACATGGGCACCATGGGATGGATCGCCCTGGTGATCTTCGGGGCCATCTACTACCTGGTGCCCCGGCTTTACGGGCGTGAACTCTACAGCATCCCCCTGGCCAATCTCCACTTCTGGCTGGTGCTGGTCGGTCAGCTCATCTACTCGGTGAGCATGTGGATCGCCGGGGTGGTACAGGCCTCCATGTGGCACAGCCTCAACGATGACGGCTCCCTCACCTATACCTTTATGGAGAGTGTGCTGGCCATGTACCCCTACTGGTGGGTGCGGGGCCTGGGCGGGGTGATCTACCTGCTGGGCACCGTGGTCTTCATCTATAACATCGTGATGACGGCACGGGGAGCGCAAGCCCCCGCCGCCGCGCGGGCGTAAGGGAGGTTTGCCATGTGGGAAAGAAATCCGGTTCTCTTGTTGGTCCTGGCAACCGCCGCCATCATGGTGGGGACCATCGTTACCATGGTGTTGCCCTTTGCCTACGTCAACACCGAGCGCGACGCCATCGCCTCGGTGGTACCCTACAACGCCCTGGAACTGGCCGGGCGTGATGTCTACATCAAGGAAGGCTGCAACAACTGTCATACCCAGACGGTCCGGCCCCTGGTGGCCGAGGTGATTCGTTATGGGGACTACTCCAAGTCCGGGGAATTTGTTTACGACCGGCCCCATCTCTGGGGTTCGCGCCGTACCGGCCCCGATCTGGCCCGGGTGGGCGGCAAATACCCGGACCAGTGGCACTATCAGCATATGCGTGACCCGGCCTCCATGGCTCCGGGCAGCAATATGCCCCAGTACGGTTTCCTCGACAACCGCCGGGTTGATCCCGAGCTGACCCGCCGCAAGATGGATGTTCTGGGCTTCCCCTATACCGAAGCGGAAATCCAGGCTCTGGCCGGCAAGACCGACATGGACGCCATCGTCGCCTATATGCAGAAGCTGGGCAGCGATATTCCCTGGCGGGAGCAGGCCCGGACCACGGTGGTGGGCGAGCTGGAGAACCCCTTCAGCGGCCAGGCTCCGGCCATCGCCGAGGGGCGTGAACTCTATGCCGCCAATTGCGCGGCTTGCCATGGGACCAACCTCAGCGGCGGTTTTGCCCGGGATCTCTCCCGGCTCAATTATCCCGACCGGGTGCTCTTTACCATTATCCACGACGGGATTCCGCCGGCCGGGATGCCCTCCTACGCCGCCATGGGCCAGGAGCGCCTCTGGAAACTGGTAACCTATATCAACAGCGAGCAGGTGCAGTGATGGGCCTGGCCGGTTGGACCTATCTGCTGATGACCCTTGGGCTATTTGCCATCTTTGCCGGCATTGTTACCTGGGTGCTGGCCGGCAAGCGCAAGGAACGGCTGGAGTCGCCCAAGCACCGGATGCTTGAGGACGACTGAACAATCAGCGCCCGGCGGCCCGGCGGTTTATCGGATTGCCGGGCCACTGGGCGCTGATTGGGGCTGACTAGAGATTTTGCCAATGAGCTTCCTGGAAGGAGGATTATTTATGATGGAAAGTAATAAGGAACCGCAAGCCGGGGCCCATACCGATGGGATCAAGGAGGGGCACGCCGACCTCCCCGTTTACTACAAGGTGCTTTACGGCGGCCTGGTGATTTGGGGCGCCTTGTTCATCGGTTACTTCTTGTTGAGCGGCTGGAGTTCCAGCGCTGAGTTCGAGCGCAAGATGGCCGTGCATCAGGAGCAGGTGCAAAGCCGGTAGCGGCAACCGTCCGGCAGCACCACATCTTCGGGCGATCAGCCAAGCTTGCGTATCCGGGGTACGCGGCGCTCGGCTGCTTGCCCGAATCTGCAGCACTGCTGAACGGTTGCCGTGCAATTAATCGACAGATTGTTGATAACGGTGAAGGGTTACCCTAACTCTAAAGTGGCCGATTCGTTGTTGGCCAAGCCTGCCCCGCCGCCGGTGCGGCCCAGGTTGCTGGTGCCCTGGCGGCGGCGGGTGCAGGGGCTGGGGGTGTTGCTCCTGCTGGTTTTGCCTTGGCTGCGGCTGGGCGGCGAGAGCGTGCTGCGTTTTGATTTGCCCGCCGGGATTTTTTACTTTGCCGGCCGGACCCTGCGGCTGGAAGAATTTTATTTTCTCGGCCTGGGCCTGTTTATTCTGCTCTTTCTCTTTTTGTTGCTCACCCTGGCCCTGGGTCGGGTCTGGTGCGGCTGGCTCTGTCCCCAGACCTGGCTGGCCGAACTGAGCGAAGGGGCGGCCCGGCGCCTGGGGCTGGCGGTTAGTCCCCGCCGGGTGGACGGGCCGCTCTGGCGGCTGGTCCTTTGGCATTTATTTGCCCTGGCGGTGGCTCTGGTGCCGGCGGCCGGTTTGGTGGTCTATTTTATGCCGCCGGAACTCTACTGGCGGCAACTGGCTGCCGCCGAGCTGGGCCCCTGGCCCCTGGGCTTCACGGTGGTGCTGATCGGCCTGTTCTACGCCGATCAAGTGTTCCTGCGGCGGCTGGCCTGCCTGGATTTTTGCCCTTACGGCCGTTTTCAGGCCATCCTGCTGGATGCCGGCACCCTGACCCTGCAACTGCCCTCCCAACAGGCCCGGCTCTGCCTCAACTGCCGGGCCTGTGTGCGGGTCTGCCCCATGGGGTTGGATATCCGCCGGGGCTACCAGGGGGAATGTATCAACTGCGCCACCTGCCTGGATGCCTGCCGCAAGGTCATGGCCCGTCGCCGCCAGCCGGGGCTGATCCGCTATACCTTCGGTTTGGGTGACCGGGGCTGGCGGGCCCTGCTTTCGCCGCGCTTGCTGCTGCTCTGCTTTTTATTGCTGGCCGCCGTGACCGCCGCCGTCTATTTGAGCGGGCACCGCAGCGTGGTGAGTATGCAGCTTAACCGGGTGGTGGAGGCCGAACCCCGGCTGCGGCCCGACGGGGCCGAGATTCATCTTTTTGCCGTCCGCCTGGGCAATCGCGGCAACCAGCCGGGCAGCTACCATCTGCAGGCGCAAACCGCCGCTGGCCGGGAGCTGGAGATGCTGGGGCCGGGGGCGGCCCCCCTGGCCTTGGGGCCTGGTGAACGGCGGCGTTGGGAGCTGGCCCTGGTGCTGCCGCCGCCCACGGCTGAGCAGGCCGAAACCATTTATTTCCGGCTGTTGGACGGCGAGGGCCGGGAACAGGCCGGGGTCAGGTTGACGATAAGCTTTGCAGAATAAGGGGGTTTGTGATGTTGCTTCGTAATCGTTGGCAGTTTTTGTTGGCCACCATCTTTCTGGCTTTTTTGAGTTTTTCCTACTGGTCCATTCAGCAGGCCTACAGCCGGGTCAGCCCGGTGGCCGACCCCGATTATTATGCCGCCGGGCAGAGCTACTACCTGGCGGAGCGGGCCTGGCGGGCCGCCGCCGAGGCCGGCTGGAGCGCCTGGCTGGCGCGGGAGGGGGAGTACTGGCGGTTGCGCCTGGAAGATGGCGGCGGGGCGGCGGTCAGCGGTGGAGCGGTGATAATTAAAGCGCTGCGCCCCGGCGGGGCTGCCGCCGCCGACTGGCATCTGGCCCTGGAAGAGATTGCTCCCGGCATCTACCAGGCGGCCGCAGCCTCCCTGCCGACGGCTTCGGCCGAGTTGCTGCTGTCGGTTTCGCGGGGTGAGGCCCGGCTGGAACGCCGTTTTCAGGCGGTATCCGATGCTTGGGCCGAGATCCGGCTTTAGCAAACCAGTGACTTTGCCCACGTGAATGCTTCGTTTACGGTGGCGGCGACGGCCCTTGCCGAGCCAATGGCCGTCGCCTCTTTCGCCCCGGCGGCGGCTTCCGCCCCTTCCGGCCCTGTCGGCTCGACAACTGTGCGTGGGGCTGAATCGGGAGCCAGCGAGGAAACCGCAAGCGACTCCGGGGTTTGTCATCACTGCCGTGACCCCCTGCCGGCCGATGAATCTTTCCCCATTGAGCGGGACGGCACCACCTACCATTTTTGCTGCCGGGGTTGCCAGGGGGCCTGGCTGATCATCACCGGGGCCGGTTTTGAGGACTTCTATCGCCGCCGCCAGTGGACCGATGCCGGCGGCATGGCCGGGGCCTTTGCCCTGGAATATGACGACGCCCTGCTGGCCCGCCAGGTCAGCAGGGGTGAGGATGGCGATCAACTGGCCCTGCTGGTGGAGGGGATTCGCTGCGCCACCTGCGTCTGGCTGATCGAAAAAATCCTGGGCGGCCTGGCCGGAGTCCGCCGGGTTCGGGCCAATTACGGCACCCACCGGGTGCTGGTAACCTACGATCCCGAGCAACTGACCCCCGCCGCCGTCTTTGCCGCCGTTTCCCGTCTGGGCTATCGCCCCCGCCCCCTGACCCGGGAAAATATCCACCGGGCCGCCGAGGCCGAAAACCGCGATCTGTTGCTGCGTTTCGGCACCGCCTTTTTCCTGGCCATGCAGCTCATGGGCTACTCTTTTGCCCTCTACGCCGGTTATTTCCAGGGGATGAGCCCGCTGACCCGCGATGTCATGCAGTATATGGCGGCCCTGGTTACCACCCCGGTGGTTTTCTACTCAGGCTGGCCCTTTTTGATCGGCGCCTGGCGCAGCCTGAAAAGCCGGCTGCCCAATATGGATCTGCTGATCGCCCTGGGGGTGCTGGCGGCCTACCTCTACAGCGTCTTTGCCACCATCACCGGCCGCGAGGTCTATTTTGAGACGGCGGCGATGATCGTCACCCTGATCCTGGCCGGCCGCCTCTTTGAAAACGGCGCCCGCCGCAAGGCCGCCGCCGGAGTGGACCGGCTGCTGCACCTGACTCCCGATACCGCCTTGCTGCTGGCCAAAGCGGCGAGGGGGGATGGCGTCTTGCCACCAGAGCAGGCCGGGGTGGGTGCCGAGAGTGAGTTGGGGATTGGTGGGAAAATCGGGCCGCCCCAAGCTGAAGAGCGGCAAGCCGGGGCCGGGGTGGATGACTTGAGGCAAGAGAGCCCGGCCGACGAAGCGGTGATGGTGGAAAGTAACAGTTTGCAGCCCGGCGACCTGATTCTGGTGCGGCCCGGTGAACGTTTCCCGGTGGATGGCGAGATTGTCGCCGGTGAATCGGAGGTGGACGAGGCGGTGGTCAGTGGTGAATCCCGGCCGTTGCGGCGCGGGGTGGGCGAGGCGGTGGTGGGCGGCAGCATGAACCTGCAGGGGGCGCTGACCGTTAAGGTGGCCCGCAACGCCGCCAAGTCTTTTGTCGCCCGCATGGCCCGGCTGGTGGAGGAGGCCCAGGCCCGCAAGGCCCCGGTGCAGCGGCTGGCCGACCGGATTGCCGCCATCTTCGTGCCGGTGGTGTTAAGCTTGAGCTTTTTGACCTTGCTCTTCTGGCTGGGGCGGGGGATCGGCGGCGGCCCGGCCTTGCTTCACGCGGTGGCGGTGCTGGTGGTGGCCTGCCCCTGCGCGCTGGGGTTGGCCACCCCCACGGCGGTGCTGGTGGCCACCGGCCGGGCTGCCGGCCGAGGCATCTTGTTCCGGGGCGGTGATATTCTGGAAAGCGCCGCCAAGCTGACCCATGTGGCCTTCGACAAAACCGGCACCCTCACCGCCGGCAAGCCCAGAGTGGTAAGCATCCGGCCGCTTGTGTTTTCCAATGCCGAACATAGGGGCTTGGCCGGGGGCGCGATCGCGGCAGGCGGGCAAACCGAGCCCAACCTGCCACCGGCCGGCCAAGCGGATGAGGCCGGCCGGCGGGAGGCCGAATTGCTGGCCTGGGCGGCCACGGCGGAACGGGGCTCCACCCATCCCCTGGCCGTGGCCATAGTCGAGGCGGCCCGCCAAGTAAGCGTTCAGCAGTGCCGCACCTTCGGGCGATCAGCCAGGCTTAAGTACACGGGGTACGAGGCGCCTGG
>OBJA01001723.1_pt1 | contig 14256 bp, 14 predicted proteins | sample 1519751 | NCBI WGS metagenome assembly OBJA01 (sample SAMEA3881238, study PRJEB22517) | soil metagenome | biome: lake sediment; feature: soda lake sediment; material: sediment, water from around vicinity | place: India | collected 2013-12-23 | depth 3 m | reverse complement strand
GGCACCAATGCCAGCTGCAGGCCCAGATCTGTGAAACCGCTGTTTCCTGCTTTAAACTTCCTTTACTCCCGGTCAGATGAAGTAAGCCCTGAGTAAACCTTGTATCGGACTTGTATCGGAGGGGAGTAAGCCATGGGCCGGGGAATTTTTTGTCCGACACGAACAAAATCTTGTCCGACACGAAGGATTTTTGTACCTGTTGCCAATAACCCAATGACCCAATAACCTAATTAATTTCCAATGCCATTGCCACCATCTCAGCAATATCCAGGTTGCGGACAATATCCTGCTGCTGATGCAGCTTCAGGCCATCGGAGATCATGGTCATGCAAAAGGGGCAAGCGGAGGCAATCACAGAGGCTCCCGTATCAATGGCTTCGCGGGTTCGCACATCGTACACCTCCTGATTGCCGGGTTCGGCTTCCTTGAACATCTGCCCCCCGCCCGCACCGCAGCAAAGCGAGAAGGAGCGTGAACGGGGCATCTCTCGCATTTCGCCGGCCATTTTGCCTAACACATCCCTTGGGGAATCATAAATATTATTGCAACGACCCAGGTAACAGGGATCGTGAAATGTTACCGCTGTTTGGGCAAATACCTTCGGGTCGAGGGGCAGCTGACCGGTTTTCATCATCTGCTCCAGGAAGACGGTATGATGGATTACCTGGTAATGACCTCCCAGATCGGGGTATTCATTTTTAAAGATATTGAAGCAGTGCGGGCAGCAGGTAATGATCTTTTTTACGGAATATTTGTTCAGGGTATTTATTACCTGAAATGCCTGCATGTGGAAAAGCATCTCGTTGCCGGCTCGCCGGGCGGGGTCGCCGTTACAGGTTTCTTCGCTTCCCAGCACAGCATAATTTACCTGCAGGAAGTTCAATATCCTGGCAAAAGCACGGGTCACCTTGCGGTAGCGATCATCGAAAGCCCCGGCGCAGCCTACCCAGAAAAGATATTCAGGAGTTTTGCCCTTTGCTGCCATTTGAGCCATTACAGGCACCTTCAGCTGATTGTTTTCCATCATTTTAATGATCTTAGGTCCTGGTCCAGTTCAGTCGGTCTGCCTGGGGATACTGCCAGGGAGCACCATTGTTTTCGATATTGGCAAACATGGCGTTCAGCCCTGCAGGTGCACTTGCCTCCTCCATCACCAGGTAGCGGCGCATGTCGACAATCAGGGCCGGGTGGTTGATGTTAACCGGGCATTCCATGGCACAGGCGCAACAGGTGGTGCAGGCCCACAGCTCTTCGGGTGTCACAAGTGATCCCAGAAGGGCTTCACCATCCTGATAATCCATCCCCTGCCTTACTAAGCCCGGCCCTTTTTGTTTCATGCGTGAGCGCAGGTCTACAAAGATCTTTCGCGGGGAAAGCTTCTTACCCGTCTGGTTTGCCGGGCAGACAGCCGTGCAGCGCCCGCATTCGGTACAGGCAAGCGAATCCAGATAATTCTTCCAGCTTACATCTTCCACATCCTTCACGCCAAAACGGCTGAGGGCAGATCCCGTGTTGCCAGCTGCCTGATCAGAAGGATCCATCATCAGCCTGACTTCACGGGCAACATCCTCCATGTTCGCAAGATATCCCTGTGGCTTCAGGCTGCTCAGGTAAACATTGGGGATGGAGGTAAAAACATGGAAATGCTTTGAATAGGGAAGAATGTTGGCAAACAAAAAGATCAGTAGTATATGGCTCCACCAGTTCACCTCATGGACCAGGTGTGCCTGCCCGGGATCAATGGCTGCTGCCAGCTGACTGCTCACCGGGAAACTGCCCCTGGCTGCATCCCCCTCCAGCACAAGATATCCAAGGTTCATTCCCAAAAGGGATATCATCAGCAGGAAAATCAAAACCAGTGCTATACGGGCATCCAGGTTGCTTTTGCGTTTCAGCTCATAACCCCACAAACGCCGGGTTGCTTTGGTAAGCCTGCGTGCCATAAAGACAACAACCGCCAGGATGATCAGCAGGGCAAAGATCTCGCCCGAGGCAATGAGGATATCGTAAACAACCCCCATTGCAGCAAAAGATCGCTCCAGGCCAAACACTCCGTCCACCACCATCTCAAGGCTGCCGATGGTGATCACCAGGAAGCCCCAGAAAACAAGAGCATGCAAGATCCCTGAAAAGGGCCAGCGCAGGATCTTAGTCTGGGCAAATCCCACTTCCAGCATCACCTTCAGACGCTTTCCAAACTGATGAACAGGATGAGGCCTGGTGAGCCGGAAAAACTGCTGCAGCCTGCGCATGGACCAGGCAAAAATACCAAGGGTAGTAAGCAAGATGACCAGGAATACAATTTGTCTTTCTGCCATTTATCGCGTGGTTTGGTTGATGGCTTTGGGGTTGAACAAAAGACTACCCAATATTTTACCTTAAAAATACTAAATACTACAATATCAACATAACCTGAATAAGCTTTCCTGTTCAGAAAATGCGAAATACAAACAAAAATTACTTAAATGGGGAAGGTCAGGCGGCAGGATATGGCCTGATTTCACAACATCCCCTGGCTTTTTACCTTTCCCTGCTGTGCAAAGTCAGTCCAGGGGTGGTATAGGTGCCGAAGGCGCCGCCATTTTCAGAAAAAATAAAATAGGCTTCCAGCTGATCGTTCTGTTCCACAAAACGAACAGATTCTTCAAGACCCATTACCATAAAAGCGGTGGCAAAGGCATCAGCCGACATGGCATCGGGGGCAAAAACCGAAACGCTCAGCAAACTGTGTGAAACAGGGTAACCCGTTGAAGGATCGATAGTGTGGGAGAGGCGCACGCCATTTTCCTCGTAATATTTGCGGTAGTTGCCCGAGGTGGCCACCGCCAGGTCATGCATTTCCACGTAGTAATCCCACTGCTGGGCATCCTCGGCAGTTGCTGCAGGTACTTCCAGGCCTATGCGCCATTTGCTGCCATCAGGCTTTAATCCCCGGGCGATCAGGTCACCGCCAATTTCCACCATATAAGCTGATATTCCTTTGGTTTCCAGGAACTGCCCCACCACATCCGACCCATAGCCTTTGGCAATGGCATTGAAATCGAACTGGATGCGGGGGTCATCCTTCACGATGCGGTTGCCCTGCAGCCTGACACGCGTATATCCGATCATTTGCTTCAGGCTGTCGACCCTTTCGGGGGTCATCTGCTGTTTTTTCTGAAAGCCAAATCCCCAGGCATTCACCAATGGCCCCACGGTGGCATCAAAAGCCCCTCCGGTGGCTTCAGATATCTGCTGGCCGCGCTCAAATACTACCCTGAAAAAATCATCCACCTGCTCTGTTTCATTACGGTTGATACGCGAGATCAGCGAATTGGGCTGGTAATAGGAAAGCGACTGGTTGAACTCCTCCAGCAGGTCCTCGATCTGTTGCTGGTAGTTCACCGGCTGAGGAGAAAAATAGGAAATGGTGTAATAGGTTCCGAAAACCCTACCCTGCAAGGTTACCAGGTTCATGCGGCTGCTTCGGGAGGTACATCCTGTCATGAGCAGGACTGGCAGCAGAAAAACCAGCAAGATCCTGCCCGCCCTGAATTTGGTATATAAAATACTGCTTTTATCCATCATGCCATAAAAGTACAAGAAAATACCCGATCACTGGCAGGGCATTTTAATTATTTAAGGGGTTCGGTATGGATAGAGATAAAAATTTCTTCTCCGAATTTATTACGCAGCTTGTCCTCCAGAACCACGGTAATGTCATGGGCTTGCTCCACATTCAAGGTATTTTCCACCAGAATGTGCAGGTCAATGGCGATGTTATTTCCAATTTTGCGGGTTTTCAGGTCGTGGGGGTTGTGCACGCCCTCAACAGTTCGGGCAATGGTGATGATCTCCTTCTCGCTCTCGGGAGGCAGAGAAGTTTCTACCAGTTCCTGCAAAGATTCCCAGGTTATGGAGTAAGCCACTTTAAAGATGAAAAAGCTCACCAGGACGGCTGCAATGGGATCGAGCACCACCCAATTTTCACCCATGAAGATTGCACCGCTGATGCCAATGATGGTAGCAATGGAAGAATAGGCATCGCTGCGGTGATGCCAGGCGTTGGCTATCACCACAGGGCTGTTGATCCTTTTGCCTGTTATCAGGGTATAGTGAAACAGCCCTTCTTTCACCAGGATGGAAGCCAGTGCTGCCCAAAAAGCAATCATAGAGGGCGACTGCAAGGGCTCCACCCGGTAATGGGTGATGATATTGTTCAGACCCGACCAGAAGATGCCAGCCCCAACAAGAAAAAGGACCACTCCAACAAAAGCCGTGGCCAGAGTCTCTACCTTCCCATGACCATATTTATGATTTTTATCTACCGGACGCGAGGAAACCTTTATGCTTCCCACAACCACCAGGTCGGTAACAAAATCACTTACCGAATGAACAGCATCGGCAACCATGGCCGAGCTCCTGCCCAGTATACCGGCTGCAAACTTCAGCAAGGTAAGGATCAGGTTGAAAAAAAAGCCAATCCAGGTAACACGGGCTGCCTGCTTGTGACGATCGTTTTTCACTGACAACACTTCATTTAACACATAAAGGAAATCAACGCACAATTTAGGAAATTATTGGATTGAACGCATTGGGATTTTGTCAGGACAGCAATCCCCGGAAAGAAGAAGCCGCTTTTGCAAGCGGCTTTTATGGTTATCCTCCAAAATCATCCAGATCCACATTTTCATCGGGTACCCCCAGGTTGTCGAGCATGCGAAGCACCGACTCGTTCATGATGGGTGGTCCGCACAGATAGTATTCAACTTCCTCGGGTTCGGGATGCTTGCTCAGGTAATTATCAAGCACCACCTGGTGGATAAAGCCTGTATATCCCGTCCAGTTATCTTCGGGAAGGGGTTCGGAAAGGGCAATATTGAACTTGAAGTTGGGGAACTCTTTTTCAATCTGCCTGAAATGTTCTTCATAAAATACCTCTCTTAAGGAGCGTGCCCCATACCAGTATGACACCTTGCGGTCGGTCTTCAGGGTATGGAAGAGATGGAAAATATGCGAGCGCAGGGGGGCCATCCCGGCACCACCTCCGATATATACCATTTCGCGGTCGGTTTCTTTGATGTGAAATTCTCCGTAAGGTCCTGAGATCATCACCTTGTCGCCGGGTTTTCGCGAGAAGATGTAGGAGGAACAAATACCGGGATTCACGTTCATGAACTGACCTTTTTTGGGATCCCAGGGCGGAGTGGCAATACGCACGTTGAGCATGACGATGTTGCCCTCGGCCGGGTGGTTGGCCATGGAATAGGCACGGTATATGGGCTCGGAGTTGCGCATTTTCAACGACCACATATTGAACTTATCCCAGTCGCCCCTGAATTCTTCCTCAACATGAATATCCTTGCTGAAATCTACCTCTACCTCCGGAACGTCAATCTGAATGTATCCTCCCGACTGAAAGTCGAGGTTTTCACCCTCAGGGAGCCGCACCTTGAACTCCTTGATAAAGGTGGCAACATTGTGGTTGGAAACCACCTCGCATTCCCATTTCTTGATGCCAAAAATCTCTGGGGGAATTTTGATATCCAGGTCTGCCTTAACCTTTACCTGGCAGCTGAGCCGCCATTTATCCTGTATTTCTTTCCGGGTAAAGTAGCCCACCTCGGTAGGCAGTATGTCGCCTGCTCCATCCAATACCTGGCATTTGCACTGGGCACAGGTACCACCGCCTCCGCAGGCACTCGGCAAAAAGATGCCCTGTTCCGAAAGGGAGGAAAGCAGCGTATTCCCCGAATTGACCTGCAGCTTTTTTTCGTCGTTAATAGTTATTTCCACCGGCCCGCTGGGTACCAGCTTGGCCCGGGCATACAACAGCACGGCCACCAGCACCAGGATCACGATCAGGAACATGATCACACTTAGGATAATGACCCAAAGATTACCAACTTGAAGCAATATCATGATTTCTGTTTTTTTACATCAAAGTTCAATACCCATAAAACTCATGAAAGCAATACCCATTAACCCGGTGATGATAAAGGTGATTCCCAGCCCGCGTAAAGGAGCAGGCACATTGGAATATTGAATTTTTTCACGGATTGCTGCGATACCTACAATTGCCAGAAACCAGCCTACCCCGCTGCCCAGGCCAAAGGAAACAGCCTCCGCCAGGTTGGCATAATTACGTTCCTGCATAAACAGGGAGCCTCCCAGTATGGCGCAGTTCACCGCGATCAGCGGAAGAAAGATACCCAGTGAGGTATACAGGGTGGGGCTGAACTTCTCGATGATCATTTCCACCAGCTGCACCATGGCGGCAATGATGGCAATAAACATGATGAAGGTCAGAAAGCTAAGATCCACTTCGGCAAACTGTGGCCCCAGCCAGGAGAGGGCTCCCCTGCCCAGTACATAGGTCTCCAGCAAATAGTTGATGGGAACGGTGATGCCCAACACGAAAATCACGGCAAAACCAAGCCCAACGCTGGTATTTACGGTTCGCGATACTGCCAGGTAGGAACACATCCCCAGGAAGTAGGCGAATATCATGTTGTCAATGAATATTGACCTGACGAATATACTTACTAAATTTTCCATTTCTCAGTTCTTTAATAATTCATACCACCATTAGCTGACATCCACCAGTGATCTATCGCGGTGGCGGTGCACCCAAATAATAATGCCCACAGTGATCAGGGCCATAGGAGGCAGGATCATGAATCCATTGTCAACATAACCAATGTCGTACATGAACTGGGGGATTGCTCTGTAGCCCATAACAGTTCCCGAACCCAGCCATTCGCGGAAAAAACCAACGGCCAGTAACACCGATCCGTAACCTGCAGCATTTCCCACCCCGTCAAGGAAAGAAGGCCATGCCTTGTTGTTCAGGGCAAAGGCTTCCAGGCGGCCCATGATGATACAGTTGGTAATGATCAGCCCAACAAACACCGAAAGCTGGCGGCTCACATCGTACATAAAGGCGCGCAGCACCTGGTCGACCAGGATCACCAGGGCAGCAATCACCGTCAGCTGCACGATGATGCGGATGCGCGGAGGGATAGTCTTGCGCAGCACCGAGATGATCACATTGGCAAAGCCCATAACGGCAACCACCGAAATGGCCATTACCAGGGATGTGCGCATCTGGGTTGTAATGGCAAGTACTGAACAGATACCCAGAACCTGTACGGTAATGGGGTTATCCTTTCCCAGGGGGTTTGTTAGCAGCTTGCGGTTCTTTGGCGAGAACAAAGCTTCTTTTTTGGGTCGGTCTATATTATTGCTCATGAGGATTTCAGTTTTCTAAAATAAGGTTCATAAATGCCCAATCCATCCATCAACATGCGGTCCACCCCGTTGGCGGTAATGGTGCCTCCGCTGATGCCGTCTACCCCGTGGGGGTCACCTGCGGGGGCTCCCGTACGAATCACGCGTACAGAACGAAAGTCACTTTGCTGGTCGAAGATCTGCTTGCCTTCGAACTGCTGCTGGAAGGGCCGCTGGGAGATCTCGGCCCCCAGGCCGGGGGTTTCGCTGGCATGATCAAAGTTAACTCCCTGTATTGTCGACAGATCCGACTGAAGGCTCACATACCCCCAGATGGGGCCCCAGAGCCCGCTGCCCCGAACTGGAACTACATAGAAGGTTTCACCATCAACTTCACCGATAAACACCGGAAGCCTTCTTTGTTCAACGGGCAGGCGGTTCTCGATCTGCAGCTCCACTTCAAAGGCATCGCCTTCAATTTCCTCACCCTGGTAGTTAACCAGCTGCATGTTGGTTATATGACGTGCAAAGAGTTCCTCGGCCTCTGCCCTGGGAGCGGCAATTCCCATTGAGGCAAGAATGTTCTGCATTCGTTCAATGCGCATGTTGCGCTCCTGCAAAGGCCTTAGCAGGGTGGCTGCCCCCGAGAGTACCAGGGCAACCACAATCACCATCACTGATGCGTAAATGAAAATATACCGGTTGGTCATGGAAATATTGTTTTCATCAATAATACAAAAATGACTTCCTATGCCCGGGCTTTCACAGGCTGAGGCCTGGCCCTGCGCATACGCCGTTTGATGTTTGCCTGGACCACATAATGGTCAATCAGGGGTGCAAACACATTCATAAAAAGTATGGCCAGCATCATTCCCTCGGGGAAACCAGGGTTCACCACGCGGATCAGCACAGTAACCACCCCGATGAGCATCCCGTAGATGATCTTTCCGGTTTGTGTCTGGGAAGCTGTTACCGGGTCGGTGGCCATATAAACAGTTCCAAACATAAAGCCACCCATGATCAGGTGATAATAGGGCGGAATTGCCATAAACTCGTTGGGGCCGGCAAACAGGTTGAAAATCGTCCCCATCAGCAGTCCGCCAATCACAACCGAGAGCATGATACGCAGGCTTCCCACCCGGGTGAGAACCAGTATGAGTGCACCCAGCAATATGGCCACCGTTGATGTTTCCCCTATTGAACCCGGGATTACACCCAGGAACATATCCATTGCCGAGGGCAGGTTTTCCAGATCACGTGAGTTGAGCACTGCCAGTGGGGTAGCACCAGAAATGCCATCCAGCTGCTGGGGAGTTCCCGCAATCCAGACTTCCCCCGAAAGGTATGCAGGATATGCAAAGAACAGAAAGGCACGTGCAAGCAGGGCCGGGTTCAGGATGTTCATGCCGGTACCCCCGAAAACTTCCTTGCCGATGATCACAGCAAAAGCCGTGGCAACAGCTACCATCCACAAAGGGGTGGTAACGGGGATTACCAGGGGGATGAGCATTCCGGTAACCAGAAATCCTTCATTGACCTCATGATCGCGTATGGAGGCAAACACGAACTCAATGGCCAGTCCTACTGCATAACTGACAATCACGATGGGCAAGACCCGGACAAGTCCGTAAAGAACTTCATCCCAGAAACCGGCCGTCTGCCCGGTAGCCAGAAAATGCTGATATCCCACGTTCCATATTCCAAACAGCAGGGTGGGCACCAGGGCTATGACCACCGTCATCATGGTGCGCTTCATATCAATGGCATCGCGTATGTGGCTGCCGGTATAGGTCACATTGGCAGGAGTGAACAAAAAAGTCTCAAAAGCCTCGAAAGTACGGTGATACCTCTCCAGCTTACCTCCTTTCTCAAAATGAGGCTTTACCTTTTCAACCAGGTTGTGCAAGGGCTTCATTCAAAAAATAATTAAATGTTTTGTCAAACTGTTGTTGTGCATGCAGCAAAGCCATCATGCAAATTCTTTATAAATAACATCCAAACCTTCGCGGATTATGGTCTGCATTTCGATCTTTGAAGGGCAAATATATTCGCACAGTGCGAAATCTTCCGGGGCAATTTCATAGATGCCCAGCTGTTCCATTTTGTCGATGTCGTTGATCATGATGGATTTGATCAGCTGCATGGGCAATATGTCCATAGGCAGCACCCTTTCATACAGCCCTGTAATCACAAAGGGTCTTTCCCCGCTGCGAACATTGGTTGAATGCCTGTATTTCTTTTTGGGCATCAGGAAAGAGAAGAAGGTTCGCGAGATGCTGAATTTATCGAAGTTGGGTGCTATCCATCCCAGGAACTGGGGTTTGTTGCCTTCGGGGATCACCGTGATCTGCCCGTGATAAAAGCCCAGGAAGCCATCGCCCTCAATCCTTGTACCCGAGAGTGCATCCCCGCTGATGTGCCTGAGCAGCAGCCCGGGCTCCCGGCGAAGGTTATCAGGGGTGAAAGAATCAATGCGGGCCCCGCTGATCAACTGATAATAGGCCGGTTTCAAAACCTCCGAACCTGTAAGGGCCACAATGCGACGGGGATCATAGATACCCTGCTCGAAAAGCCGTCCGATGATTATCAGGTTGTGCACATCCACATGCCATACTACCTCTCCCTTATTCACCGCATCGATATGATGAATCTGAATCCCAATATTTCCTGCAGGATGTGGGCCCGAAAAATGGTGAACCTTCACCCCACGGGCTTCAAGAAAAGCAGCCGATTTTGTCTTTTGTGCATGTACGCTAAGGTGTACATCCCCCTCAGTAAGCTTCTGAAGTACATCCAGCCCCTTCTGAAAAGATGCTTCATTGCCCTTGACAACAAAGTCCATATCCGGGCCAAGTGGTGCGGAGTTAAATGCTGATACAAAAATGCTTTTGGGGGTTTGATCAGGACTGGCCACTATATCATAGGGGCGCTGTCGAATAGCCGGCCACAAACCACTCTTCAGAAGCTTTTGGCGGATCTCATCCGGTGAAAGGGCCGAAGGATCAGCAGATCCAAAATCAACATAATCATCCGTAGCATCCGCCTCAATGCGAACCTCCAGAATACGGCGTTTCTCGCCCCGAATGAGTTCGGTGAAGGTTCCGCTTACCGGAGAAGTAAACAAAACCTGCTCACGATACTTGTCGAAAAACAGGGGAGAACCCACTTTTACCTTGTCACCCTCCTTGACTACCATCTTGGGCGTTAACCCATGAAAATCGGGTGGCTTCACCGCGTACACTTTTGAGCGGGGCGCCTGACGAAGATCTTGCACCGCTTCTCCCTGAAGAGGTATATCTAATCCTCTGGTTATCTTGATTGTTTTTGGCATCTTGATCTTGAATTTCTATTTTGGCATTCTGATGGTAAAATTATTCATAATTTTAAAAACCTAGAAATGTTTTTGCATCCATTTGGTTTTTATTTAGTTTTGTTTTGCAGGTTAGGTTTATGCTTTTGACAAACATTTTTCAAAAATTCCGTTATGCCAAGCCCCACTTTTGCCATCAACAGGTCCATTATTTCGGTAAAACAATACCTGATTAGCGCCTGTATTTTTATGTCCGCATGCACTTTTGGCACGGCCCCGGTTTCAGGCCCGGGTGAACCTTCCGGCAGGCCCACAGCCCGTGGATCATCAGCCCATGATTTTTTTGAAAACAAAAACCTGTTCTTATATGGAGATTTTGACTATAAAACCAATATAGGTTCTGTTTTGTTTAGCCCGCCCAACTTCGAATTGGGTATTCCCCTGATCCGTTTCAATACCAATGAGTTTCTCTTACTGCAATTTGATGATCTGGATGCCGATTATAAAAACTATCATTATACAATTCTTCATTGCGATGCTTACTGGCAGCCCACGACCCTGATGGACTTTGAATACATTGATGGCTTTACCCAGGACCAGATAACCGATCACTCACCCAGCATCAACACCATCGCACCCTATACCCATTACACCTTAAGATTTCCCAACAGCAATATGCGTCCGCGGCTTTCGGGCAATTACCTGCTGATAGTATTTCTTGACGGGGATCCCGGCAATATTGTCTTCACCAGGCGTTTTATGATCATGGAGCAATTGCTGCCTGTCAGCGGCACGGCTACCCTGGCCAACCTGGTAGCCTGGCGCAATACCCACCAGCAGGTAAGTTTCACCATCGACATGTCGCCCTATCCTGTTTCCAACCCTTACCAGGACCTGAAGATCGTTATCCGGCAAAACGGGCGCTGGGACAATGCCATTGCAGGAATTGCTCCCCGGATGATCCGCGGGAACCAGCTGGTTTATGATTACGAAGATCAATTGCTGTTTCACGGAGCAAACGAGTTCAGGCGTTTTGATCTGCGCAGCCTGAGATATGTCACCGAAAGAATTGGTGAGATTTCCACCGGCCCCCGCCACTGGGATGTATTTTTGCTGCCCGACCAAAGGCGCACCTACCGCCGCTATACTACGGAAATGGACATCAACGGGCGCTTTCAAATTGAAACCCTGGATGCCCGAAACAATGAACGTGAAGCAGATTATGCCTGGGTGCATTTCAGCCTTCCAATGGATGCCCCGGTAGCCGGGGGATCGGTGCATATAATGGGCGAATTGACCCAATGGCACCTCTCGCCCGAAAACCAGATGACCTACAATTACCGCCTGGGCCAGTATGAGGCCCGGCTGCTGTTAAAGCAAGGGTATTACAATTACTGGTATGTTTTTTGGGAAGATGGAATGCAAACCGCTGATGTATGCTTCTTTGAAGGCTGCCACTCACAAACCGAAAACGAATATTCCATCCTGGTGTATCACCGCCCACCCGGAGGCCTGTCGGACCGCCTTGTAGGGGTTGCCCATTTCAATACCTCATTCCGCTTGCGCTAAACCCTCAGCCTCCGCTGATCAGGTGATGGATGGTAACCTGATCGCCATCGCTGATCAGGGTGTGTGGATATTCATCCGTCTTTACAGGCTTGCCGTTGAGACGAACGGCCAGAAACTTGAAAGTGAAATTCTTGTGATCCAGCAGATCCTGCACGGAAAGCTGGCTAAAGCCTGACAATTCTTCAGAACGGTTGTTCAGGGTAATATTCATGAATATTTGTTTTTCGGGATCAGAAATTTTTTTGTGCTTCATTTTTCAGAAAATCCATGGCTTTGCGCGTTGCCATATTTTCAACGCTCATGCCCAGGAGCTTATTGCTCAGTTCGGTGGCCGAATCATGGGCCTCCAGCTGGGCTGCCGCAGTATTGATCTGCCTGACCATCTCCTCACGGGCATGCCGCACCTGCTCCCAGGCCGAAGCCGAGATGTAAAGTTGCTGGGAAAGATTGTGTGAATATTCCTCACGGATGGATTGCACCAGTATCTGCTGAAAAGCCTGCACTGTCAGCGAGGGATTGTTAAGCCGCATTACCAGGTTCTGGGGGGAGATGCGCTCCAGAAACAATATGATGCGTTCGTAGGCCTGCAGCCGCAATGGCAGGGAGATCCGGATCTTCTCGTTCATGATCTCAGAACGGCGCTTTTTTTCCTGCTGGGCGAAGAATTCCTTTAAAAGGAACCAGGCAGTAAAAAATACCACAACCGAAGGAATGGTATACTTCAGCATCTCAATGAGCTCGTACATGTTGCAAAGGTTTTTTGGTTCTTTTATGCAAAGGTAATGAAGTTTTGTGTCATAGGTGATTGGGTAATTGCGTTAAAACCGTTTCAGGACAAGTCACATTTTAATTATTTTCATATACTAAATCTTCATATCCTCAAAATCCTCATCTCCTCCCACGTCCAAAAAAGGGGATTCCAGCTGCTCAACACATTCAAAATTGGATATTTTTATCCCCACGAAACTTCATAAACCCAAAAACCAAATAACCTGGAAAAAAACGAACAGGTAACATTGTGAGGTACAGGGGATTATGCACAGTCATCGGATGACTCCCCATATCCTTTTGATAATAAGGGATTTATCCTTCCATTTAGGCACATGTTTTATTGTACACATTAAAAAGGCAAGGATTGATCATGAACAGCCCATGGAAGGCCCTTTATCGAAAACATATCTAATTATCTTTCTATATAATTTAAAGAATAATACTATATCTTCTACTGTCTTCCCATAAATATTCAGTTCAGCATTTGAGTCGGGGGCCGCACCCGGGTTGCCTGGCGCTCGGGTTTCTTTTATATTTGAATAAAAAGAATCATTCTGCTTCATACACAGCAAGGTTTGCCTGCCTGGATGCAACCCCACAGGGCATGCCAGCCCATTGCAAAATCCGGCGACATTTAGCCCGGCAATACTGGTTAAAATCCTGATCTTTTTCATAAATACCCAAAAATACGGCCCTGAGAAAATGAGGATTTTGAGGATATAAGGATATTAAGTATTTAAATTTGAATGATTCCATTGGACTCGTGCAACATTTTCCTTCCCGCTTTCAGCCGTTTCCCATCACCCTCAGCCTGATTCCAGTTTTACATAATGTTCCTCATTTTCGGGGGTGCGGGAAAATGAGGAAATGGGGGATTTGAGAAAGCTACATATCTTGAAAACAATCTCTGAACTCACCATCAGCCGCAACTTAGCAATACAACAAATATATTAAAATGCTTCGTATTTAGCAAATAAAAATGATACGATTATGAAAAAAATGTCATCTTTTTTTCTATTATTTCAAACCATCCCTTTCGGTACAAATATCCATTCTGTCGGACAAAATTCCTTCGGGTCGGACAATATTTTGTTCGTGTCGGACAAAAAATTCCCCGACTCGTGGCTTACTCCCCTCCGATACAAGTCCGATACAAGGCTTACTCAGGGCTTACTTCATCTGACCGGGAGTAAAGGGAGTTTAAAGCAGGAACCAGGGGTTTTTACTTCTTAAATTATCCCTTTCTGTTTTTTCTTTTTTTGCTTCAAACGTCCAGCCAGAGAAGAGAAATCAGCATTTTGTTTAAAATATAAAAATAATTCATAATTTGGCAACTACAATAAATAACCCAATAACCCAATAACCCAATAACCCAATAACCCAATAACCAAATAACC
>OBJA01001722.1_pt1 | contig 14265 bp, 10 predicted proteins | sample 1519751 | NCBI WGS metagenome assembly OBJA01 (sample SAMEA3881238, study PRJEB22517) | soil metagenome | biome: lake sediment; feature: soda lake sediment; material: sediment, water from around vicinity | place: India | collected 2013-12-23 | depth 3 m | reverse complement strand
CCGGAAATAATTTAGAGCGCTTTTAAATTAGTGCCAACTCCAGATTGCTTCCTGCGCTTATTTCAGTCTCGCTCCTAACGAGACGGGAACCTGAAAAAAAGTTCCCGCTGATATCCGCCGAAATAAGCGCAGAAATGCGCAGATTTTTTTGCAAAAGAGATTTGTTAGATGGAAAATGCGACCTGGTCTTAAATGGAACGCAGATGCATCTGATTTAACTGATTAAACGGATCAGCGCAAATCCGTCTTATCCGCAAAATCTGTGTGCTATCTTATCAACCAGGTTTTTTCGCGCAAAGCCGCAGAGCCGCAAAGAGATTAAGTCTCACTTAGCTTAACAAGCATGTAATAAGAACTTTGTGTTTCTTTGAGTCTTCGAGTCTTTGTGGCATTTGTACACTTGTGCTATTTCGGAGTGGGCTCAAAGTTATGTTTTAGACAAATCGGAAATTGTATAAAGCCAAATGCATGAATAATTGATTACATAATTTTTAATACGTGCATCAATGGCAACATATATCCTGTGAAAAGTTTTTCCGCGATTTCTGCGTATTTCAGAGAATTTCAGCGGGAACTTTTTTAATTCACAGAATATAAATAGCTGATTACTTACAGTATTTGCAATGGCCCCAAAAGAATAATAATCAGGCTTGAAGTCAGTCGTAAAAAAGATAGATATTCGAAGAATATTAAAATTGGATTACATGTCATAACTGTCCCGGTACCTCAAAAAAATACATTGCCAGATTGCTTCCTTCGCAGATTGGCTGTCTTGAACGAGAAGTAACGCTGCATCATATAACTGTAAATGACAACAAAAACAGTTGTTATTATTTTTGATGGGGTAGGGTAGATGCCAAATTGCTCAACAAAAAGTTTCAGGAGCAGATAGTTCAGCAGTATTGCACCAGCGACCGTCAATCCATATCTGAAGAGCTGTTTCCTTCCACGGAAAAGGGAAGAAGTGAAGGTGACGTACTTGGCAAGGATAAAACCGGTAGAGAATGTTATCGGGAAAACAAAAAGAAACGCAGCAATATGAGGAGTGATGGTGATGCCAAGGATGGTTATCATCTGTTTTTTCAGAACAAAATTATAAAAGATGAAGTAGAGCAGGATATCGAGAATAGTGTTGGCGCCCCCTGTGGTTGAATACCTGAATGTCTCAACAGGGATCAGCCTTATGAAAGGCCTGTGAAACCAATCAATCACCTGTATGATTAAATCCCGGATCTTTCTTCCAAGTTCTATCATGATCTCTGCTTCGCTGTAACATCTTTTAATGAAGCGGCAAACCTAAAATATTTTTTGCATTTGCCAAAATCATGTTAATCCTGAATCCCTATTTCAAATGCTTTCGTCTCAGAGAGATCTCTTTCTCCAGGCTCTTCTTCCATCTGTAATCTTCCTGTTCTCCAGGAGAAGGATTTCCCTGCTTTGTTGAATTTTCAAGGTTATTACTGTCCGCTCTTTTGGCTTCAATATCCTTTTTCAGATCCATCAATGTACACCCTTCGCAGGAAGAGATATTACAGGGACCACACTCCTCTGCACCAGAACCTCTGACTTTCTTTTTTGGGAAAAAGTAGCGTCTTGCCAGAAAGAAGAGAGCAATACCTATAATTATAAAAGTCAAAATTTCCTGCCAGGTGATCTGCATATCATGTTAACAAAAAAAAAGTGTTCCTGTTGCTTTATGAAGTACTTTTGCAACATAAAAATAAACAAATAATCATGAAACGAGCATTTCTCTATTTTGCAGGTTTGATATTGCTGATGAGTTCTTGTACCGTGAAAGAAGAACTGACCTTCAACAATGATTTCTCAGGTTCCGGTGTATTCTCTTACAACCTTGCACTTTTCGGCAGCGAGGATGATATAGATTCGGCAATGATAGCCCAGATAGCTATGGCAGAGGAGTATAAGGCAGCCGCCCTGGAGATTCCGGGTATTTCCAACGTAGAATATAAGATCACAGAAGAGGAAGAGGAGGAGGCATTTATGTTTATCAACTTTGATTTCAATGGGCTTGCTGCTCTGAACGCTCTTTACAAGCTTGATATCTTTGAGGAGGCCCCATTCCTGAGAAAGACATTCAAAAAGAAGATTGGCAAACGGTTATCCGTGAGCTGGCCTGTCCATGCACTTACACAAGAAGATCGTGAATCCTACGAGGATGAGATGATGGACCTCTATACATACGATCTCACACTGACGCTGCCGGGTCAATTAAAGAAAAGCAGTATCGACACTGATAAGATTGAGGTTGTGACAGATCAGAAGAGAGTTTATTTCAAGGGCAACTGGGGTGATTTTTATACACATATTACGCCTGTAACCTGGAAGGGGAAGATATAGTTTCCGGCCGGTTAGGCACCCAGTAGTGTTCCAACCTGGAAGACAATAAATGCTACAAGCCATGCCAGTGCAGTTGTGTAAAATACACTGAAGATTGGCCATTTCCATGTTCCTGTCTCTTTCCTGATAGCAGCCACAACACCCACACAGGGGAAGTAAATCAGTATAAACATCATAAATGAGAAGGCAACCAGCGGGGTTATTACCGGCTCTCCAGCATTTGGCCCTGACAGGTAGGTGTGGTTCTGAAGCTTCACTATCAGGGATGCGCTGCCACCCTCGTCAATGTCACCGGCTTCATACAATACGCCCATCGTACCCACAATAACCTCTTTTGCCATAATGCCTGTCAGAAGTGCGACGCTCATCTTCCAGTCGTAACCCAAAGGCTCCATCACAGGCTGGATTGCTTTGCCAAGCCTGCCGATATAGCTTTGTTCCTGCAGTTCGGCATTGCGTTTAGCCTCCAGCAGCTTTATCTTCCCGACAGCCTTAGCCGTTGATTCTGATGATAAAGCAGTCGCCTGTTCGACATCCTTTATCTTCTGGTTATAATCAACAGACAGCTCCTTCTCCAAAGGGAAATATCCAAGTGCCCAGATGATCACTGAGGCAATCAGGATCACACTTGTGATCTTTTTGAGATACTGCTCAGTGCGGTGCCACATGTGCCTTACCATGGTTCTGGCGGTAGGTTTGCGGTAGGGGGGAAGCTCCATCACAAACGGCACATCCTGCTTCCTGAAAAGAGTCTTCTGAAGCAAAACCGCCGTGATGACGGCCATCAGCACCCCGATAAGATAGATGCCGAATAGTATTGTCCCCTGGTTTGTTTTGAAGAAAGCGCTTATCAGCAGCACATAAACCGGCAGCCTGGCGCTGCATGACATGAAGGGGTTTATGAGGATTGTGAGCAGCCGGTCTCTCTTGCTTTCAATGATTCTCGTTGAAAGGATAGCAGGCACATTGCAGCCAAAACCCATTACCAGGGGAATGAATGACTTGCCATGCAGGCCTATGCGGTGCATTGCCTTGTCCATGATGAATACTGCCCGCGCCATATAGCCGCTGTCCTCCATGAGTGAGATAGCCATATAGAGGATAATGATGTTGGGAAGGAAGATGAGAACACCGCCCATCCCGCCGATGAGCCCGTCGATAAAAAGATTTTTCAACATCCCTTCCGGCATCACCCCGTGAAGGAATGTGCTGAGAATGTCAACACCATTCTCTATCCAGGCCATCGGATACTGGCCAATCTTGAAGGTGAGAAAGAAGGTAAGCCACATCAGTGCTACAAAGATCGGTATGCCCCAGATGCGGTGTGTGACAATATTGTCGATAGTGTGGCTCCTTTTTTTCCGGACGACCTTTGCGGTTTTGTAGGTTATTCTGAGAGCCCCTTCGATAAAGCCATAACGGGCGTCGGTGATCTGCGTTTCGGAATCTTCATTGAAAAGCTTTTCTATCTGCCTGATCGCCTCCTGCACCATCTCCAGGATCTCTTTTCCATTGGAGAACCGGCCAACACGCTCCATGATATCCTGGTCCTTCTCCAGAAGCTTTAGTGCGATAAACCGGGGAGCAATACGACTGGTGAGAGCTGTATTCTCCTCCGAATTCAGCAACTCCTGCAACCTGCCGATCCAGGTCTCTATCTCATGCCCGTAGCTGATATGAATATGGCGCAACACCGGCTCGCGGTTCTCATGTACTTCTATAATCTTACGGAACAGCTCAATGATGCCTTTGCCTTTTGCACCTACCGTCGGGATGAAAGGAATTCCCGTCATACTGCCGAGGGTTTCGTAATCCAGAATGTTGCCGTCACGCTCCAGCTCATCATACATGTTCAGCGCCACCACAGTGCGTACGTCCATGTCGATAAGCTGGGTGGTGAGGTAAAGGTTGCGCTCAATGTTTGAGGTGTCAACAACATTTACCACCACATCAGGCATTGCCTCCAGAATATGCTCCCGCACATAAACCTCTTCGGGCGAGTAGGAGGTGAGAGAGTAGGTGCCGGGGAGGTCAACAATGCTGAAGGTATATCCGTCGAGTTTGTACTTTGCCTCCTTTGCAGCAATGGTAACACCGCTGTAGTTTCCCACACGTTCACGCGAGTGGGAGGCGTGATTGAAGATGGTGGTTTTGCCGGAATTGGGGTTACCCACAAATGCAACAGTGATGTGCTTTTTCAGTTCCGGCCTGGAAGATCTTGCTGTTGTTGAAGTGCTGATCGTTCCGTATGGCTCCTGGTTTTGTGTCAGGGATCCGGACTCCTCTGCCATCACCTCAACCATTTTTGCCTCTTCCTTTCTGAGGCTCACCTCATATCCCATGAGACTATAGACGACAGGATCGCCAAGCGGTGCTTTTCTGACCACCCGTACGCGTTTCCCGACGATGAATCCCATTTCAGTCAGTCGCTTTCTGAATGCACCTCTTCCTTTCACCTTAACGATAAATGCCTGTTCGCCCGGTAGCAGATCAAAAAGCGTCACGATTCTTATTTAGATTGATTTTGAATTAGACGGCAAAGGTAGGTTTTTTTTGGTATAATTTGACAGGATGATGGGATTAGCGGGATTTGTTGAAGAGTTAGTAGTTAATAGTTAGTGGTTAGTAGTTCTTTCACGCAAAGATGCATAAGGTTGCAAAGACGCAAAGTTTTAGCGCAAGCTGCTTTGCGAACTTATGAACCTTTGTGAACTCTGCGTGAAATAGGAGTCGAGAGGTGAGAGGCGAGAGTCGAGAGTCTGATGAAGTTGCCTGAAAGAGCCGCATCACCCGCATGCAGGATGCTTCGGGAGTGCAAACAACCCCTCTCTAAATCTTTTCTTTTCCTCCCGTCCTGCGGCCGGGAGGAGGGTTGGGGAGGGGTTTCTTCGGCGGCGATACTTGTTATTTTGATTGTTTTTGGGCTAACTTTACACACTCGTAAAAGAAAAGAACCAGTGATTAGTAAGCTATGAAGACATTAGTAATATATATTAGCATATTATTTGCCTTTAGCTTGGCCCGGTGCAGCTCCAATGAAAAAAAACCTGATTTTGACAACAATAACAGCAATTTTCACGATGATGACCAACTAATTGATTCGAATCTTAAACATTCATCAACTACTGACACTATTGACTCTTTGAGTTTTTCAATACTTCATAAATTTATTGGTACGGATATTAAGCTGTTTTCTACATTGTATTTCACAGAGGGTTATGTTGTATCAGATACACTGTTTGAATCTGAAGATGGAATAGAATGGCCTGGACTATTGTTAAAGAAATCTGATTGCCAGGTTGCTCTTTTTGAAACATCATGGCAGAATCCAAAAGAAATCTCAAGAATAACCCTGTTGTCAGATGAAATAATGACCACTGATTCGGTTCGGGTTGGTGATAAATTTGGAAAAATAAGGAGACATATTTCCTCAGAAATCCCAACAATGCCTGACGGGTATTTTGCTGTTCGCAGCAAAAATATGCCTTCAGTTTTATATTTCTTAGAAACCAATGATCGTATGTTTTATGGCAATATCACAATTAATCAAATACCTTCTAAACAAAAGGTTATAAATATTTTGCTACAGCAATATTAATTATTGGTTCTGAAGAATGCCAAAGCTCTTTAATCTCTTTTGAAATTTGGAAATAATTGATTTTGTGCTATCTTTACACCAGGATTGATTCTTTGTGCATGCGATGATTCTTGGTAACCAACAGGAAATATATGACAAAGCGCGGAATCTGTTTGCTTCTCCTTGTGTGTTTCTCCTGCATTTATTTTCTCCCGGGTTTAGAAAAGGGAGGAAGCTTCCTCATTAATTCTTCCCGGGCACAATCTGCAAAGCCTTCTGCTGATAGGGTGAACTACCTGCCTGAAGATATCGTGTCTCTGATCAGAAAGTCTGAACGCAATTATTACACTTACGGGAGACTTGTTGTTGCCGACAGCCTGGCCGTGGCTGCTGTAAACCTGGCAAGCCAGACCTACCGTCCGGAGGTTATTCTCTTCTCGCTCAATCATTACATGTCGATGAATGAGTTGGGGTATAATATTGAAACAGCAGCCGATTATGCTTTGAAAGCTGAAAGGCTCGTCTTCCTGGTTGATGACCCTGAACTTGTTTGGCAGAGTTATGTGAACATCGCTTATGTATGGCTGACTAATTTCGACTATGATAAGGCTCTGAGTTTTGCACACAGGGCACTTGCTGCTGCTGAGGCAGCCAGGAGCCAGGAAATGAAGGCCGGCAGCTTCCTTTGCATTGGGGCTGTCCTGCAAGGCAAAAGTGAGTTCATCGAAGCATTCCGCTATCTGATGCAGGCACTTACCATCGCCGAATCATTGAAGGAGAAAAGCCTGCTCAAAGAGTGCTACAGAGACCTTGGGAGGTTTTACCAGGATACAAAAAACTATGAGAAAGCTGTTTCATACAAGATGATGGAAATTGATCTCATTCAAAACCAGAAAACAGTCGATTCTGTGGCGCTTGTTTGGGCCTGGTGTTACCTTGAAGAGCTTTCAATGACTTTTGGCAACACGCTTCATGAGGATAAAGTTTGTGAGATCATAAGCTTTGCCGACAGGCACCGGATAAGCTATATGAAGCAATACATTATGGCAATGTACAGGGTGTACCTCATGGACAACAATAAGTTTGACAGGTTGAGAAACCTATACCTGGAAAAGTACCCCGAAGAGCTTGACTATATGAAGAAAAATCTGCCACTGATTTATAACAGGTTGAAAGCAATCTTTTACGAGGTGGAGGGTAAGATCGATTCTGCTCATATATACTACAGGAAAGCACTTGCATTGGTTGAGAAGAACACGAACCAGGTGATGGTCGCAAATTTCCACATTCGATACGGTGAGTTTTTACAGCGGCAGGGCAGGGCAGAGGATGCAATAGCGAAGTATCTTGTGGCATTCAGGATTTCGGAAGAGGTAAATTATCCTGATTATACACTTAAGTCGAGCCGGTTATTGCTGGAGCTTTACAAGTCAACCGGCGATTTTGAGAATGCTCTGTTTTTTTCGGAAAAGGAGAAGCTGATCAGCGAACGCCTTGACCACGTTATCCGCAACGATGAACTGCTTGCCCTTGAGATACAGAATGCTGCACAACTGCGGGAGATAGCGCTGCAGCAGGAACAGCTTGAGAAACGACGTCGATATAATATCCAATACACCCTGATGGTGCTGATGATCATAGTCCTGTTCATCAACCTCATAATCCTGGGCAGCTTCAGGGTGTCGCCCACAATGATACATCTGCTCGGACTTGTCTCCTTTGTGTTTCTGTTTGAGTTTATAATACTCTTCGCAGATAACTTTATTCATCGCATAACACATGGAGAGCCACTGAAGGTGATTGCCATCAAGATAGTGTTGATCGGCTTTATCCTGCCGTTGCATCACTGGGTTCATAAAAAAGCAACCCATTCTCTTGTTAAGGGGAATCCTCAAGTGAGAAGAGGCTTGGGAAACCTCCTTGCACGGATCAGACACACTGCCCGTGAGATATGGATCAAATGGGAGTGATGAAGTATTAAGTCTTTGAATTTTTCACCAACTCAGTCGCAAAATTTTGGGCATAGCCCGGCATGCTTGGTTGAGGTGATGTAAACCGGCAGATCTGAGATTAATCTCAAATCTCTATCAAAGGCACTAACGAGTATCCTCAAAGAAGGATCGTTTCTGAAATCTGCATCGTCAGAATCTGCATCCTGTATCGGAGTTGATGATGCTATCGTAAACAAAAATCCGTATACGCTTATGGACAGTTCGGTGGCTTGTTCTATGAGTTTACGCATCGCAGAATATTGTATTCTTGAAATGTGAAAGTACTGAACATCAAGTGTGTCAACAATATTTCGCAATTCATAGTTCTTTACATAAGGCAGGGCATTGTCCAAAGATAGACGTCTTTCTTCCGGGTAATTAAGTTCCTGACCTTCAGTTGGCAATTCAATCTCTATTTCACAAGCTGGAGTACAAAATCCAGCAATTCCGAGAGGAGTACGATAAATGGAATTTTCATCTGGATAGACCCTGCCATTATAATCCAAGCCATTAATCAGCAGATAATAATCCCCATCTTTTGATAATCCCGGATACAATCCGCAAGCCGCTGCTTTATCAAACCTGTCAAAGATAAGACCTATAGTTTCATAGTGGCATAGCCCAATGTAGTATGCCATATACTGCTTATCATCTTCATTCAATAGACTACCTAAATAATTATTGTAGTAATCAACAAAATTTACTTGTTCAATTTCAACCATACATTCAATATCTTCGTCCTCATTTTTAGGATTGCAATGAAGTGCAGTGGTGACTATCATAACAATCACAAGAATTAACATTGGCAATAAACGCCATTGTTTCTGATTGGAAAAGAGTTGTTCTGTTTTCATAGTGTTATAATTTAATGGTTTACCAGGCAAATATACCATCAAAATTTCCCAAATCAACAAAGTGTATGAAATTTTATTTTTTCTGAAGGAAGAGGTAAAGAAAATGATATTCAGTGCCGTTGCTACCGTATGTAGCTAATCACTGCCCTGCGGTTTTGGTGGGCTTTCCAGGGTTCATCCTCAACCGGCCATACCGGGTCAGCCTTGCCCTTGCCCTCTGTGGTGATCCTGGTTCTGTCGATGCCTTTAGCCACAAGGTATGTGGCTACTGCCTCTGCACGCCTACTACTCAAACCCAAACAGTACTCATCGCTCCCTACAAGGTCGGTGTATCCTGTGACCTTTATCCTGACCCCTGGATTTTTTTTCAGGTAATCTGCAATAAGCCTGAGATCCCTTAGGGCAACCTCATCAAGTGCGGAAATATCAAAATCAAACCGTACCGTTACATCAGGGATGGAAGGATACTGGTGAACAGAGGTGCTTCCGGTAATCTTTGTGTACATTCCCTGCTGCTCTACAAGTTCAATGTTCAATGAATCGCTGACATAGGCAACAGCTTTTGCCGAGGCAAGGTTGTTCTGCCCATCATCATAGATGAGCTCAATGATCCTTGTTCCTTCCACCGGTGCAGGCTTGTATGATACTTCATAATAGTTATGGAACAGGTGCTGCAGCTCAAAGAAAACCTTGTCAATCTCTTTGCTGTTCCGCAGATAGTAGTACCTGCCACCGGAGAAATCTGCCAGGGCCTCCAGCAGAAGCGAGTTTCCCATTCCCCTGAAGTCGATGGTGTTTATTGCAATACCCTCATTTCTGGCTTTACTGATGACCTCGCTTGCGGTGGTGGAGTATTTGCCTTTGTAGTATGATGAAGAATTCTCATATCCATCTGTCATTACCACGAGTTGCAGGCTCCTGCCGTGATTGTCGAAGAGGCGCATACCCGCATCAGTAGCAGCATATAGCGCTGTTGATCCTCCAAATCCTCTGCCCCTGTTAAATACAATCTGCCGTTGTAATGCCGGTATCGAGGATGTCAATTCGGATTCAACCTTGATGTTGCCGTCAAACCTCACTACTCCCAGCCGGTCGTAAGGGTGTTTTCTGCTGATGAACCTTTTGGTTGCATCATCGAGGTTACGGAAATTTTGCCCCATCGAACCGCTGTAATCCAGTACAAGCACAATATCGTGGGGTGTGCTTGTCATTGCACGCACTTCCCTAACCTTGAGATCCTTGATAGGATACTCCTTCCCCTCGATAATCTCTATTACCGACCTGAAGAACTTCCGCGACTCCTCTTCACTGATCTCAGGGGGAGCCATTCCTGTGATGTAGTAACCTGATGTGTCGAAAATTTTTACCCTGAACCGGATCTCCTCAGGAAAGTCTTTCCAGTCAACCGAGATGATGTCAAAGATCACCTTTCTTCCTGAGGGTAACCTGGCATGGCTTATGGTTCCGGTAATGAACCTGGTGCCAATGACCGGGACAGTCCTGGTGAAAACAGTAACCTCCTCTCTTCCGGTGGAACCAATTTCTCTGGTTGCAACAAATTTGTAGGTTGTGGATGTTGTAGGAGAAATCGGGTAAGACCCTTCTGCAGGGAAGAGTTCATCAATACCTTCAATTCTCACGCTTTTTGCATCCTGAAACCGCCAGCGCAGTTCCCCGGTCTCCCCGGATTTGAGGACGTCAGGCCCGAATACAAAGTTTCCTTCGGAGATTACATTAACATGGTGAACAGCAGTGACGCACTGATCCGCCTTGTTGCAAGCTTTCAGGGTGTATGTGGTAGGAGTGAAGGGGGTTATTGCGATGTTTCCGAGTTCGGGAAGATAACTCTGATCACCAATAAGTTCAACATTGCCTGCATATCTTGTCCTCCATGACAAAATTCCTCTTTCACCGGTTCTCAGCGTATCTGGCCCATTGAAATAGAGGATTTCGGGTTCAAGCACATTCACCCGCACGCTCCTGCTCAGAGTGCGGCCCCTGTACCTCAACATCAGCACATATCGGGTGGTTGCTTCAGGAAAGACCTCAATGCTGCCCTTCAAACCAAGCTTGCCTTCGATGCCGGAAATGGTGATGCTGTCGCGGCGCCCCGCTTTCTTCACCTCCCAGCTCAGCTCAGTCCCCTCTCCCTTGCCAATGGTGCGATTGGATACCTTGAAGTGTATTGTCTGGGCCTCAGCTTTTCCGGGTATTAGCAGGATGAAAAAAAGCAAACCTGTCGTAAAAAGCAACCAAAACCTGCAAAATGCTGTAATGCCCAATCCTGTGATAATCCGGGAATCTTTTCCTGTCATAATGTTCAATAACTGATTAGGAAATGAAGCTGACGAACAGATTTATAAACTGTGATAGTGCTGCTATTATTGCATTATTGATGAGAACAGGGCAGGATTTCACAATGGGGTCATACTACTCAGCACAAATTGCCTTCTCAAGCAGGCAAAGAGCCATAAATATTAATCCTGATTAAACCTTCAAAGGTTTTATTTATCTAAGTATTAATAGAATTGTAGTAATTTTATAATCGGATCCTGATAAAATCATACTGATCAGAAACTTAAAACTTCAGGAGTTATGAAAAGAGTACTGTTATTTACCGCCTTGCTATTCTTGCTGACTATCTGCCTTCCGGTGAAGCATTCAGTTGCGCAGTTATCAATAACTCCCGGGCTTACAGCCCAGCAGATGGTTGACATACTTGCCGGCAAAGGCATTGCAAATATTTCAAACGTCTCCTACATCGGTGCTTCACATGCATCCGGCTCTTTTACCACCGGTGCGACAGCAACCAACCTGGGCATGAGCCGCGGCGTTCTGCTCACAACCGGCAGCGCAGTGCTGGCACACGGACCCAATAACAGCCCTATTAACGGCACTCATAATGGACTACCTGGTGATTCTGTTCTTCAGTCGATTTTCCCGGGGAACATAACTAATGATGCATCTGTGCTTATTTTTAATTTTACCCCCCAGGGCGATACGATGAGTATCAGATATGTTTTCGGATCTGACGAGTACCCGGAGGCTGCCAATTTAATGTTCAACGATGCTTTTGGAATATTTCTTTCAGGCCCAAACCCCCATGGCGGCACATATACACATTTCAATATGGCAACTATTCCGGGAACAAACCTTCCAGTATCGATCAACAATATAAATAATGGCATAACAAATAGTGGCCCATGTGTCAACTGCCAGTATTATATCAACAATATTGGAGGTGTTTTCCTGGAGTATGACGGATTCACAACAGTGATGACAACCTGGGCAGTTGTAGTACCGGATTCTACCTATACAATAAGGATGGTCATCGCCGATTTATCTGATGGAATAGTAGATTCAGGAGTGTTTATCGAGGAGAACAGTATTCAGGTTGGTGCAATAAATCATTCTGTAAAATACACAAAGCTCGTTGGGGCTAATGCTGCTTATGAGGGTTGTAATGATGCTGTAGTAACCTTCTCTATTTGTGATCTGGCTACCGATACAATCTGGATAAGATTCGATACTATTATGGGTACCGCTACAAATGGTGTTGACTTTCCTTCTATACCTGATTCTGTTTTCATTTTGCCCGGCCATGATCAGGTAAGCTTTACAATCAGCCCATTTGCTGATGAACTTGTTGAAGGTACTGAATATATCTCGCTGGTCATATCCTCATCTCAAAATTTCAAAGATACAGTGACAGTTTATATCTCTGACTATTTCCCAGTTTCATTGAAGCTAAAAAGTGATACAGTGATCAATTGCAGAGGCACAGCTCATCTCTGGGTACAACCATCACATGGAGTACCGCCTTACACTTACAACTGGACACCGAAAAACCAACTGACAAACTCCACCTCATCACAACCATATGCTTCACCCAGATCAACAACTTACTATCGGGTTGACGTAGATGATGCTATTGGTTGCTCCTCTGCGTCAGATTCGGTAAAGGTCATTATCTCGCTCATTTCAGAGCATCCAAAGAATCAAAATGTACATATTGGTGATAATGCAGTTTTTAATATTGTTGCCAAAGTGCCGTCATCTTACTACCAATGGAAAACTGAAGATGGAGGCTCCTTAATACCACTTGTTGACTTCTTCTTAGGCCAATACTCAGGAGTCCAGACAGACTGGCTTGTTGTGTCGAATATCACGCAGGATAATAATAATCAGGTATTCAGATGTCAAGTCCGATTTGATCTGTGTAGTGATATTTCTGAACCTGCCGTAATAAATATTCTTACTGGAATTGAAGAGCAGAGCGAACAGCCTGTGGTATCAATCTATCCCAATCCTGCAAAGAGTTTCATTACGGTTAAAACAACCACGGAATTATCTGAAGCCACCTGGTTTTTGAGTGATGTTACCGGCAGAAGCGTGTTGAATGGAGCACTAGCCGGCAAAGAGACTCTGATTGACATCAGTGGGCTCTCATCAGGGCCATATTTCCTCACCCTGAAAGATAGAAGGGGAGGAGTGAAAGGTGTGCAAAAGGTGATTGTAAGTGATTGATGATCTCCTGACACTTTTGCCCTCAATTCTTAATGCACCTTACAGAGTAACCATAGGAAGCAGGGTTGTTACCCCTGTAAATCCTGGATTCTCCGTAATGTAAAGCCCGGTTCCAACCATAGAGATGTGGACCTACAGTTTCCGGAGTGGAGGTCCACCAATGTCCATATCTGCCTAACGACATTACGCCCGAAGTACGGACTCCTCCCGGTAGTCCTGTGAACCCTGTTTCATTTGTGGCACCGGTGTTGGGACTGTCCCAATGCTCTGTGCCGGTATCCTTGAGCTTTCCGCCCTCACCTTGTATGCCACGAAAACCCGTGCTTTGAGCCTCGCCTGATGAAAGGCCGAGATGCATCTCCATTACCTGCCACTCCTCATCAGAGGGAACGTGCCAGCCTGCTGGGCATAACTTGCCCGTCTCCACTGCGTACCAGTTATATTGTGCACCATAGGTATCCCCGTAAGCCTGAAAGTTATACCAGCTATAACCGGGTGTCTTAAGTGATCCCCATGTTTGAGCCTCATGGAAAGGAATATTTGCTCCATCACTGAATTTCGTTGCTTTAAGATTTTCAGCCATCCACCATTGATCACCGATCTTCACGGTCTTATAGGTGTTTCCTTCAATATCGTTGACAGTACCGGTCTCCAACTTTATCCCGTTATTGTTATCATCATCCTTATCCTTCTCCTTTTTACAACCGATAGATAAGGATAACACTAACATTAATGCAAAAACCAAAGAGAAACTTGAATTGATAAATGTGCTTTTCATCTGATAAAATTTTGATAAGAATTGAGATTGTCAGAGTAAAGATAATGAAATTTCCGTTACTGAAATAAGTTGACCAAAATTAACGGCGTAATCATTTTTTGAGGTGCCAAATTATAAAGCTGTTTTTTTTGGCATCCGGGTTTTATTTCTCGCAAAGATTCTTTGCTGTGGAGTTTTTTT
>OBJA01001721.1_pt1 | contig 14270 bp, 12 predicted proteins | sample 1519751 | NCBI WGS metagenome assembly OBJA01 (sample SAMEA3881238, study PRJEB22517) | soil metagenome | biome: lake sediment; feature: soda lake sediment; material: sediment, water from around vicinity | place: India | collected 2013-12-23 | depth 3 m | reverse complement strand
AGAGGATCTCAAGGCCTGCAACTGCTTCATCGTGACAGTACCTACGCCCATTGATGCCCATAAGCGCCCGGATCTGACGCCCTTGATCAAGGCCAGCGAAACCATCGGCAAAGTCCTCAAGCCAGGCGACATCGTTATCTACGAATCCACCGTCTATCCCGGCGCTACCGAAGAAGATTGCGCCCCTGTCCTGGAGAAGTTCTCTGGTCTGAAATACGCCAATGCCAACCCCCATCAATCTGGCACTTCGAACCTAACACCTAACACATTCTTTCTAGGCTATAGCCCAGAAAGAATAAACCCCGGCGACAAAGAACACCGCGTCACCACCATCAAAAAGGTCACCTCCGGCTCAACCCCGGAAATCGCCGATTTGGTTGATGCACTCTACAACGAGATCATCACTGCAGGTACCCACAAGGCCGCCAGCATCAGGGTTGCCGAGGCTGCCAAGGTCATCGAGAACACCCAGCGTGACCTAAATATCGCGCTGATCAATGAACTAGCCATCATCTTCAATAAAATGGGGATCGACACCCAGGCTGTACTGGAAGCGGCCGGCAGCAAATGGAATTTCCTGCCATTTCGCCCTGGCCTGGTGGGAGGCCATTGCATTGGGGTTGATCCGTATTACCTTACTCACAAGGCTGAAGCTATTGGCTACCACCCGCAAATCATTCTCGCGGGCCGCCGCCTGAACGATGGCATGGGTGCCTACGTCGCCAGCCAACTGGTCAAGGCCATGATGAAACAGCGCATCCATGTAGATGGTGCCCGTGTATTGGTAATGGGTCTTACCTTCAAGGAAAACTGCCCCGATCTGCGCAATACCCGCGTGATTGATGTTGTTCGAGAACTGGCTGAATACAATACACAAGTCGACATACACGACCCATGGGCCGATCCAGCTGAGGCTAAACAGGAATACAACATCACACTGACGGAAACCCCCGAGCTTAATAGCTATGATGCCATCATCCTGGCAGTAGCCCACAGGCAATTTGCAGCAATGGGGGAGGGTGCCATCAGGGCAATGGGAAAAAAGAACCATATCCTTTATGATCTAAAATACATTCTGCGATCACACCAAGCTGATCTCAGACTGTGAAGCTATCAATGATATTTGAAATCAAATGAACGTCATTTGGCACCATGCCACAGTCACCAGAGAGCGTCGTGAACATCAAAATGGCCATAAATCCTGTGTCATTTGGTTTACCGGGCTGTCCGGTTCCGGAAAATCCACTCTGGCACACGCCGTGGAAGAGCAGCTACATAAACGAGGCTGCCGCACCTTCGTACTTGATGGTGACAATGTGCGCCATGGTCTGTCAGCCAATCTTGGATTTAGCGAAGATGATCGCAAGGAAAATACCCGTCGGATAGGTGAAGCAGCCAAGTTAATGATGGAAGCCGGCCTGATTACCTTAACAGCCTTCATCAGCCCATTTCGTGAAGACAGGGAGGCCGTACGTCGGTTGATGCCACATGGCGATTTCCTGGAGATCTACTGCAAAGCCAGCCTGGAAACCTGTGAATCACGCGATGTAAAAGGATTGTATAAAAAAGCCAGGAAAGGGGAGATTAAAAACTACACAGGGATAGATTCACCCTATGAAGCACCCAAGGCACCGGAACGGGTAGTGGATACTGAAATACTAAGCCTTGAGCAGGCTGTTGATTCCGTCATGCAGCTACTTTTCGAACGCAATATTATCCACGAGCAAAATTAGCGGCATGATAAAAAATGCTATAAAGATTATTGAACTGCTATCGCCCGCCGAGCGTCGCCGTGGCTACCTGCTACTGGCGATGATCACGGTGATGGCGCTGCTGGAGGTGGTCGGCGTCGCCTCGATCATGCCGTTCATGAGCGTGCTGGCCAACCCTGAGGTGGTGGAGACCAACGCACACCTCAACGCCGTCTACAATGCCTTGGGCTTTGAAGAGCCGCGCAGCTTCCTGTTCTTCCTGGGCTGGGTGGTCTTCGCCGCACTGGTGCTTTCCACTGGCTTCAAGGCACTGACCACCTATGCCCTGGTGCGCTACACCCAGATGCGCAACTACACCCTCAGCAAGCGACTGGTGGCCGGCTACTTGCACCAGCCTTACGACTGGTTTCTTAACCGCCACAGCGCCGACCTGGGCAAGTCGATCCTCTCCGAAGTAGGGCAAGTCATCAACGGCACCCTGATCCCGCTAATGCAGCTTATCGCCCACGGCGCTGTGGTCATCGCCCTGGTAGGTCTTCTCATCGCCGTCGATCCGTGGCTGGCGCTGGTGGCTATGGCCAGCCTTGGTGGCGCTTACGCCCTCATCTACCTCAGCCTGCGCGGCTACCTTGATCGCATCGGCCGGGATCGGGTGGTCGCCAACCGCGAGCGCTTCGAAACGGTGCAGGAGGCATTCGGTGGCATCAAGGAGGTCAAGGTTGCCGCCCTGGAGGGCGCGATGATCCACCGCTTTGATGGCCCGGCCAAGCGCTTTGCCCACCACCAAGCCAGTTCACAAGTGATCTCACTGATGCCCCAGTTCGCTCTGCAGATCATTGCCTTCGGTGGGATCCTCGTCCTTGTGCTCTACCTCATGGCCGCACGAGGCGGCTTCCAGCAGGCCATGCCGATCATCGCCCTCTACGCCTTTGCCGGCTACCGCCTGATGCCGGCGCTACAGAATGTGTACGCGAATCTCTCGAAACTGCGATTCGCCGACGCCGCCCTCAATACCCTATACAACGACTTCACCCGCCTCGGGCCGGACAGCCAGGGCAGCCTCAGCCGCCAGTGCCCCGTGCCGCTGGGAGTGAACAACGCCATCGAGCTTGACCACCTGCGCTACAGCTACCCCGGCGCCGAGCGCCCGGCGCTGCGTAACCTCACCCTCACCATCCCGGCACGTACTACCATCGGCCTGGTAGGGGCGACTGGCAGCGGCAAGACCACCACGGTGGACATCATCCTCGGCCTGCTCACCCCTGGCGCTGGCACGCTGAAGGTGGACGGCACGCCCATCACCGTCGACAACGTGTGCGCTTGGCAGCGCAACATCGGCTATGTGCCCCAGCACATCTACCTGGCCGATGACACCGTCGCCGCCAACATCGCCTTCGGCCAGCCGCCGGAGCGCATCGACCAAGCGGCGGTGGAACGCGCCGCCCGCATCGCCAACCTGCACGACTTTGTGGTGAGCGACATGCCCCAAGGCTACGCCACCCGCGTCGGCGAGCGTGGGGTGCGCCTCTCCGGCGGTCAGCGTCAGCGCATCGGTATTGCCCGCGCCCTGTATCACGACCCCGAGGTGCTGATCCTCGACGAGGCCACTAGCGCCCTGGACAACCTCACCGAGCAGGCGGTGATGGAGGCGGTGCACAATCTCGGCCACCGCAAGACCATCATCCTCATCGCACACAGGCTCACCACTGTGCGGGAGTGCGACACCATCTTCCTGCTGGAGAAAGGTGAGCTGAAGGGGCAGGGGAGCTTTGATGAGTTGACCGTAGCCAACGAGCGTTTCCGCGCCATGGCGGCCAACCATTGATGCAAACCACCGACTACCTCATCATCGGCGCCGGCATCATCGGCCTAACCGTCGCCCGAGAATTGCAGCGGCGCGATCCTGGCGCGAGGGTCACCGTCATCGACAAGGAGCCGACTCCCGGCCGCCACGCCAGTGGCCGCAACAGCGGCGTGCTGCACAGTGGCATCTACTACACCGCCGACAGCCTCAAGGCGCGCTTCACCCGAGACGGCAACACCGCTTGGCAGGCCTATTGTGAAGAGCGCGGCCTGCCACTGGATCGCTGCGGCAAGCTCATCGTCGCCCGCAACGAAGATGAGCACGCCCGCCTCGCCACGCTGGAAGAGCGGGGCGCCGCTAACGGCGTCGAGGTCCAGCGGCTGGATGAAGCCGAGACCCGCGCCATCGAGCCCCGGGCGCGCACCGTCGGCCACGCGCTCTTCGTGCCGTCCACCGCCACCGTCGATCCGAACCGTTTGGTGGCCGCCCAGCAGGCCGACTTCACCGCCGCTGGCGGCACGCTGCTCTGCGGCCACCCCTACCGGGGGCATCGTGGCGACAACACCGTGCAAGCCGGCCACGAGCGCATCCGGGCCGGCACCGTGATCAACTGCGCCGGCCTCTACGCCGATCGGGTGGCGCACGACTTCGGCTTCGGCCAGCGCTACACTCTGCTGCCGTTCAAGGGTCTCTACCGCTACGCCGACCCAGGCACCGAGGCGCCGCGCACCCACATCTACCCGGTGCCCGACCTGCGCCACCCGTTCCTCGGCGTCCATTTCACCCGCACCGTGGACGGCCGCACTAAGATTGGCCCTACCGCTATACCGGCGCTGTGGCGCGAGCATTACGGCGGCATTAGCGGCTTCCAAATACGAGAATTGTTTGATGTGGCCGGTCGCGAGCTGCACATGCTGGTCACCAATCGTAATGACTTCCGAACATTGGCTCGACATGAGTTGCGCAAGCAACGCCGTGCCTATATGGTGGCCGATGCCGCCACACTGCTGGATGGCGCCGAGGCGATGGGCTTTTATCAATGCGGCCAGCCCGGCATCCGCGCCCAGCTTGTCGAACGCGACAGCAACCGGCTGGTCATGGACTTTGTCATCGAGGGTGATGCCAAGAGCGTGCACGTGCTCAACGCCGTCTCCCCAGCCTTCACCTGCGCCATCCCCTTTGCCCAACACGTGGTGAACCAATGTCTGACGACGTGAAGTATATCCCCGCCGACACCTTGCGCCAGATGGCCCACGACGCCCTGACCAAGGTCGGCGTACGCGAAGATGTCATCCACCCGGTGGTCGATGGCCTGGTCTGGACCAGTCTGCGCGGCATCGACTCCCACGGTATCCGCCTGTTGCCCCACTACGTGGAGGGGGTCAAGGGCGGGCGCCTGAACCCCGATCCGAAGATGGTCTTCGAGCGCACCGCCGCCGCCACCGGTACCCTCGATGCCGACCACACCTTCGGTCATGCCGCCGGGGTAGAGGCGATGAAACACGCCATCGAACTGGCGCGGGAGAGCGGCATCGGCGCCGTCTCGGTGCGCAACTCCAGCCACTGTGGTGCACTGTCCTATTTTGCCAAGGCCGCTGCAGAGCAGGAGATGATCGGCATGGCCTTCACCCACGCCACGGCCCGAGTCAAGTCGCCCGGCTCCAGCCGCGCCTTCTTCGGCAACAATCCGCTCTGCCTGGTCGCCCCGATGCGGGATGAAGCGCCGTTTAGTTTTGATGCCGCCACCACCAGCACTACCTTTAACGCCGTTAAAGCGGCTGCAGCGGCGGGCAAGAGCCTGCCTCCCGGCCTGGTGGCCGATGCCGATGGTAACGAGACCACCGACCCGACCAAGGCCGAACAACTGCTGCCGATTGGCGACTACAAGGGCTTCGGCCTCTCCATGATGGTCGATATCCTCTGCGCCGTACTCAGCGGCATGCCCAATGGCAACAAAGTCAGCAAGATGTTCGGCGACCCGATGAGCAAGAAGCGCGAACTGGGGCAGTTTTACTGTGCCCTGCGCATCGACGCCTTCCGCGATATAGAAGAGTTCAAGGCAGAAATGCAAGAGATGGCTGAGCGGGTGCGCAACGAGCCGGCCATCGACCCCGAGATCCGGCGGGTGATGGTGCCGGGTGATCCGGAGAAGCACTGTTGGAACATACGTAATGTGGAAGGTGTACCGACTTCCTATCACGATTACATCAGTATTGAGAAAATTAGTTGATGAAAAGGTGATATGCAGTGACTAACAAGATTATTGCCGAAATTGGCTCGGTTCATGATGGTTCGTTTGGCAATGCCTGCAAGCTTATCGAAGTGGCTGCCAAATGCGGTGCGGATGTTGTGAAATTCCAGACACATATAGCTGAAGCAGAAACACTGCAAGATGCACCATCTCCAGGTTATTTTAGCAAAGAGCCTCGCTGGGAATATTTCAAGCGTACTGGATTCACAAAGCATCAATGGATAGAGCTAAGTAGCATTTGTAAAGAAAATGGCATTGAGTTTCTGTCATCACCATTTTCAGAAGAAGCGGTCGATCTGTTGGAAGAGGTGGGTGTTGGGGCTTATAAAATACCTTCCGGGGAAGTGTCGAACTTGCCACTATTAGAGTATATCGCGAGAACAGGTAAGACAGTATATCTGTCCTCCGGAATGAGCAATTGGATGGAGCTTGATGAAGCAGTAGAAGAATTGGGGAAAAATTGCCAAGTAGTGATTATGCAATGTACCTCAGCTTATCCATGTCCTCCGGAAAAAGTGGGTCTTAATGTCATCAGTGAAATGGGTGAGCGATATAAGCTACCAGTCGGTTTTTCAGATCATACGCTAGGGATGGCAGCAGGATTTGCAGCTGCTGCACTTGGCGCTACTGCAATAGAAAAGCACCTCACATTTTCAAAGCTGATGTATGGGAGTGACGCGCCGAACGGTACCGAACCAGAAGAATTTCGCGAGTATTGCAAAGGTCTTCGCGAGATTTGGAAGATGAACACGCATCCTGTGGATAAAGACAATCTTTCTTATCTCGAAGAAATGAGGTATGTATTCCAAAAGAGTATAGTGGCTGCTGAAGACATTAACGCAGGTGCAACCATTAAACGCCAAAATTTGAGATACAAGAAGCCTGGTAACGCTATACCAGCTCGTGATTATAAGAGTGTTATTGGTCGAAGAATTAACCGAAGCGTGAAGAAGGATGAGCAAATCAGGTATGAGGATCTAATATGAGAAATGTCTGCGTGGTTGTCGGTTCGCGCGCCAATTATAGCTCGATTAAATCTGTAATGCGAGCTGTGCAAAAACATTCCGATCTTAATTTGCAGCTTATTGTTGGGGCATCGGCCCTGCTAGGACGATATGGTCAGGTTGAAAAGCTGATTCAATCGGATGGTTTCGCTGTGGATGAACGTCTATACATGCTGGTCGAGGGCGAGACACCGGCCACTATGGCCAAGTCTACTGGTTTGGGGTTGATCGAGCTCCCGTCTGTTTTTGAGCGTCTAAGCCCAGATGTTGTTGTTACCGTCGGTGATCGGTTTGAGACGATGGCGACAACACTTGCAGCGGCCTATATGAACATACCCGTAGCTCATACGATGGGTGGCGAGGTCTCTGGTACCATCGATGAAAGTATTCGACACGCCGTGACGAAATTTGCACATATCCATTTCCCGGCAAGTAAAGGGGCGGCAGAACGCATAATTGCATTAGGTGAGCGGCCAGAAACAGTTCATGAGGTAGGTTGCCCTAGAATCGACCTTGTCGCAGAGATTTTTGCAAACGAAGATGAACATGATTTGTCAGAAGATGTAATGAAGACCGGCGTAGGGGGCTGCTTCGACCTCAATGAGCCTTTTCTTCTTGTGTCACAACATCCTGTGACGACCGAATACGGCGAGGGGCGAAAACAGATTACAGAAACGTTGCGTGCTGTGAAAAAAACGGGACTGCCAGCGATTGTTCTTTGGCCCAATGCGGATGCTGGGTCAGAAGATTTTGCGGCGGGCATAAGGAAATGGCGAGAGGAAGGGCATGATGAAAAGATGCACTTTGTGAAAAACCTCCCCATTGCTACTTATGTTCGACTTATGAAACGAACTGCCTGCCTGGTAGGTAACTCATCATCCGGTATCAGGGAAGGGGCATTCATCGGCACACCATGCGTTAATATCGGCTCACGGCAGACTATGCGGGAACGTGGCATGAATGTTGTGGATGTGGATTATGATAGTGATGAAATTGCGCGGGCTATCCAGTCTCAGCGTGATCATGGCCCATTCCCAACGAATCCTCTTTATGGTGATGGGAATGCAGGATCAAGAATCGCGAGCATTCTCAGTAGTGTTGAATTCGAAATACAAAAGCGGATCACTTACTGATGAAAACACTGGCGATAATTCCTGCAAGAGGTGGGTCAAAACGATTGCCTGGTAAAAATATCCGTATGTTGTGTGGCAAACCGCTCATTGCTTGGACTATCGAAGCAGCATTGAAGTCAGGCGTTTTGGATAGAGTGGTTGTAAGTACTGATGATGAAGAGATTAGATTGGTCTCGGAGACTTTTGGAGCAGAGGTTCCAGTCATGCGGCCATCGAACCTAGCAACTGATGACGCACCGACATTACCCGTCTTGCAACACATTGTTAACTTTTTTGAGGAAGGTGAAGGATGGACTCCAACAGCCATAGTCATGCTTCAGCCTACTTCGCCACTTAGAACGGCAGAACAGATACAAGAAGCAGTTATTCGGTTCTTAAATGACTCATCTGCGGATAGTTTGGCTTCATGTATGAGGGTTCCAAAGAGATACCATCCATATAAAGTGATGCTTTCACAGGATACGGGATACTTAAGACCATTATCTGAGATTGTTGAGTTAATGCCACCCAGTCTTGCGTCATCTCATATGCTTGTTAGAAATGGTGGGGCTATTTATATCTCAAGTCGTGAGACAATCCGAACTTCGATACTCGGAGGTAATATACTGGCCTATGAGATGGATGAAGAGTCATCACTCGATATTGATGATATAAGTGATTTTGTCTTAGCAGAAACGCTACTTAAAAATTACACTGAGATCAGTTGATGATCCTTTTTAGTTTGTCACATGATAATGGATGATATACTTCTAACTATCCCTCACACCATTAATTTGGATGAGCGTACTGTCTCTTGCCTTCGTCTAAATGAAGGCGAGTTGCGAGAGTGTAGTTTCCTAGATGAGCGTGTTTCCCCCTCTCTTATGGCAAGGTCAATCACCTACACGATTGACGAATTTGTTCGGATGAGCAGTTCCATGCCTGATCCGGGTGCTGGACTGAGACTGATGATGCACTCTGGTTACTCTGGATCGACAGCGATTTTACGTGCAATAAATGAATCTGAACAGTTAGTGGTTTATCGTGAACCACTTGCATTGGTAACCGTGGCAGAATCTTATTTAACTGGTGGATATCCATCGGTTGGATTGTTGAGGTCGCTCTTGCAGTGTTACAGCCAAGTATTCCGTCCTGGTCAAATTCCTATTCTTAAACCATCATCTCGAACATTGGTCATCTACAACGTTTTTCCATACTTGGTGCATTCTTTGTTCCTAATTAGTGCAACAAAAAATGGGTTTGTCTCCTCGGTAATGAAAAGTTCCGTTCGGCAAGAACAATTATTAAATAATTGTAAAATGGCAGCAAAGAAATTATATCAAGAAAAAGATATACAAGTTAGAAATACTATCTGTAGCGATATCGATAATCTAACGGTGGCTGAGAGTCTTTTTGAATACAGGATGATTATGCTTAAAAAACTGGCTTCTTTAAGTGGTGCGCGTGTTGAGAATGGGCGTGATTTAGTCAATGAGCCAGAGCTCTGTATTTCAATGATTGAGGTGGCGCTAGATATCACATTGACTGATGATGAAAGGAGTAATGTTATGTCTAGCAAATGGTGGTGTGAGTACGCAAAGCCTTTATGCTGATAGCTTTAATATGGTGTTTCCAGCAAGTCGATCTGTAAGACAGCTAGTTGGTATTGACTGGTTTCATTTTTTTGCAAAGTAATTCAATCGAAGGCTCTACGTGAAATATCTCTACCTACCAATTGTAAAGATGCAGAGAGAACTTGATGCAAAGCTTCTATTGTCTCTGGAAGTTCTGAGTAATTGTGGCTGGAAAGCTGTGCTTTGCACAGTTGGATGGATAAAAAATAACTACAATAAAGTACCACCTGGGGCGATTAACTGGGGTACATCCAAAACCGGTGTAGAGTATATCAAGAAGTTCAAGTTGTCAGGTCACAAGGTCTTTGCGTTCTGCGAAGAAGGCGTAGTTTGGGATGAGCGTGTTTATAAAGCAAGAAAGCTTGATGCGGACGCGCTAAGTGAGCTGGACGTATTCTTCGCATGGGGTGATGTGCATGCTGAGCTGGCAAAAGAAATACAGCCAGATTCAAATATTGTAGTATCAGGAAATCCCAGGTTTGATCTTTTGTTGGAAAGCAACCGAGGTGTTTATGCCGATGAGGTTAGTTCAGTTGTAAGAAAGTATGGGGACTATATTCTGATTCTATCCCGAGGATCGAATTTTAATGACCGTGAATCGTTAAAACGGCAGCACGAAAATAGGAATCGTACCTATACTGATGGGATTGACTGGCTCTCGTATTACGAAAATCTATCTGATAACTGGTACGAGATAGCTACCCTGGCCATTCGTTTGGCTATCGAATATCCCGCAAAAACAATCTTGTTTCGTCCTAAATTCAATGAGCCAAGGAACTTCATTGATGAGTTTTTTAAAGATGCACCATCAAATTTAAAGATTGAGGGTGGCGGTAATGTGCATCCCTTGATTATCGGAGCTAGAGCCGTGATTTCTCGGCATTGTACGACAATGGTGGAGGCTGAGCTTGTTGGAAAGCCAAACGTTTGCTTTGATCCTAAACCTTGGGATGGCTTTAGTGTGCGAATAAGCCAAGAGTGCTTTCCGCACTTAGGAAGCTATGAAGAAGTGAATAATAAGCTGAAAAAAATCCTTCATGGTAGTGATGCTGGAAATGCGTCAATAAAAAGTCTGCGGAATTTTGCTTTGGCTTTTGAATCTGTGCCATCTTGCCCGATAGTGGCTAGATGGCTGGAACAGAATATTACTGACGCACCAGAACAAGTGCAGTTGAATCTGCAAGCGAATACACCGGTGCAACAACTCCGTGATATGTTGTACCAGTTATACCGCCTAAAGAAAGCTGGGTTATCCTTTGAAGAAAGATTCGATCAGAAATATATCAAAAATCGTTGGGATAAAATGGCCAAGTCACTTGGCTCACCTGCTGGGGAGCTGGCGGTTTGTGATTCTCGCGATGCCATTGCTATTGGGTAGTTGGGCAAAATGAAGGGTGTGGAAGTGCTAAATTATCGAACAATACATAAAACACCACGCATTTGGTCCAATGAGGAACTTAAAAAATTCTGCCATTATTTTGATGGCGGCGTGGTTAATGTGTCAGCCTGGGAGGACAGAGATAAGCAGGGTGCTACATATCAAAGCTATTTTTGTAATAGCTCGGAATACTGGGTAACAAACTACAAATCAGACATGCGTGGAACGTCAGGTCTTGACAACGAGTTGTTTCTGGATCTTGAGTCACCACTTCCTGAGGACTTAGTGAATCGATTTGACGTGGTATTCAACCACACCACGCTCGAGCACGTATTTAACTTTCACCAAGCCTTCGACAATCTCGTCGCGATGTCGAAAGATATAGTGATCTTGGTGGTACCTGTAATGCAGCAGGTTCACGTGGTTCCCGATCCTGAAAGTGAGTACAATTCTGAATACGGCGATTTCTGGCGTTTTACACCACAGGCGATTGAACGCCTTCTCACCCAGCGCGGCATGTCAATTTGCTATATGAGTTTCAATACACATAGAAATGCCTCGGTATACGCATTCTGTATAGCGACAAAGAACCCGGATAAGTGGCGTGACAAGTTTCCCATGGCTTACAGCCATGTCGATCAATCAGCAGTGGGTTATTTGAAGCAGCCGTGGGCGGGATGTAATGCCTTCAGGTACCATCCGGTAATTGAGCGATTGATATTGACCCGGCAAAGAGCTGGTCGATATCTCCGCTCCATATATCGCAGGCTTTTCGGGTAGGGCAATGGCGTCAACCATCTCAAGCAATGTCCACAATAGGGACGATGACCTTTTTTTTTCAGTCATTATTCCGCTCTACAACAAAGAACCATATATTGGGCGTGCGCTTAATTCGGTTTTGGGTCAATCCTTTGGTGATTTTGAAATTATTGTTGTGGATGATTGCTCGACGGATGGCGGTTTGGTTGTCGTCGAACAAATCCTTTCAGCATCTCAAAAGCCATATCGCATTATCCAGCGTTCCAAACGTGGAGGCTCCTGCGCGCCGACACGTGCCACAGGGTTGCGTCATGCCCGTGGAAAGTTTGTAGCATTTCTTGATGCTGATGACGAGTGGAAGGAAGGATTTCTGTCGGAAATTACTTCTCTAATTGAGAGCTTTCCAGATGCGGAGGCCTATGCAGTTGACCGAGAGTTGCGTGTCGATGGGCGTGTTGAGCCAGGCCCTTACGGTCAGCGTTCAGATTTGGCAGAAGCGCACGCCATTGATCTAGAGCGATACTTGGTTGCCCGCGAGAGGTTCGGTAACCCGTTCAGAGTCCAAGGAATGGTTTTCTTCCCACAAGCATTGGATGATATTGGTGGCTTTGTTCATGCGCCACGGAGTTCTGACATTGATTTGATGTTTCGGTTTTTTCTGTCTGGAAAATCAGCAGCCTGGAGTCCTTATAAAGGGTTGGTGATCCACAGGGTGCCCGATTCGACTATGGCCAATACACCGACACAGGTCACTCGCCCCTGGTTTTACTCTGTTAATAAGGTGATTGATAGAAACGTTCTTTCCAAAGAGGTTGTTAAAGGTTTGCGCCGTGACGTATTCAGGCAAAAGGCTGCTGATGTCATTTCTGCCGTGCGTATGAAACGATTGGATCGAGGATACCTTAATAATCTTTCGTTTTCTCGCAATCCCTTATTTGTCATAACTTCTTGGCTTTTGATTGTTGTGCCTTTTATGCAAGGTGGGCTCGCTGCGGTTGTGCTGAGAGTGATGTCAAGTATGAGGCTTCTTCGTAACCGGTTCATAACTGATAGAGCCTGCTAATGAAATTTCTTGGAAAAAACGCTCTGGTCGGGCTGGCCCATAAGATGTTCCATGCGGCGAAAAGCAAGCATCATTCAACTATTATCCATGAGCCGGATGTCTTGTCTGCTACATATCCTGTTTCAGTGGGGACTTATCAAGGAAGCTGTGTATCGCTAAAAGTCTATCCTGATTATCGAGCCTCAGTTAAGCCGTGGTGGAAATACTATGGACCGTTCTCTGCCCTTGATGAACTGAATAAGCGTGGTTTGCTCGATGATGGCTCGATCAGGTTCCTCAAGTCTTCAGTTTCCGGTTGTACACTCGGAGCATGTCTCGATGATGCCAGAGATGTTCTATCTCCTTATATAGATCGGCATCGTGAGTTGTTTATCTCGCAATATGTTCCAGATTTGGATAAGCGTCCACTCAAGCCATCAAAGCAGTCTGTAGTCAAGGAGATTGCTTCTCTTTCATTGCGGCACCGTGCTAGGCTATCTGGACTCAAGCGGAGAAACCTTTTGTGCAGCCACAAGCCTTTGCGAGTGCTTGAAATCGGCTATTCGTCGGGTGGCACTTCTGCCTTCGCTTGGGAGAAGTCCGGTTGTGAGGCTCACGCCATAGACTATTTTTTTGGTGACACAGTCGAATCGGGTGGAAGGCATGAATACATAGCAGACATGATCGGCAGTAATGTTCAGTTTCATGTGGGTGATGTAACCAAGCAAACCGACCTGCCCTCAGAATATTTTGATATTGTCTTCTCGAGTAGCGTGATTGAGCATATCGCTGACTTGCCAGCTGCATTCAAAGAGATTAAACGACTTTTGAAGCCTGGTGGCGTTACCTTGCACACCTATGATCCGTATTTTCACCCTGCTGGTGGCCACTCCTTAGGCATTCTTGATAACCCGTGGGGGCATGTACGTCTGAGCAAGGATGAGGTTCTGGACTACATTCGCACCATGCGCCCTCATGAGGCGCCGGTTGCTGTGCCCTGGGTGCAAAATGCTTTGCACCCGGAGCATACGCAATCCCAGGTTCAACGTTCAGTCTGTGGTGCAGGCCTGCGCTTGCGTGAATGGAAGACTGCATTTGTTGGTAAAGATCTTGCCAGGCAGCTGACTGATGAGATTGTTACTGATGCCCTACGGAGTACTCCAGGGTTGTGTGTGCAGGAACTTCTGACGCGAAATATTTCATTCATTGCACAAAAGGAGCGCTGATGTCTGAGTCATTTGTACTGGCTATCACCCCCGCCCGCGGCGGCTCCAAAGGCGTCCCGCGCAAGAACATCAAGCCCATGGCTGGCAAGCCGTTGCTACAGCACACGGTCGAGGCTGCCCGTGCCTGCCCGTTGATCACGCGCCATGTGGTCAACACCGAGGACGAAGAGATCCGTGCGGTGGCCGAGTCGCTGGGCGTGGAGGTGCAGGGCCGCCCCGAGGAGTTCTGGCACGACAACACCTTTCAGGAGGTCGACCGGCTGTTGCAGTGGGCGGTGGCCGATTTTGAATCGCGTGAGGGCCGGGTCGATATCGTGGTGCTGCTCTACCCCACGGCGCCACTTCGCC
>OBJA01001720.1_pt1 | contig 14273 bp, 11 predicted proteins | sample 1519751 | NCBI WGS metagenome assembly OBJA01 (sample SAMEA3881238, study PRJEB22517) | soil metagenome | biome: lake sediment; feature: soda lake sediment; material: sediment, water from around vicinity | place: India | collected 2013-12-23 | depth 3 m | reverse complement strand
GTGTTAGCAGTAACCGATTGGTTGAAGAAATTTACCAGGGAACCGGTGGCGGCAGCCGTTGCTGGTGTAGCTACCCTGATACTGGTCCCCGGGATCATGGCCGCCGAAAACTGGGACGACCACGACCGTTCAGACCGCTATACCGCCCGTGATTTAGGTGCAAATTATCTTAAAACCTGTCAGCAGAATGGGATCATATTCACAAACGGCGATAACGATACCTTCCCATTGTGGTATAACCAGGAAGTGGAAGGAGTACGGACCGATGTCCGCGTTTGTAACCTGAGTTACCTGCAAACCGACTGGTACATCAGTCAGATGCAACGAAAAGCTTATGAATCAGATCCGCTGCCGTTTTCAATGAATGAAGAAAAATACCGGCAGGGAACACGCGATATTGTTTACCTTGTTGATAACCCCCGTATCACCCGCGATTGGATTGGGCTCAGAGAAGCTGTCAGTTTTATTGCGGATGATAATCCCGCAACCAAATTGCAGCAGGCCGGCAATGCCGCTTACCTGCCAAAAAAGATAATCCATTTCGCTGTCGATAAGGAGGCGGTTATTCGTAATAAAGTGGTAAGAGAGCAGGATTACGATAAGATTGTAGATACAATGATAATTGATTTATCAAACAAAAATTTCCTTTCAAAAGATGAAATGATGATCCTGGATCTGCTGGCAACAAACAACTGGGAACGTCCCATTTACTGGGCAATTACAGTTGGCCACAATAAGTACATGAATCTTGAGCAGTATTTCCAGGTAGAAGGTTTTGGATACCGTTTGGTCCCCCTCAGGGGTGAATCCTCTGCCGACCGGCTGTCGTTGGGAACAGTGGCAACCGATATCATGTACGATAACATGATGAACAATTTTGAATACGGCAACATGGAAGATCCGAATGTGTACCTCGATGAAAATAACATGCGAATGATGACTAACATCCGTACCAGCTTTAACCGCCTGGCGAGTGAACTTATTGGTGAGGCGAAAATGGATTCCGCCATAGCTGTTATTGACCGTGCATTTGAATTAATCCCAGGATCGCAGGTGCCCTTCGAATATTTTGCAGTATCATTGGCTGGAAATTATTATGCGGCCGGAGCTTTTGAAAAAGGAAAACAAATATATAATCAGGCGTTTAACCAGTTTAATGATGAACTGGGGTATTTTCTATCCCTGAACCGGAAATTTGTTCTGACATCTGAAATCAATGAAGAAATCCAGAGAAACCTGTTTTATCTGCAGACAATGGAACGAAATACACGGGTTCATAACGATTCAGAAACAGCAAAAATCATTAGGGAAGCTATGGAACGCCATTTTGAAACCTATAATTCAATTTAGGAATGAACATTCTGATATTAGGATCCGGAGGCCGGGAACATGCCCTTGGTTGGAAAATCAGGCAAAGTAAAAAAACCGGTAAACTTTTTTTTGCTCCCGGAAATGCCGGTACTTCTTCTATTGGCGTCAATCTGCCGGTTGGGGTATCCGATTTTCAAAGCCTGAAAAAAACGGTGCTGGATAACCAAATCCAATTGGTAGTGGTAGGGCCTGAAGTTCCCCTGGTAGAAGGAATACACGACTTTTTTGCCGCCGATCCCCAAATTGAAAAGGTGCTTGTTGTTGGTCCCAAAAAATCGGGTGCCCGGTTGGAGGGAAGCAAGGATTTTGCAAAGGAGTTTATGTATCGCCATAATATACCCACTGCCCGTTACCTGACTGTTACTAAAGATAACCTGGACCAGGGCAGGGCTTTTCTGGGTTCCCTTCAACCCCCCTATGTTTTAAAAGCCGATGGGCTGGCTGCCGGAAAAGGGGTTTTAATAATTGATGAAAGGCAGCAAGCCGAACAGGCATTGGAGGAAATGCTGGAAGGCAAATTTGGAACCGCCAGCAGCAAAGTGGTTGTTGAAGAATTTCTCAAGGGCATTGAACTTTCAGTGTTTGTAATTACCGATGGGAAAAATTATAAAATCCTGCCCGAAGCAAAAGACTATAAACGTATTGGTGAAGGCGATTCGGGCCTTAACACCGGGGGAATGGGCGCTGTATCTCCTGTTCCGTTTGCCGGAGCGGAATTTATGGACAAGGTGGAGTCAAGGATAATAAAACCTACAATTGAAGGCTTGCAGGCCGAAAATATCGAATACATTGGTTTTATATTCTTTGGTTTGATTAATGTAAATGGCGACCCCTATACAATTGAATACAATGTGCGGATGGGTGATCCTGAAACAGAAGCTGTAATTTTAAGAATTAAATCCGACCTGACCGATTTGCTTATTGGTGCGGCTCAGGGAACCTTAAATGATAAAATCCTGGAAGTGGATGATAGAACTGCTGCGACTGTTATGCTTGTTTCTGGTGGTTACCCCGGAGCTTATGAGAAAGGAAAAGTAATTTCGGGTATTGATGAAGTAACTTCAAGCATCGTGTTTCATGCCGGAACAAAACAAGTGAACCAGGCTGTAGTTTCCGACGGCGGCCGGGTATTGGCAGTGAGTTCTATTGGAAATTCAATAAAGGAAGCACTGCAGGCTTCGTACAGCAATGCCGAAAAAATTCAGTTCGAAAATAAAAACTATCGGAAGGATATTGGATTCGATCTATAAACAATGTTGCTAAAAAAGTTCAAATCGAACCACACGTTTAACTTCATTCTTTTTCCTTTGCTGGGGGTAATCTTTTGGTTAAAAGACCTTCTGTCCCCAAAGTCATATCCATTTATAACTGGCGAGGCTGAAAACCTGCTGTTTGCTCCTGTTTACAACCTGCTGAAACATTCACTGCTGCTGCAAAATGTGGTGGCCCTGATTCTTTTTATATTACTTGCATTTGTTATTCTGCAAATCAGCAACCGGTACAATTTCATCCGGTTCAGGACAATGATTCCCGCTTCGCTGTTTGTAATAATGGCCGGGGGATTTAATGAAATCCATGTCCTTCACCCCATCTATTTCGGAGCACTCTTTTTTTTAATTGCATTGTACCGCTTGCTGGGTACTTTTGAAAACCCGCAGCCTTATTCACCTGCCTTCGATTCGGGATTTTTCCTGGGGGTTTCTTCATTGTTTTATTTCAATATGGTTGCAATGCTTCCTGCTTTTTTATTTGGGACAGGGATGCTTTCTAAAGAAACTAAATGGAGGGAACTTACAGTTCTGGTAATCGGCTTTTTGATTCCTTTTTTATTTGCATCCAGCTTTGCCTATTACACCGATAATCTGGATGAATTCCTGGACATTCTTGTATCGGGTATAACTGCCACCAATAATTTATTTCTGACAAATCGGGCATTGCAGGTTTATGTCGGAGTGCTTGCAATAATCACGCTCTTAGGAAGTTTTAAATTTTTAAAGGAGTACGATACAAGGAAAGTAAGTACACGTAAATTTTTTATAATCTTCTTTCTGATTTTTTTGAATTCAATTGCAGCTATTGCTTTTATCCCGGCCGTTTCTCAGGAGATGCTGCTTATAACTTTTATCCCCGTTACTTATTTGGTTACTAACTATTTCGTTTTTATAAAAAGCCGATTTTGGGGGGAGTTTTTTTTCCTTTTGCTGATTACTTCTGTAATAATAATGCAATTTATTCCCTGAAACCGGCATAGGGATAAACAACAGCAACTACTTTAAATTAGTACGGCAGGTCGTTGCAGCAGGCTTAAGGTATTGTATAATGGGGATGGAGCCACGGCTGCCGCTTTTTAATTCTATTGGCTGGTAACCCTGTATAGTAAAAAAGGATTCCCTATTTTTGTCTTTTTTAGGAAAGTATATGGCATTAATCTTAAATATTGAAACATCTACCGAAGTTTGTTCTGTAAATATTGCACGCGAAGGAAAACTTCTGTTTGAAAAGGAAAGTCTTGAAGGACTGAATCATTCACAGATGCTGACTGTTTTTATTGATGAATTGTTCAGGGAAAACGATATTTCTCCCCGCCAGCTCGATGCTGTTGCTGTAAGCAAGGGCCCGGGCTCCTACACCGGATTGCGCATCGGGGTGTCGGTGGCAAAAGGATTGTGCTATGCGCTCGATATACCCTTGCTCGCTCTGGGTACACTCGATGTAATGGGCAGATACACTGCCCAAAACTACCAACGTTACCTTCCGAAAAACGAAAAAACTGCCCTTTTTTGTCCTATGATTGATGCCCGCCGCATGGAAGTTTTTACTGCCCTGTATGATGCAACGGGCAACCGGGTGGAGTCAGTATCGGCTAAAATAATCGATGAAAACTCGTTTTCGGATTGGCTTTCCACAAATCGGGTGCTGTTTTTTGGAAATGGAGCAGAGAAATGTAAAAAATCGCTTCAACATCCCCGGGCACTGTTTTCAGGCCCTGAAAAAGCTTCGGCACGGTTTATGATAAAATATGCCCAGGAAAAGTTTAATAACAAAAATTGGGAAGATGTTGCCTATTTCGAACCTTTTTATCTTAAAGAGTTTGTTGCAACTGTTCCCCGAAAAAAAGGAATTCAATGAAGAAATTAGTGATTTCACTTCTTTTTGTGGCAGCAATCTCAATGGTTTCAGAAGCCAAACAAGAGAAAATCAGATTTGACCTAAAATTCGGGTTCATTAAAGGCGGTGAAGCAAACCTGGTAATAACCGATACCATTTTCAACGATCAGAAAGCAATCCATTATTACATGGAAGGGCGTACCACAGGGCTGTCCGATAAGTTGTTCGGTGTAAACGACATTTATGAAACAATTGTTGATTACCACACCCGTTTGCCGCTGAAATCGATCCGCAACATTAAGGAAGGGCAGTACCGCTGGTACAACGAAACCCTTTATTATCACGACATCGACTCTATAAACAGCCAAAAATCGGGATGGCGCAGCGTTCCCGATAATCTTGTCGACATTATATCCGTGTTTTTTTATTTTATAAATCATTACCTTGAAGATGGAATGCAACAGGGCCTGAAGGTAACAATGCCAACTTTCCACGCCGACGAAATAAAAGATTACAGCGTTATGTACATGGGCGATACAAAAATAGATACCAAAAACGGCAAGATCGATTGCTATATTCTTGCCCCAAATGTGGATAAGGGAAAAGTTTTGAAACGTTCCGACGGACTGAAATTCTTTGTGTCAAAAAAAACAAAGCTTCCTGTGTTGCTTGAATTCGACATGCGTGTGGGTTCATTACGGGCCGAAATGCAAAGATATGAGGTGGATGGTAAGGAACAAGCCTTTAAATAGCTGTTTTTTCTTGTGCTAATTAAGCAGGAATGGGTTGATATTTAACTGATTTGTTTATTTTTGCAGCTTTAAAATGTAAATTTAAATTTCATGGCTACAACAGCAGATTTTAGAAACGGCATGTGCCTTATGTTCAAGGACGATATCTATACCATAGTAAGTTTCCTTCATGTTAAACCCGGAAAAGGGCCGGCTTTTGTGCGGACCAAGCTTAAAAACGTTAAAACGGGCCGGGTTATTGAAAATACCTTTAATTCTGGGGTGAAGGTGGATGAAGTTAGGGTCGAGCGCCGCCAGTACCAGTATTTATATAAAGACGATATGGGCTTTAATTTTATGAATACCGAAACCTTCGAACAAATATCTATTCCGGAAACAATGATCGAAAATTCCGACTTGATGAAGGAAGGGCAGATCGTGGAAATCCAGTTTCATGCCGAAACCGAAACACCATTAACCGCTGAGATGCCTCCCTTTGTTGAACTCCAGATTTCACAAACTATCGAAGGTGAAAAAGGAAATACCGCCAGCTCCACTGCACTTAAACCCGCCACCCTTGAAACAGGTGCCGAAATAATGGTGCCCATGTTTATAGGTGAAGGGGAAGTGATAAAAATTGATACCCGTGACCGTTCATACAGCGAACGTGTGAAAAACTAAAACAACAGATACAAAATAACTAAGATCCGGTGTGAATCCCATACCGGATTTTTTTTGCCTGTACCTCGGGGTGTGATTTTTAATACCCTGTTTTTTTTGACATAAGTTGTTTACCCGAAAAATCACCTCAAAATCCGTGTCTACAGTTATGTTGCCTTCGATATTTCACCATACTTTCTGCATACCTCCGACTGATTAAATTCAATTAAACATGGCTTTGATATGCAGAAAACCTGAAGATGACAGCAAGGTAAAGGAACCCGGTTAATTGATAAGAAAATGAGCATGTAAACAGAAAGCGGGGAATTCAGAAATGCGTTGTTGGTTCATAGTAGAGCGTGGATCTAATCATCCCGACCTCCCCTGAAAACAACGCCCTGGATCTGGTTGGGTCAGGCTTATGAGCAGAATTAATCGACTTGCAGTCAGGCTTCCGGGTTGATTGAATCAGCCGGGGTTAGAACAAAATCCCTTAATCTGCCTGTTGTACCGGCACAGTGTTCTTGCGCGAATAGATGTCGAGGGCTACAATAATCGCTGTAAATCCCCAGAAGGGGGCAGAAAGCTTATCGGTGTCGAGAAAGTTGTTCAGGAAGCCGTGGATGTAGTAGGTTATTAAAGCGATAAGGGCTGCCAGTATTAATCCCCTGAAGCGATAATCCGACAGGCGCGCCCAGCTGTTCAGTGCAGTGTATATAACTGTGATGATTATGAGCAGAAAAGTGACAAGTCCGCCTACTCCTGATTCGGAAAGAGGTCCCAGGTATTCGCTGTGGGCGTTTCCTGCATCGCCGGCATTTGTGCTTATTATTGTGCGGTCTTTTTTAAGCTGGTATTTGGCATATTGAAAACTATAGGTTCCCGGACCGTAACCAAATACCGGCCTTTCCTTAAACATACGAATTGCGCTTCCCCAGCGATTCAGCCGTTCAAGGTTCGAGGCATCGGTTGTAATGTTGGTCATTGAGGAGAAGTGTTCGGTCAGGTTGGAGGACGATTCATCCGAGTTGCGCTCCAGGTATACTACTATTTCATGTTGAAAAGAAAATACCAACAACAGGAAGATGATTGAGGTAATGGCCATTGTTTTAAACCGGATACGGAGTTTTATGATTACCAGCACTGCCAGGGCAACCAGAAGACTCAGCCAGGCGGCACGGCTATACGACAATATAAAAGCAATGAACAGGATACCTAAAACCACAGCCGACCAGCATCGTATTTTTAACGAATAACTCCGGCTTATGACAAACCATGCAGTGAATGGAAGATACATAGCCAGTGCAGCCCCGTAGGAGGTGTGGTCGTTGTAAAAAGGGCTCATTACAAAATGGGCAGCCTGTTTGTTAAGTAAACCATAGCCCCAGTGCCTGTATATCGAATAAAAGATCACTAGAATAAAACCTGCCAAATACAGCCAGATGTATTTCTCGATGTTTTTTCCATCTTTAAAGATCTTTGCCATTAAAAAATAAAAAGTGGCAAGAAACCATAACCTTGCCATCAGAAATTTAACAGAAACAAGGGGCATTGAACTGGTAAGGCTTGTTATAAAGATCCAGAAAAGATTAAGGTAGATGGCAAGCGATACCGGGTGCAGGAGTATTTCCCGGTCGAATTTCCGCTCATGAACAACTTTTAAAAGAAACAGAATTAAAATTCCTGCCAGAACGGGCTCGGTTGGCAGGAACATGTCGAAACCCATTCCCGGAACAAGGTGCCGGAGTTCGACCGACAGGGGTGCAAAAATAACGACAAAATAGATGAGCTTGTCGAACGAGAACAGTGCAAGGAGCCCTCCTGCCAGTATCAAAGGCAGGATATTGGCGGCCAATGAATTACGAGTAACTGTAAACCATATGTTCAACAGAATAAATCCGGTTGTGACTAGGTAAAACAGCGTAACTTTTATGGCATTGTTTTGAAGCACCCTTATGCCGTTTTGCGGTAATCAAGGATTAAGAACACAAGTATTGCCAGAATTACAGCCGACATCAATGAAAAGGCAACTATCAGCCACCTTACCGGGTACGATTTTTTATCGGCAGGTACAGGATGTTCTACTATGTGGGCATATGTAATATCCTTCTCGAATTCGGAAAGATGAAAATCCCTGAGCTGGCTTATGGAATCAATTACATTTACTACAGAACGGAAATTGGTTTCAAGAAAATAGGCCCGGGCACCTTTTTCTGCAAGATTGTTATATAAATCCTCAATTTTACGGGCATCGGCCGAAGCCATTCTGCCACTGGCAAGTGCATTCATATACCCTTCGGTTACCCGCTCAACCTGTGTGTTGTAATCAAGTATGCGATACTCTTTACGAATTTCCCCAAGTTCAGAAACTAAAGTATCCAGTTTGCTGTACTTTTTATTCAGATCATTTTCCAGAATTTGAACCATCTCCCAGTCCTTGGCTTTATGCATATTGCGCACTTTTTTATTGAAGAAATGGATAATGGAATCGCACATGTCGCTGGCCCGCTGGGGATCGTAATCCATAACAGTTATCTCAACAGTTTCAAATTTTGTTTTACTTGCGTTTACATTTTCGTTGTAGGTATTGAGCATGTAAGTCATGTAGAATGGGCTGCTGCGGTCAATTTTATAAACTTCATCAAGCCGGAAAGCATTCATAACCTGTTGCTTGATATCCCTTGAACTGATGATCTCCAGGATCTGTTCCGATTCCGATTCCTGACTTAACGTCCAGATGTTGGTTGGATAGATCCTTGCCGAGGATTTGTATTTTGGCTTTATGAAAGTGGGCCCTGAAAAAAATGCTGAAAGTATAACAGCAATAATACCAATTATGATAAAGTGAAACTTTCTTTTCCAGATAACATCTAGTATTCGCTGGTTGTCAAAAAAATTATTCATATAACGGTTTCATTAGATAGCAATTAAGCAACGTTTTTTTACAGATTTTAGTATGCTCCCTGTTGATTTGGTCCTACTGTTGGGCCACAATCAGGAAATAATTTTTTTTCCCCTTCTGAATAAGCAGGTATTTCCCGCCAATCAGATACTCTTGGTTTATTGTAATTGATTCATCGCCCGATTTTTCTTTGTTAATGCTCAGGCCATTTCCTTTTATTGTACGGCGCAATTCTCCTTTTGAAGAAAAGGCTTCTGTTTTTTCTGAAAGCAGATCCACGATATTGATGCCGTTTTCAATTTCATTTTTAGGAACATAAAATTGGGGTACACCTTCGAATACTGAAAGAAAGGTGCGTTCGTCGAGCTTTTTAAGTTGTTCGGCAGTGCCTTTCCCGAAAAGTATCTGTGAGGCTTCAACGGCCATTTCATAATCCTCCCGCGAGTGTACCATTATTGTTACTTCCTCTGCCAGGCGTTTTTGCAGCAGGCGTTCATGTGGTGCCTGCTGGTGTTGGTCAACAAGTGCTTCAACGGTTTCTTTATTCAGCGGAGTGAATATTTTAATATATTTTTCGGCATCGGTATCTGAGGTGTTAAGCCAGAACTGGTAAAAATGATAAGGGGAGGTTCGTTCGGCATCGAGCCATATGTTGCCTTGTTCCGTTTTACCAAACTTCGTTCCGTCGGCCTTGGTAATAAGGGGTACTGTAAGGGCAAAAGCTTCCCCGCCTGCCTTACGGCGAATCAGTTCGGTGCCCGTGGTGATATTGCCCCACTGGTCGGACCCGCCCATCTGCAGTTTGCAGTTCATGTTTTTATAAAGCCAGAGAAAGTCGAACCCCTGTACCAGCTGGTAGGTAAATTCGGTAAACGACATGCCTTCTTTTGATTCGGCTCCCAGGCGTTTTTTAACCGAATCTTTGGCCATCATATAATTCACAGTGATGTGCTTTCCAATGTCCCGGATAAAATCGAGGAAAGAAATCTGCTTCATCCAGTCGTAATTGTTTACAAGCAGGGCAGCATTGGAACTGCCCGATTCAAAATCAAGGAATTTGGCCAGCTGCTTTTTGATGCACTCCTGGTTGTGGCGCAGGGTTGTTTCATCGAGCAGGTTGCGCTCTTCCGATTTGCCCGAAGGGTCGCCAATCATACCCGTGGCACCGCCTATCAGCGCGATGGGCTTGTGCCCGGCCAGCTGGAAATGTTTCAGCACCATTACCCCCACCAGGTGGCCAATGTGAAGCGAGTCGGCTGTAGGGTCGATGCCCAGGTAGGCTGATGTCTGTTCTTTTTTAAGTTGTTCTTCCGTTCCGGGCATGATGTCGTGCAACATGCCTCTCCATTGCAGGTCTTCTACAAAATTCATTTTTTTAGTTTTAAGACCCTGCCACCGACAGGGCCGAAATGCTGGGCAAAGATAAAAAATGCCGGTGTAAAAATGGCTAAATTGCCAAATTGTGAAGTTGATTAGCATTTATGCCATGCATTCACCTTTTTACCCGAATTCATTTTAGAATTCTTTCTTTTACATCTGTCATTTTAAACCTGCTTCTGGGAGTGGCTGGAATTCGGTTGAGTGCTATTGACAAATCCTGCGGCGGTACCCTATAAGCCATGCGGCTTACCAGCAGGCAGAGGCTTTTTTCAATCAGGCGGATGGTGATCCATTCACCGGCGCAGCGGTGGTTGTTATTAAAATCGCCCCCTCCCTGTGGAATCAAATCGTAAGGGTTCTCTTTATGGTTTGCAAAGCGCTCAGGGTAGAATCTGCCGGGTTCATTCCAAAGCGATTCATCATGATTGGTTGCGTACAGATCGAGCAATACCTTTTTATTGGATTTAAACTGTACATCATTCCAGGTGAATGTCTTCACCGTTTTTGCGGCAATAAACGGGAAAAAGGGATAATGCCTTCTTACTTCCTGTACAAACCAATGAATCATTTTCTTATTAGACTGCAACCGGGTAACATAATCAGGGTTTTCATGCAAGGCATGTGCTCCGAAAACAATGTATCGTGCTATGGCAACAATCGGGCGAAGGAGGTTTATGATCTCAACGGCAGCAATTCGTGAGGGTAATAGCTTGTTTTTTAATGTTTTGTGAAAGGTAAATCCGTAAAGGATTGAATTTTTTGAAACAGTTGTTTTCCCGCTGCGGATTTCATCAATCAGTTGTTCGATCCACTTCTCGGCTTTTGTACGTGCAATCCGTCCCTTATAATGCCTCCATCCAACTCCACCCGATGCATCAATCATATCCGACATCTGATTGGTATGCAAATCGATGGTTTCCTCTGGAAGTGGTACTCCTGTCCATTCGCAGGCAGTTTGCATAAGTATTTTTTCGGCTTCATCGAAAAGGACAATTTTGTTTTTGGTTTCCCACCCGTTTAGGGCCTGCATCCAGTGCCGGGTAAAAATTGATTCGATTTTATCGAGGGATTCAGCATTCATGTACTGCATGAAAAGTGCTTTTCGGTGCCGGTGCTGATCTCCATCGAGCCCCTGTACCCCTCCCTCTCCAAAAAGGGTTTTCTGAAACCGTTTGGGTGTGGCCTTTTTGCGAATAAAAAGGTTCTGGTCGTAAAATAGTTTGGCTGCTTCTTTTCCTTTTATTACATAGGTTTTTTGCAGCAGCAGCGTAGTTTCAATAACATCGGTTTGTTGCTTCCTGAATTTTTCAAGAAACATGGGGTAGCCTTTCAATAAAATACCTATTGAACTTTCCATATTTTGCCATTTGAGGTTAAAATTTGGGATTTTCTTTTATTGAATCCCAGCTATAATAATAATAAGGAAATTTGCCGGGAGAAAGTTTTGGGAAACTGATCCTATGAGTTTTTTGTTCTCCCTGGAGGGTGTTGTAATTGCCCGGGTTGGAGTAATTTTAATCGGGCGATTCGAAGTATCCTATCCCGGATAGGACAGAATTTAAAGCCTTATATTACATTTTTTTTAATTCTAATCTCTGTCAGGGAAATGTTGATAAAAAGGGATTGGCAAATTCATAGCCCATCGTTTCACACAATCTCTTTGCTTCTTTTTTGTGGGCGTTTTTCACTCTCCCAATTGCTTATAAACGGAAATACCGAGGGGGCAAATGTGCGAATGGGTTCATAAAGTTGTGAATTCATTTTGGCTTCCTGTGACAAAATATGCACGTCTTCGTCGATTTTATTGAATATCAGCAGCAGGATACTTAATATGAATGCCGATTTTGCAACTCCAAATACCAGCCCGGTAATCCGGTTTGCCCATCCAAGCATGGCCACCTCCACCAGTTTGCTTAATGAACTGCCCACCAGGTTTACCAAAATAACAATTACAACGAATGTGATAATAAATGATATAATATTCAGATGATCAGGCTCCCATCCCATGGTTTCTGTAAGAAATTCAGATGTAATGTAGGAGAATTCAATGGCTCCCCATACTCCCAATACGAGTGCTGCCAGGGAGGCAACTTCCGATATCAGTCCCCTGCGGAATCCATTAAAGGCTGCCAGCACCAACAGGATGATCAGAATGATGTCGATGTAATTCATCTTAATTTTCTGTTCTTTAGATCGAAACAAAAGTAGAAATTATTTTTAATAACAAGCTCCAGGTAAAAACTTTGAAAGTTTAACTGGCTGAATCAGCAAAGCAATTGAAAATTTTACCTGATAGTGATTTGAAACCGTTCGTGTTTTGTACTTTTGGAAACAAAGATGAACCTGGAATATGGAATTTAACGTTCAGTCAAAAATTTTTTTTGGATTCAACGAATTTGAGCCGGTTTTGAGAAGCTGGAGGTCGGGCGATGAAACGATTGTATTTACAAACGGCTGTTTCGATATTATTCATCACGGCCATGTTGATTCGCTTATTCAATCAGCACGATTCGGAACGCGTTTGGTGGTTGGCCTGAACTCCGATGAGTCGGTACGTTTGTTAAAAGGGGAAGGAAGGCCTGTTTTGGAGGTCCGTGCCCGTGCTGTTCTACTGGCCGCTTTTGCATTTGTTGATGCAGTGGTAGTGTTTGAAGAGGAGACCCCTGCAGAACTCATAAGGCTGATCATTCCCCATGTGCTGGTGAAGGGGGAGGAATACCTGCCTGAAGAAATTGCCGGGCATGAAACCGTGTTGGAGCACGGGGGAAAGGTGGAACGGCTCAAACTCGTTGAAGGGATTTCCACTACCGAATTGATTCACCGAATTAAGAACATCGTTTAATGGCACAGCTAAAAACAATATATATATGCCAGCAATGCGGCGCCCAATCACCCAAGTGGATGGGAAAATGCCTGTCGTGCAATGGCTGGAACACTTTTGTTGAAGAAGTGGTTGAAAAAAGAAAGTCGGTTTCGCCTGTTGCTACAACCTATGCCGCAAACCAACCCCTTACCCTCGAAGAAATCACAACCGAAAAGATGGAACGCATTCAGGTGGGTATAACCGAATTCGACAGGGTTCTGGGTGGTGGCATTGTTCCGGGTTCCATTGTTCTGTTGGGCGGGGAGCCGGGGATCGGTAAGTCGACCCTTGTGCTGCAAATGGCCTTGGGGTTGAAGGGAAAGAAAATCCTTTATGTGTCGGGTGAGGAGAGCCTGCAGCAGATTAAGCTGCGGGCAGGCCGGCTGGGTGTGAATGGCAGCAACTGCCTTTTTCTGAGTGAGACTTCACTGGAGAATGTGTTGGCTAATACCAGCCAGGTGAATCCGCACCTTTTAATAATTGATTCCATACAAACCCTGGCTACCGATGCCATCGAATCGTCGCCGGGTTCGGTATCGCAGGTACGTGAATGTACTGCAGGTATTTTAAAGTTTGCCAAGAAAAACCATATAGCCGTTATTCTGATCGGCCACATTAATAAGGAAGGCAGCCTGGCCGGACCAAAAGTACTGGAACATATTGTTGATTCGGTGTTGCAGTTTGAAGGCGACACCAACTACATGTACCGCATTTTGAGAGCCAGTAAAAACAGGTTTGGCTCGACCAATGAGCTGGGTATTTTTGAAATGCGCGGCACCGGGCTGCAGGAAGTTTTGAATCCTTCCGAACAGCTGGTATCCAAAGTAAACGAGGATGTCAGCGGTACTGCTGTTGCGGGAACCATCGAGGGAATGCGGCCGTTTTTAATAGAAATCCAGGCGCTTGTAAGCTCGGCAGCTTATGGCACACCTCAGCGGTCTTCCACAGGTTTTGACCTGCGACGACTAAACATGCTGCTTGCGGTGCTGGAAAAAAGGGCTGGATTTAAGCTGCTGGCAAAAGATGTTTTTTTAAATATTGCCGGAGGGCTGCGCATAAATGACCCTGCCACTGACCTGGCTGTTATCTGTTCCATTCTTTCTTCAAATATCGATATTGCAATCGATCATAAAATCTGTTTTACGGGCGAGGTTGGACTTACCGGTGAAATACGCGGGGTAAACCGTATCGAACAGCGGATTGCTGAAGCAGATAAGCTTGGCTTTAAAAAAATATTCATTCCCGGGCTGAACAAAGG
>OBJA01001719.1_pt1 | contig 14273 bp, 12 predicted proteins | sample 1519751 | NCBI WGS metagenome assembly OBJA01 (sample SAMEA3881238, study PRJEB22517) | soil metagenome | biome: lake sediment; feature: soda lake sediment; material: sediment, water from around vicinity | place: India | collected 2013-12-23 | depth 3 m | reverse complement strand
AATCATGCAGAAGACTTTGTGAGAAAAAGCAAAATCTATACCGGTTTAAGCCGGCTCCGGTAAGGGATTACAATTAAAAGATAGTCCGTCCCTATAAAGCACGGGGCATCAGATCTCTAAACACATAGATGTTGTGAAAAAAGGAAAAAATCATACCTTCTTTTTTCCCGGCATCAAAAAGGGGATCAGAGTAAAAAGATAGTCCGTCCCTTCCGCAACACCACCATCGTACACAACTTATGTACGAAAAAAAAGCCCTGCAGGCAAATTTCCTCAAAGAACGGTCCGAGTTTTCTGTAAATTATCCGGTTAAGTATACACATTCCTTATCTCAAACCGGATTTCCAGTGAAAGAACCTATTTCTATGTACTCAAAAAACCTTCAAGCATCTATTCCTGGTTTAGCCCTCATCGTAATGCTCCTGGTTTTTGCTACTTCCCAGGGACAACCACCGGCCCAGGGGGCAAATAAGTTTCTCGGCAACATCACTACTAATGGGAGAGTACGATCCGATTTCCTCAATTACTGGAACCAGATCACTGGTGAGAACGAACATAAGTGGCAGTCCGTTGAGAGGAGCCGAGACGTGATGAACTGGGGTGGAGGCGATGCTATTGCCAGGTTCGCTGACCAGAATGGGATTCCATGGAAATTCCACACACTGGTGTGGGGAAGTCAGTACCCTCAATGGATCACTGGTCTTTCCCAGGCTGAGCAATTAGCAGAGATCACCGAGTGGTTTGATGCCACGAAGGCCAGATATCCCGATGTGCAAATGATTGATGTTGTCAACGAAGCACACCCGAACCACGCTCCTGCCCCCTTCAAAAATGCATTAGGTGGCGATGGCGCAACCGGTTTTGACTGGATAATCAAATCATTTCATATGGCACGTGAGCGCTGGCCCAATGCAATCCTGCTCTACAACGATTACAATAACTGCGAGTACAATGACGAAGTCAACTGGACAGTAAGATTGATTAATGCAATGAAGCAGGCTAACGCCCCAATAGATGCTATTGGATGTCAGGCCCACGATGCTTTCAAATTAGCGACCTCTACGGTTAAAAACAATATCGACAAGCTTGCCGCTACTGGACTTCCGATCTTCATAACCGAATATGATATTGGTGAGGGCAACGACGCCACGCAGCAGCGGATTATGCAGGAGCAGTTTACCATGTTCTGGAATCACCCGAAAATTGTCGGGATCACCTATTGGGGTTATATGATGGATTCCACCTGGCGAGCAAATACAGGTCTAAAGTGGGGGAACGGAACAGAACGACCGGCTCTGACCTGGCTTATGGATTATGTTAAAAACAATCCAAATCCACCAAATGATTTTCCCGATTTTTTGCAGGGTGGAAATTCCAATTTTCGTCTCATCGTCAGCACCAAAGGGCAGGGGATTGTTACCACAACCCCTGAGGAGAGCAGCTATCCCGAAGGCACACCGGTGACACTCACCGCAACGCCATCTGAGGGTTGGGTGTTCCATAGTTGGACTGGAGAAGCCAACGGAAACCATAACCCTTTACAGATTATTTTGAATAAGACAACTGAAATCACCGCTAATTTTGCGACATCAGACGGGAAAGAGGATCTAATTGCGAATGGCACTTTTGGTTCGGGATCAGATTCTTGGTCATTCAATAATTGGAGCGGCGATGGTGCAGGCAGTGTAGTAAATGGAGAATATAGACTTACAGTAACTTCTGTTGCCACCAATTATTACGATATCCAGGTTGTCCAAGCGGGAATTTTGCTGGAACAGGGTAAAACTTATCGCCTGGTATATGATGCATATGCTTCTTCAAATCGAATTCTCAACGTGAATGTTGGAATGCCGGTAGATCCCTGGACATCATTTCTGACCAGAGTCGATGGGCAAGCAGAGGTAAACCTTACCACATCAAAACAGACCTTCAGCTTTGATTTCACCATGGAAAACCCCACCTATGAAGATTCGAGAGTTGAATTCAGTGTAGGATTGCATACACCAGCAGTTTATATAGATAATGTTTCACTTTTTGAAGTCCAGCCAACAGCAGCTTTAATGTCTGTTCAAAAGGCAAAAGCAGAAAAAGTAAATCTCCGCACAAGAGGATCTCTGTTATTTATTGACTTCAACAGCGCCAATAATAGTGCTGCTTCATTATCAATTTACGATCTGAATGGCAGTGTAGTTCGCACAGGTATAGCGAAATTTGAGTCAGGCACTCAGCGATGCACCTTCAACATGACAGGTCTGCCCAATGGATGTTACGTTGTTAAAATTCACAACAACACCACCGTTCAAAAGGCGGGATTTGTCTTGACAGAAAGATATTGATTATAAACTAAGCCAAAAGATCTCTGTTATGAATTCATTCCATAACAGAGATTCTTTTGTAAGACATGCAATTGCCATCTGTTTAAGCTTCTTTACAATCTCATTTAAACGATCGAAGGGGATCACAATTCACCTTTAGCCAGTGATATGGAATACGATCTCATCCAACGCTAATTTTCAAACGGAAGATTTTACCCCGATAAACGTATTAGAGATCAATGATACTTTCCCCGCTATAGTTGCTGCAAAATGATTTTTTAACAGCACCTTGAGCAGAAGGTACCATATGGCGCGCAACACAACATTTGAATACGAGTACTCAAAGATCTCAGCACCTCTGTAATTAAGACAGTAATTTAGCATGGCTTTGGGATTGTAATAGTACACAGGAATGGTACGTTTTATTGGCCAGAATCCGGCATTTGTCAACAGAATCTGGTACTCATAATTTCTGTAAACGTGTTCATTCCCACCGTAGTGTTGAACTTTCCCTGGATTGTCAGTTAGATTTCTATAATAGGTTGACTTTTTTTTGTAGAACCTCAGAACCTGTTCGTTTGCCAATATTATCCTGCCGTTTTCTCTTAAAGCACGATAACAATTACTTAAGGTAACAGCGGGATCGTCACAATGATGAAAACTTGCATTAAAGATACAGACATCAAATTCATTCCTGAAATCAACATATTCAATGAGCTTTCATGAATGACGATGTCTACATTGGCTTTCTGGGCCATAAATTCAACAAATGAACAGAATTCGGGCGATGGTTCAACAGCAGTCACTTTATGCCCCTTTAATGCTAGATAAAGTGACGTCTGTCCTGCCCCGACTCCAATATCCAAAATGCTCATTTTACCTTTGATCGATTCGCAGGATTTTACGAATTCCATTCCACGAAATGTTCTGATGAATTCCCTGATGAATTCATCAATGGAAAGTGAGCGAAAATGTTCCAACATTTCCTGATGAATTTTTTGTGCCTCAATTTCGGCAACAAGCCCATCACTTTTCACATATTCTTTTTTTATAATGGTCATTTGTTTTACCCTGTGTTGAAAAACATTCCATTCGGCCATAAACAGCTTCAGGAGTGTATGAAAGCAGATACTATACTTCTGTCAGTGGTCTTAAAACAAATCAAATGGGAGGATATCGCCAACTTTTCCCCAAAATAGGGAAACCAGGATTTCACATAACTTACACCACTTTTGCCTAACCCCTTAATCATTCTATTGATTTAATACATTTTCATTACTAAATTTCTGATTTAAGAATGTGTTCGTAAGTAATTTATTTCTGTGGTTTTGCTCTTAATGCCTCATGGCTTAGGATCAAAACTATTCAGCATGACCACGTGCATATTCCACGAAATCGGATATTTTCTGCATTCTTCTAACAGAGGTGTTCAATGCCCGTACTCAGCAACAGAGTTTCCCGATTTACTGAATCTGTCATCAGGCGCATGACTCGTATTGCCAACCAAAAAGGAGCAGTTAACCTCTCACAAGGGTTCCCGGATTTCGATCCACCAGATGAATTAATAAAATCCCTTGCCTCAGTCGCTCCCACCGGGCCTCATCAATATGCAATAACCTGGGGGGCGCAGAATTTTCGTGAAGCACTGGCCAGAAAGCAGTCCCGATTTATGGGAATTCCCATTGATCCTGAATCAAATATAGTTGTCACATGTGGAAGTACCGAAGCCATGATGGCTTCAATGATGGCAGTAACTAATCCCGGTGATAAAGTGATCGTTTTTTCCCCTTTTTATGAAAATTATACCGCAGATACTATTCTTACTGGAGCCGTACCAATCTATGTTACTCTGCATGCTCCAGATTTTTATTTTGACTATAAAGAACTTCGAGCCGCATTCGAACAGAATCCTAAAGCACTGATATTGTGTAACCCCGGAAACCCCACCGGAAAAGTTTTTACCCGTGAGGAGCTTCTGGTAATCGCGCAACTTGCAGAGGAGTTCGACGTATTTGTCATTACTGACGAGGTATACGAGCACATAGTGTATCCTCCCAGTCATCATATTTATTTTGCATCGCTTCCAGGAATGTTTGAGCGTACACTGAGTTGCAGTTCTCTATCAAAAACGTACTCCATTACCGGGTGGAGACTGGGATATATCATAGCACCTCCGGCAATCATTGAAGCAACACGAAAGATTCACGATTTTCTGACAGTGGGAGCCGCGGCTCCATTACAGGAAGCAGCTGTTACTGCACTTGACTTCAACGATTCATATTATCACCTCCTTCAGGATACATATCTTCGGAAACGTACGCTGTTTCTGAATCTGCTTCATGATGCTGGGCTCTCTTTCACTATACCGCACGGTGCTTATTATGTATTAGTGAACATAGAGCAATTTGGAGTCAAGGATGATCTGAAGTTTTGCGAGTGGATGGCTTCAGAGATCGGAGTAGCAGCAGTTCCGGGATCGAGTTTTTTCAGAGAAAATGTGCACAATTACATTCGCCTCCATTTTGCCAAGAAAGAAGGAACACTGAAAGAAGCTGGTAAGAGGTTGTTAAGCCTTAAAGAGCACTCAAGCGCAAGGATATATAGCCCTGCATGAAAAACGTTGCTGTTTAACATAAATTATCTGTTTGCATGAAAATCAGATAATCCAGTGTGTCTGGATATTGTAAATGTGGTTATACTTAAGAGACAACCTTATGTAAGATCAGGAACATGAGGTTTTATTCCCTTCTTTTATTATATTCCACTTTAAATCAAAAAAAGGAAGGAGGAAAGCAGTGGTAAACTGTCTTTTCTGCAAAATCATCCAAAATGAGATATCAGCGCAAAAAATCTATGAGGATGAGCATACGGTTATTATCAAGGACATCGATCCTCAGGCTCCCAACCATTTCCTTGCCATTCCGAAAAAACATTACGCCGGAATTCAGGACGTTCCTGGTGAAGAGAGTAATCTTTTCGGGCATCTGTTCGAGGCAATTGGCAAGGTAGTTAAAGAAGAGCGTCTCGAGGAAAAAGGGTACCGACTCGTTATTAACTATGGTGAGAAGGCCGGGCAAAGTGTGCATCACATTCATGTTCATTTGCTTAGCGGACGAACAATGACGTGGCCTCCGGGATAATCAGGCTAAATCTTGTTTTTCTGTTTTACAGATCTCAGCTGTAAGGACATGCGTGCTCTGATCTTCTGTATTGTACCAAAAGAGGATCTGATCTTCATGGCGTGTAAAACAGTCATTAAAATGTCTTTTATGACAGCATGGATAGATTTTTTCGTGCATACGTGATGCCTGATCTATCAGACGTCGCTCAACTTCTCCCATATCTGATTTCCTTATCACCGCCTTAGAGTTTGAAATGGTCGGATACCGCGCCGGTTTTTTACCTGCGCGATATCCGTTTTTTTCAAATACGTCACTGCATCTGTTTTCTCAGAAACGTTGGCACATCCATATCATCTTCATACTGAGTGATCACGCTTCCCTTTGAAACATACACTCGTTCTTTACGCATCGCTTCCTTTTTAATAAATGGCGGAAATTCGATTGAACTGTTGCCGGCAGATTCTTTGAAAGATGGAGCTGTCTGCATCGGCTGTTCTTCGAAATGCACCGGCATTTCCTCTTTTACCACCTTTGGCGCTTCAACGATTTCTACATTCTCAGGGATTTCCTGTTTTGGGGGAACTGCCAGGGAGATAGACATCTGCTCAATTTTTTCCGGTTCTCTTCTCTGCGCAGGAAGCTTGACCATCATTTTCGGAGCAGCAGCTTCCCGTTTCCGTTCAATATTCTCCTCATTAAAACCGGTTGCAATCACAGTAACTCGGATTTTTCCATTCATGGAAGGATCAGTGACTGCACCAAAGATGATATTTGTTTCAGAATCTTCTCCAACTGCATCGTATACAGTCTGAGTTGCATCACTTACATCGTAAAGAGTCATATCTTCACCACCGGTGATATTGATAAGAATACCACGAGCACCAGCAATTGAGATATCGTCTAGTAACGGGCTGTGAATCGCACAATCAGCAGCAATCACTGCACGGTTTTCACCCTCGGCTGCTCCAGTTCCCATGAGTGCATCACCCATGCCTTTCATGATTGTCTTAACATCAGCAAAGTCAAGGTTAACCAGACCATGGACAGAAATAAGGTCTGAAATTCCTTTAGTCGCCTGATACAACACGTCATCAGCTGTCTTGAACGCATCTATCAGAGATGTCGTACGATCGACTATCGAAAGAAGTTTCTGGTTTGGAATAACGATGATTGTATCAACAGAATTTCTTAGATCATCGATTCCCTTCCGTGCATTACGGTCACGAACCTTTCCTTCAAATAGAAATGGTCTGGTAACGATTGCAACCGTTAGAATCCCCATTTCCTGGGCGATCTCTGCTACAACCGGCGCCCCACCAGTTCCGGTTCCACCACCCATACCAGCGGTAATAAAAACCATGTCAGCACCATCTAGAAAAGCAGCGATTTTTTCCCGATCCTCTTCCATTGCCAGTCGCCCGACTTCCGGATTCGCACCAGCACCCAGACCTTTAGTAATTTTTTCACCAATCTGGAGGCGATTGGCAGCTTTGTTGTTATCAAGCGCCATCGCATCAGTGTTCACAGCAACAAATTCCACTCCGGTCAGACCAGCTGAAATCATTCTGTTTACCGCATTTCCACCGGCACCTCCAACACCAACTACCTTCATTTTCGCGACGGCATCAAATGTCTCATCAAGTGTGAAGACCATAAGCCCCTCCTAAGAGTTTGTACCTTCCCTGACAAATACCAGTGTATCCGGCCAGTTCAGATTTTGTTTATGTTTAGTATGCACTTTTCATATTCAATAAGGTCGAAAATTCCCTGACTGCATCTCAGAAAAATTCCTTTACCCACGATTTCATTCTATCGAAAATCCGCTTGAAGTTATCATCTCCTGCAAACGATTTTTTCCCCTTGCGATTTTTTGATTGCTCCATTCCGTACATGCACAAACCCACACCGGTTGAGTGAATCGGTGATTTGGCAGCTTCTGTCAATCCTCCAAATCCAAACGGAATCCCAAGTTTTACCGGCATTTCGAATACCTTTTCTGCAAGCTCCAGAATTCCCTCCATAAGCGAACCGCCGCCAGTCAAAACAACACCAGCTCCCAGCATGTCTGCATATTCGGTACGTTTGATCTCGCGTAGTGCTAACGACAGAATTTCTTCCAGGCGCGGTTCGATAATTGACGCAAGTACCGCTTTTGACACCTCACGCTGCTCTCTTCCACCAACGCCAGGCACACTGATATACTCATTCCCCTTTACTAAAGGTGAATAAGCACATCCATACTGCTTCTTTATCTCCTCCGCACGCTCGATAGGCGTCCGGATACCGATTGCAATATCACTTGTTACATTCTTTCCACCAAGGCCCACCACCGCAGTGTGACGAATACTTTCATCAAAATAGATTGCTATATCGGTTGTCCCCCCCCCCATATCGACTAGAGCAACACCGAGTTCTTTTTCATCTTTCTCGAGTACAGCATAGCATGATGCAAGCGGTTCCAGAACAAGATCGATAACCTTGAGCCCCGCTTTGTCAACGCTCTTATAGATATTCTGGGCACTGGTCACTGCACCGGTTATAATATGCACCTGTGTCTCAAGACGCACTCCGCACATGCCAATTGGATCCTTTATTCCCTTCTGATCATCAACTACAAACTCCTGGGGGATAACATGCAATATTTCCCGATCCATAGGTATCGATACCGCTTTTGCAGCATCAATAGCCCGTACTACATCGAGTTCGGTAATTTCATTATCGTCGCGTGATATGGCCACAACCCCTCTACTGTTTATCGCACGTATGTGATCACCAGCTATGCCCACCCACACAGCATCTACATCAACCCCGGCCATCAATTCAGCCTCTTCTACTGCTTTCTGAATGGAACGAACGGTTTTGTCAATGTTAACAACAACACCCTTCCTCAAACCATCGGACGGACTCACGCCAACACCGACGATCTTTAACTCACCATTGGAATCAAGCTCAGATATGATACACGCGATTTTCGTCGTTCCTATATCGAGACCTACAAACACATTATCATCCACAAACACCTCCCATCAACTCGTACAATATCTTTCAATCCGTTACCGCATGAACTATCTCACTTTTCATCGCCACCCGCTGTGTAACAAAAGCCAGATTCTGGTAACAGAGATTGACCTTTGTCACTGTTGTTCCCTCATTTTGCCACATTCCATGCATCTGTTTCAGGCAGTGTAACCGCTCAGCAATCGAGCGCTCATCCACCTCTACAACTGCAGTGATGGTTTGAAAAGCGATCCGAAGTTTCTGCGGATCGGAAAAATCAACCTGTGATATTTGCGATGCCAGATGTTGATCGGCATATGCCGCACCACCCAGAAACGCCCTTACCCGCTCCATTCCTCCCTGAGTGAGAACTTTCCTTCCCGCATCATCTACGGTATCACGCAACCCGGAAAAAAGGGGAAGCGCAGTAGCGATCCCCGGAGTAAACGGCAGCAGAACGCCATGCATATCGACCATGTAGACAACACCTAAGTTTACCAGGGCTACAGGTTTTCGTTCGGTAATATCGATCACCACCTTACCGCTTAAATTCCTGATCAAACGGACACTGTTAATCCATGGCTGCTTCCCAAGAATCGTGCGGACCGAATCATGCTTGATCGCATAGAGCTTCATCTGTACATTTATCCCACTACGCTCCAGTATCTCTTTTGTTGAAATGTGAGCATTTCCCCGTACAGTCAACTCTCTGATATTTAAAAATGACGACCGCTGAACCAAACCTACCAGCTCGCTATATCCCAGCACGCCACTGATCACCAACGCAGTAAGCGCTCCGGCAACAAGAAGGACTAACCCTGATCTGGCCAGCACTTTACGTGCTTCAACCAGGGCTTTTCCTTTACGTTCCGCTCTTTTTCTGCGGCTGTTTGCCCCCTGACGCTTACCCATCAGATAGTTTCTCCGTCAATTCTATCGCTTGTTCCCAGATATCCCCAGCACCCATAAATACTACCACATCGCCATCCTCAACCTGATTATTCAGTATACCTGGAAGATCAAACCTGCTGGGGATATACTGTGCTGCACCATGACTCTTCTCCCGCAATTTACTCACAATTGTTTCAGCAGAAATCCCAGGAAGCGGTTCCTCCCTGGCTTTGTAAATATCGGTTACAAACACCATATCAGCAGAGCCAAGACTAACCACAAATTCATCCATAAAATCTCTGGTTCTGGAGTAAAGATGAGGCTGGAAAACAGCAACGACCCGTTTATATCCACTTTTCCGTGCTGCATCAAGAGTTGCCCGAATCTCCCCCGGATGATGAGCGTAATCATCAACAACAGTAATTCCTCCTACCTCTCCCACCACTTCAAATCTCCTGCGGACACCCTGGAATCGATTCAGAGTAGCCGCAATAGTATGAAATGAGATACCCATCTCTGTTCCAACAGCGATAACGGCCAGTGCATTGAGCACATTGTGAAGTCCTGGTATATTGAGAGTCACCCTTCCGAGTTCAAAGCCCCGTTTTGTAACGATGAATGATGGCTTTCCGGATTGATAGAAGATCATTTCTGCTTTGTAATCAGCAGATTCGCTACTGCCATAGGTAATAACTGTTCTGTTGATCAGAGATAGTATGCTTCTGACACCTGGATCATCTATACACGCTACAACCGCACCATCAAAGGGAACCCGCTCTGTGAATCGTATAAACGCATCTTTTATCTGATCGATGGATTCGTAACAGTCTAAATGATCTGCTTCGATATTGGTGATTACAGCAACCGACGGATACATGGCAAGGAACGAACGATCATACTCATCTGCCTCGGCAATCAATACCGATCCATTGCCGATAATCGCATGGGAACCTGCACTGCGGATCATACCTCCAACCAGCACTGTTGGATTCAATCCTGCTCCACAAAAGACATCCCCGGCCATTGAAGTAGTGGTTGTTTTACCATGTGTTCCGGAAATGCAGATGGTGAAACGAGCCCGCATCAGATCCCCGAGCACCTCAGCACGACGTTCACAACTGATCCCGTTCTGTTGTGCATAAATCCGCTCAGGATTGTTTTCCCTGATGGCGCTGGAGTAAACTACAAGATCGGTTGATTTGACAAGATCCGGAACATGATCATATTGTATGGTAATGCCAAGGGCCTCAAGATGAGCTGTTGCTGCAGATCGAGCCCGATCGCTGCCGGTAACAGTATGTCCGGATACATGGAGCACTTCGGCTAGCGGACACATGCCTGCTCCTCCGATCCCTACCATATGAATTCTTTTTGTAAAATGCCGCATATCAATTCTTCTTCAGTATATCTTCATAAATTGCACCAGTGATTCTGGCAACTGCATTGGTTGGTGCATGATCGAGAGCTTTTCTGCTCATCGTTTCAAATAATGCATCATTCTCCAGCAGATCACGGACATGCCTATCAATAATCGCTTCGGATTGATCTTCCAATGCAACCCGAAAACCCCAACCCTGCATTTCCACCACACCAGCATTGACCCATTCATAGTTCATTTTTCCTGAAATACCGGGGACAACAACACACGGAAGTCCAAAATAGGCTATTTCAGCAAGAATAGATGTTTCTGCTGGACAAATAACAACACGTGAAACAGCATAAAAAGGATAGGGGTCTTTCCCCTGCTTCACCACAAACACTCCCTGACAAATCGCCATTTCACGTCTGATTTGTGCATAATCACTTTTTTCGGTCTGCCAAAGGACCTGGAAGCCCTCATTACACCACGTATTGATGAGGGCGGTGATAGTCTGCGCATGCTTCTGTATCTCTTCCTCAGTAGAAATGACAAGTACTGTCTTTCTATTTTTATCAAAGCCAGACGGGTAGAGTCTGGAATCGTACTCTTTACGTGCTGTTTTTACCGGTACTCCGGTCCATTCTGTGCTGCCATGCATTTGATGGGGACCAGCCAGCGGAAATCCAAAAAACACTTTGCGAGCACCAGGGCCAAAGACCCGACTGGTTAAGCTCGGCACAGAATTCTGTTCGAAAAGATAATAAGGCACAGATTTCAGACGTGCAGCTGCAAGTACAGGAAAACATTCCTGCCCACCAAACGCCACAACTGCTTCAGGTGGTTCTTTGCCAAACAATTTAATAAACCTGATAGTCTCTTTTGTGGCATGAAGCACCTGTGCACATGTATTCTGTTCATGGATGTGAGTATTAACTAACGATATTTTGTGTTCCCTGCAGAGTTCTTTTACTTTTTTATTATGACTACTTACCCAAGTTAGTGCAACATTCCGAACACGACGACGGAGCTCAAGAGCGACTGACAGTGCCGGATATACTCTTGATCTCATACCACCCGCTGCGACCACAACCCGCACCGCGCTCCTGCCTGACGATAAACCTGTACGGGTATACCTATTTACTTTTGAATGCTGATTCATAGTTCGGCCAGTCTTTCTCCTTTATAAGATTTCTGCAATACAGGGCTGGATCTGACCTGGCTTGAAATATTCAGCAGTATTCCCATACTGCTCATCATGAAAACAAGACTCATTCCACCATAACTGAGAAATGGCAGCGGTACGCCGGTTGTCGGGATAAGACCGGTCCCTACTGAAGCATGTATGAGCACGTATATCGCTATAATCAATGTAAATCCAAATGCCATCAACTGTCCCATTTTATCCGGTGCCTGAAGAGCAATTTTCATCCCTCTCCATACGATAAACAGAAATATAGCCATGATTATGGAAAGTCCGACAAATCCGATCTCTTCACCCATTATAGAAATGGCAAAGTCGGTATGCGGCTCAGGAAGGTAGAAAAATTTCTGCTCTCCTTTTCCAATTCCTACACCAAACAACCCGCCATTACCCAAACCAATCAACGACTGATATGCCTGATATCCAAGGTCATCTTTTCTACTAGACATCTGCAAAAAACCCATCAGCCGCGCGCGGCGATAGGGCGTACGAAGTACAAGCAGTGCTGCAGCAGGAACAAATGCCATTACAAGAGAGGCTAAATGAAAAAACCGTGCTCCGGACATGAAAAGAATTGTCAAACCAATCACAGCCAGAATAAGAGATGTCGAGAAGTCCGGTTCAAGAAGTACCAGTCCACAGATCAATCCAAGTAGTATCAGGTATCTCATAAGCACAGACCAGTTTTTAAGCTCCGTTCCTGCTTTCTCACACCCCCGCGCCAGAATCAGAATCAATGCCATTCTGGCAAAATCAGAAACCTGAAAGCGAATGCCTCCAAGTGAAATCCAGCGTTTTGCTCCATTTATTGCATAACTTTCCGGAAGTAACAGCACCGATATGAGGAGAATCACTGCAATCAGATAAATTAGATTGCTCAATCTACCCCAGACATGATAATCAATATTTATAAACAGCATAAAACTGCCAATAGCAAGAAGTGCCCTGATTGCCTGACGGGCCAAAAAGAAATCCGAGCCGCCGAACCGATACTGCGCTAACGCAAACGATGAACTGTAAACAAAGACAATGCCAAATCCCAGCATTACCAGAAGTGCGGTGAATAAACCGATATCCATGCGAGCCATCCTACCGCTCATCTTCAGGTATCTCCTTTGCAGCCTCACATACAAGCTGCCTGAAAACGTTCCCCCGCTCCTCATAATTTGCAAACATGTCAAAGCTCGAGCATCCGGGAGAAAACACGACCGCATCTCCGCTCTTTGCCAGTGCGCCTAATTTCGAGATCGCCTCATTGAGATCCGCTGCTCTGTAAATGGGTGCCAAACCTTTCCAGAGATCCTCAATGCGATCTGCAGCTTCACCTATAAGGCATATGGTTTCCACATGTCTGCTAATGGCATTTTTTACAACAGAGAAGTCACATCCTTTGTCTCTGCCACCGGCGATAAGATGTACTCCACCTTTAAATGCAGAAATTGCCACTTCAATCGACTCGGCAGTCGTCGACTTCGAATCGTTATAGTATTGCACACCATGTATATCACCAACGTACTCTAACCGGTGTGGAAGTCCCCCGAAAGAAATGATTCCCGCCCTGATCGCACCATCATCTAAACCGGCAATTTTGGCAAGTGCAGATGCTGCGCAGGCGTTATCGTGATTATGCTTTCCTTTTATACGCATTTCTTCTGTGTCGAGAATGTTTCCAGTTTTCCCCTGGAAACGATACCGTAACATTCCATCCTGACACCAGAAGCAATCATATGAGTGTACATCTGCACCAAAAAACACGATCGTTGTCCGCGATTCCATTTCATGTGCCCATTGAACAAGACGAGTATCGTGAGCATTGAGGACCAGATAGTTTTCTTTAGTGAAGTTTCGTGCAATCTCTTTTTTTGCATTGTAATAATCATCCTCTGATACATAGCGGTCGAGGTGATTTTTCATAAGATTCAGCACCGCTGCAGCACGTGGCCTGAATTTTTCGATATTCTCAAGCTGAAAACTGGACACCTCAGCTGCTACAAATGCATCTCTGGAGAGTTGTGGCGTAATCCCAATCACCGGTAATCCTATATTCCCAGCCACCGCCGTCTCTTTTCCACCATTTTTGAGAGCTTCTCCCAAAAGAGAAACGGTCGTACTCTTCCCGGTCGATCCGGTTATTGCTAAAAACGTAGCCTCAGTTGCCCTGAATCCCAGTTCCATTTCAGACCACACTGGTAAATGAGCAGCTTTGGCAGCTTTGACAATAGTAAGGTCTGATGGGACTCCCGGTGAAAGAATCACCAGATCAGCATCCAGAATCCTTTGTGTATGTCCACCTGCTTCATATGCGATATGCCCAAGCCCCTTGGATGCAAGTATCCCTTCGAGTTTCGAATTTTCACAGGTATCACTTATAAACCCCTGAGAGCCTT
>OBJA01001718.1_pt1 | contig 14274 bp, 13 predicted proteins | sample 1519751 | NCBI WGS metagenome assembly OBJA01 (sample SAMEA3881238, study PRJEB22517) | soil metagenome | biome: lake sediment; feature: soda lake sediment; material: sediment, water from around vicinity | place: India | collected 2013-12-23 | depth 3 m | reverse complement strand
ACCCTTTATCCATCCGGGATATGGAGTCATTTATGGCTGGGTGGACAGATTTGGCATTCATTTAACCCATTTTCATCCTTTCACGTCCCCGTAGCCGACGACCTTTTAAATGGTTTCAGCTCCAATCCATACTTAGAAGCCAGAAAGGGCCATATATATGCCATGGGAAGAACCATTTGATTTATAGGTTGGATACTTGTTGCTCTCGGTTCGACTAAGCGTTATCTCCCAGACCCTATCCAATGACACAAAACGCAGCGGCGATTCCTTTCTCCAACCTTCCCCGCTCATTGCTTCGGCCTGATCCTCCAAGGATTTGATCAACCGAGATCGAAGAACCACGAAAACCTTTTCACTAACCACAGAGACTTCGGAGAAACGTTGCATCAAAATCACCTCTTGTTTCATTTGTTAATTATTATAACACATAATTTACATTTTATAAGTGTTATACGCTAAATATATTGAATACATGCCATTATATTAACATTAATATTACATTTTTGATGCCATGAGGAAAGAGGATTTTCCCATTCGACCAACGAATATAAAAGATGGCTCACTAATCATCATACCCGCCTAATTTACTGCCGAAAGAGGGATAAATATGGGATCTTCTCGAATCCTCGTTGCCGACGACGATCGCGAGATCGTCCAGTTAATTGCAGATACATTAGAAGAAGAAGGCTTTGAAGTTATCAAAGCTTATAATGGTCAAGACACGCTGGAGAAGATCAATCGAACGCCGCCACAGTTGATGATCCTCGATATTATGATGCCGGAACCCGACGGGCTCGAAATCTGCAGAAAAGTCCGACAGGAAGTGGCTGCACCAATCATTCTTTTAAGCGCCAAAGGGCGTGAAATCGACAAAGTCGTGGGGTTGGAAGTCGGCGCCGATGACTATGTCACCAAACCCTTTAGCATCCATGAATTGGTGGCCCGTGTCAAAGCTCATCTCCGCCGAGAAAAGCGGCTGCAAAATGAGACTCCGTCCGCAGCCAACATTGGCGAAACGATAATCTTCGATGATATTTCCGTGAATAAAGAGACCTATGAAGTAACAAAGGACGGTCAACCCATCGCGTTGTCGACCAAAGAGTTTCAGATCCTAATCTATCTCATGGAGAATAAAAACTTGGTTTTAAGCCGTGAGCAGATCTATGATGCCATTTGGGGCCACGGAGATTTCGGGGACATCAACACCGTCACCGTTCACATTAAAAATCTCCGTGCGAAGTTGGATCCTGAGAATCGCTGGATCAAGACCGTCTGGGGCGTTGGTTATAAATTTGTCGGAGGCCGGCCATGAGATTTAGTATAAAGTACAAGCTTCCCCTCCTCATTCTAACGGTTTTTTTTTCTATATTATAGCCGTATACGCATATTACCAACTCATCATCGTTAAGGATCTCGGGAAAGATATTTATGGTTTTCGCAATTACTTATATTCTTTGAGCGATACCGTAGGACAACAAATCACCGCCGATTATCCTGACGACCGTAAGATCCTCGATTATCTTGAGGAGATCTCAAAGAAAGAGCGACTCAAACTTTCCCTCTTCGATGTATCCGGTCGTCGCATCTTTACCTCAGACTGGCGCCAACAAACAGGGTTAAATCTAGAGCTTAAATCCTTCATCGTTACAAGCTCTCAAGAAATTTACGTACTCGAGTTTGTTTATCCCTTCGCCCTGGAGACCCTAGGACATTCCGACGCCTTCAAATCGCTGCGTAATTTTTCCATCGTTCTATTGGCATTAGCGATTGTCTTTTTAATCCTCTATCTTCACGGCTCTATGGCTAAGCCTTTAACAATGCTTCATGAAGATTTGGAGAAAGTAAGATATCGACATATTCCCCGCGCCAAGCAGAAATATAAGCCTCGCAAGGACGAGATCGGAGATCTACGGCGCAAGTATGAAGCGATGCTTCAGCGATTGGAGACCTCTTATACCCAACAGATCGAAATGATCGCCTCCATCTCTCACGATCTAAAGACTCCTCTTACATCTGTTCTTGGCTACCTGGAACGGCTTCAAAACAGCAAATCGTTGAGTGATGAAAAACGAGCGGAATATTTGGGCATTATTCACAACAAAGCACTGGATATCAAAGATCTTCTGGAAGAATTCACAGAGTTCGCCTACAGCGATCTCCCCGACTTGCAAAAGAATCCCGTCAATATGATGAATTTCTTTACAACTCTAGCCCGAGAGTATGGCGAAGAATTGGCAACGCACGGTGTCGTTTTGAACATCGTTTCATCTCCGCCATCTGAAGTGACCGTTTTGATGGATGAAGCAAAAATTCGCCGTGTTATCGGCAACCTGGTTCAAAACGCTTTGAAATATGCCGACGGCTTGTCGCAGATCAATATGGAATGTCAAGCGTCCCCAGATGAAGTGATTTTTTCTATCGAGGACGATGGAATCGGTGTACCCCTCGAATCCTTAAGCATTATCTTTGAGAAGTTTTATCGTTTGGACAAAACGCGATCTCGGGAAAAGGGCGGGTGCGGTTTGGGTTTAGCCATATGTCGCAACATCATTGAAACCCATGGCGGGACCATTAACGCCTCCGTCGGCTCATTGGGACGGGGTTTGAAGGTTACATTCAGCCTTCCGCGTCATACGTGATAATCCGAGAAGCAATCCTTATATTAATCATTCTTTATCTTTCTTAATTTTTATTTAAGGTCGCACAATTACAATAGTATAAGTGGTAATATTCTTAGAGATGACGAAAAGGTGAAAGTTTAGGTGAGCTAGCATGAAAGCATGGTCATACTGCAAATATTGCGCTATATTCGTACTGATCGTCTACGCCTTAAGCTCAAGTATGGCTATGGCCACCTCCGAGGGACGCGCCAAGGATGTACGTCATGTTTATCGTCGTACAGCTGCAGTACTCAGAGTGGCTCAGAGATTTGCTTCTGCAAGCCATATCAATTATGGACTTGGCTTAGCCATCATCCATCACCGATATTCCGAAAAACTTTACCATCAAGGCCGTATGGACGATGCGATCTATCACTCCTTACGCGCCCGCAGTATCGCTGCAAATGTTATTCGGCAAAACAAGAGCGAGATTCTACAGGAAGCCCTTCATGACCAGATGGAATCCCGGTATGCACAACGCAGTCCATCCGAGAAAGAACTGGACAGAAGGGTCCGGGGCGAAAAGCCGCTCTCGGATGAAGCTGCAGAGACCGAAAGGTTTAGTTCGGATCTTCAGTGATAGAAATGCCGTTTAGCAAACGGCATCTTTTCATTTTGGAGGAGCGGAGAGCCAGAGTTGCTTTTTTTGGAAGATGCCTCTAGGGCAATAAATCTAATTTCGAATCTGTTTAATAATTCTTTATTCCTAATACATAAACGTTTAATCCATAACGGATATATTGAGATTAGGAGGTGGTTGAGCAATGAAGAAAGTGCTCTGGATTATTTTCCTTGGGATTACTCTGGTCGCCACAAGCATTGCACCTGTTGTCGCGAGAGACCGTCATAGAAGCTACGATAGGGATAGAGATTCCTTTAACGATGCCTCGTTTGCAGATCGTGCCCGCGCGCGGCAGATCCTTCGCCGAACCGGGGAAATCTTGCAACGCGCACAGCGGGCAGCCGACCGCGGAGGGTATTACCAAGGCCTCGGCAAAGCCGTAGCTCATCACAGAAGAAGCCGTCGTCTCTTTCGGGCGGATTTCTATCCTGAAGCCGTCTTTCATTCAATGAGCGCCAGGAGAATCGCCTTTGAAGTACTTAAAAACAACCGGGCTATGAGCCGCGAGGACTGGCGCGCCATGCAAGACGATGACAACCGGGACTTTGATCTCGATCGATGGGTCCTTCGGGAAGCCGATGACGACCGATCATCTCTACGTTTAATCATCGAATTTGATTAGATTTTAATAAACAGTAGAGACGGCTCCTTCTCTTAAAGAGCCGTCTCTACTTATAAGCAAATCTAAATTATAAAAGTGTCTTTAATTTGGCATTGATCTCCGGATCGTTGAGTTCAACGATGGCAACCACACATTTTCGGATCTTGTCCTGACCCAAACCAATCTTACGGCCAAACATGCCAAAGACAACTTGGGTTAGGCGATCAACCTCATTGGGAGTCAATTAAATCACCTCATCTGCTGTTTCCTCCCGACATTTTATGAGGTTCCCAGTTAAAGGTTGTCAAAATAGTGTTCCAGTCCCATCTTCCATTCTTCAATCGGGCGTGTTCATCAAAGACTCCATAAACCACTCTGACCCCGACCCAAAGACGACATCATCTTCGCCAAAGAGTTCCGCTATTTTGATAACAGTATCCCGGTCACCGGGTAAGCGCCATTCTTTTAATGAAGCGATCCAGACACTCCCCGGAATGCGTTTTATTCGACCCACGCGTTCGTAATCAAAGGGAAATTCGACGCGGATCGTTCCATCCTCTGCTCTTCGAATACATACCGCCATTGGAGTCACTCCCTCTCAATACGGCCAACTATTACATGGGATTCTTTCGTCGTTAACCCGGCTCTTCCTCCCAAATCTCAGTTAAAATATGAAACGGAAAAGAAGTTTATTAATCTATTGAATCGTAACTATTGCCACCTCAGGGCGACTGCCGATTCGGAGAGGCGGTCCCAGAAGCCCATAACCGGATGTAACGATCATCTGCAGATTACCATAGCGATAGTATCCATAAACTCTGGGATAGAGCCAACGGGTGATCAGAGTAAATGGGAAAAACTGCCCGTTATGGGTATGACCCGACAACATTAAATCAACGCCAAGCTTCTCGGCTTTCAAGGGATCGCTTGGCTGGTGATCCAAGAGAATAACTGGAGCGCGCCCATCAACTCCATCAAATAAACAGTCCAACTTCTTTCGCCTCGTCTCCCTGAAGTATTTCCGGTATCGATCATCCCGCCCTACCAGGAAGACTCCGTTGGGAAGGCGCGTGGATTTATCGCGGAGTAATCGAATTCCGCCATGATCAAATTGGCGAATATCTTCTTTGATAAACCCGTTATAATACTCATGATTTCCTAGAACAGCATAGATGCCATATTTAGGATTAAGGTTCATTAAGATCGACTTACTCCATTGACGGCGATAGATGTTTGGCGGACTATCCAATGTATCTCCAACAAAGACCACTAAATCAGGACTTTCATCTACCAAAATTCGAACCAGTCTTCGAAACCGGATCCCATCTATGACCACATTGAGATGGACATCGGAGACCAAGGCAACCTTAAAGGTTCCTTCCTCTATTGGCTTGGAAATCATTACAGTGTATCGCCGAAGCCGAACTGTATAGGCATTCCATGTCCCGAATGCAACCAGCGCCAGTACGCCAAAGAAAATGCCATAATTAATGATCCGTTCATTTTCAGGAGAAAAATGATTCGGCGAGCGCTTAGTTTTCCCCTTCAGCCAACGAGCTGCATCCATACCGCCAATAACAAGAGCAAAATATGTCAAGAAACCCAACCAATAGGAACCCACCCATAGTAAACTTATATAAAGCGCAGGCGGAAGTAGACGTCGGATCAGAATTCCTCCTGGATATGCCATGGCAACCAGCGCCAAAAAAGCCCAGAATACTTGGCAATGCGTCTTTCCCCATTTTTCACCCATTATTTCGTGCACGCGAATGCCAATATAGAGATTAACACCCAAATAGGCCAGTACTCCAAGGGTAAATAGAACAAGAAATCGCCACGGCATGGAATACTCTGCCTCCTATAACCACTTAAATCCGAATAAATCGTAAAGCTCACACCAACGGGTGTGATCATCGATGGGTGTACACCCATTATCCTCTCCAGAACCAGCAGGCCGATACTCCTGATACCTATCGTGTACTGGGTCTTGATTCACTTCAAAGTTTTTTCATCGCCGCAAACCCCGGCAATTCTTTGCATTAAAAAACCCGCATTGCTGCGGGTTTTGTTTCTGTGAAACCTATCTCTTCGGCTCCCTATATCGCCTTGTACCATACATTCATACTTTCTAAACCGCCTCCGATGTTGGTATTGTTGATTAACGTTCCCCCATATCGATAGTCCAAATGATAAAAAACGCGGTTCATTGGCTGTGATTCCAAACGGGCAATGGTATACACCGTACGAATCCCATGGGACTTTACAACGTTTTCCATGGTTTGAAGCAAAAAATATGCTAAGGACTGGCCTCGGAACTGAGGAAGCACAGCAAAATCCGTCATTTCCGCATTCTCTGATTCTAAATCCATCTCTGCAGAGGATAGAGCGATCAGATCCTGACCATGCCATATTCCAAAATAGATTGTACTCTGACTCATCGTCGATTCCAAGTATTTCGGATCATCGATGGGAAACGGATAGCTGGCGAAGACCTTTCGATATACCGCCGCCATGTTTTGAACGTGATCACTCTCCAACTGCTGCACGTGATAGACTTTGGCCAAAGGTCTTATATTAGGCGCTGAATTCTTTAGCGACTCTAAACAATGGGCAACTTTCGATTCAGGCTCTTTCCTTCGTTCCTCTGAGTAGTACTTGCCCAAAAACAACGCGGTCTCCTCACCCTTGTAGAACTGTGGAATCTCTGCCTCTTTGCTGAAACCCCGACTAAAAAAAGCATCCGATAGGGATTGGGGAACTTTCGCAAAGATCTTCCCATACCCCTTCTCCTTACAGAGTTGGTCTAATCTGGGGATAATCCCGGGTACATCGTCGGGGCTTAGCTTCATCAAATAAACCCGGTCATTCCATTTCCCATGTTGAACTTGACTCTTCCCCATCTTGGCTAATATATCGTTCATTCCGCTTCTGCGCTCCTTCGTTCCATGCGCTGGTTATCATCGGGAATTAGCGATGTAGCTTGATCCCAATTGGCCAACAGTTTGCCCACTCCAACAATATCCGGATTTTGTTCATTGGTCACGTGGAGATGGCAGTCGGCGCAGTTCCGGTCACAGGAAGCGGTCTGATAGTCTTCGGGCTCTTGATATGTGGTTATGACACCTTCATAGTTTCGAAGGACAACCTTATTGGATGACCAGGACAGAATATAGTTGGGCATCACAGGAATCTTACCGCCACCACCCGGCGCATCGATCACATAGGTGGGAACAGCGAAACCGCTGGTATGGCCGATTAGCCCTTCCATGATCTCTATGCCTTTGCCTACCGGCGTGCGAAAATGGGATAATCCCTCGGATAGATCGCACTGATAAAGATAGTATGGGCGGACCCGGTTCTTAACGAGCTGATGCATGAGTTCTTTTATGATCAAGAGGCAATCGTTGACTCCCGCCAGCAAAACGCTTTGATTGCCGAGGGGTATACCGCCATCCGCCAGTTTACGCACAGCCCTTTTCGCCGAAGGCGTCATCTCCAACGGATGGTTAAAATGGGTATTGATCCATACAGGGTGATGTTTGTTGATGATCTTGACTAAATTATCGGTGATTCTAAAGGGCAAAACCACCGGCGTTCGTGTTCCGATCCGAATAACCTCCACATGGGGTATGGCTCGCAACTCGCCAAGCAACCAGTCCAGCGTTTCATCGGATAGTAAAAATGGATCCCCGCCGGAGAGTAACACATCACGAACGACAGTATTTTCGCGGATATAGTCAATTCCCTTCTCCATCTCGGCCCGATTAGGAATCGAATCCACATCGCCAACCTTCCGTTTTCGGGTACAGTGTCGACAATACATGGAACATACATTACTGACATGAAAGAGGACACGATTGGGATAGCGGTGGGTTATGCCTGGTACGGGGCTGTCGTCCTCTTCCGCAAGGGGATCCTCCATCTCCCAAGGCTGTATTCGCAATTCCCGAGGATCGGGAAACGACTGTTTATATATGGGATCGTTTTGATAATTTTTCGTATTTATACAGGATAAATAGTAAGGCGTTATGGAGAGCGGAAATTTACTCAGTGTTTCCATAATTGCCCATCGTTCCCGGCGAGTAAAGAGGATTCCTGTTAGTTTCTCAAAAGTATCGATGTCTTTGACGCTATGCTTGAGTTGCCATTTCCAATCCTGCCATTCCTCAGACCCAGCCTTAGAATCCAACATCTTTGCGATTTTTTCTTCTTTTGCATTGAAATACTCCATCCTAAACCTCCCAATTTTCCTTCTTATTGGATCACCTTCAGTTTATTCCAGCGAAAAAGGCATAATAAAAGACCATGATCAAAGGGAATCCATGGTCTGTAAGTATTCATAATAAATACACCATGTTCTCCCCTTTCGACAACGCTGACGAGGTTAGCTGACGGGTTCGGATTGTCAAATAACCCGGACGTTAGCATGGAAACAAAGCCTATTAAGGCCTTTACCATACCAATGTCTTCACCCCAAAATTTGGTTCCCCCGTTCTCTTATTCCAAGAGATTAAGCGCTACAAGGAAAACAATTGGATTAAACTGTACGGCAATCCCACAGGTTCGAAGCTTTCCTCCTTCCTTCCCCAATATCTTTGTTTAAATTTTAAAACAAATAATACAATGGGTCAAACAGGCTCAGCCCAGATTATCGCTGAATAACTCTTCGTTTCCCTCGGATAAGGATTTCTCCTAAAGATAATTCAAAAAATCAATTCCTCAACAAAACGCAATACCTCAAGGATTCTATCCCCATATTCCAATCTTCAATAGGGTTTTGGTCGAGCGGAAATCCCCGAATTAGCAACACGTTAATCGATTATGCGCTACCGGCTTTTGATCGAATTTCCTCAAAAGAAGCGGTTACCTCCGGCGACGGAGCCAATCCCAACTCCTCCGAGAGGGCTTTGGCATAAGCAAGATAGTGATCCCTTAAACCCTGGTAGTCACCGTTCTCCGCCAGGGCTTTCAGTAATAAAACCAGGGTTTCTTCGGAGAATGGCTTTACAGTCAGTAGTTGTTGTAGATGGGCAACTGCCTTGGAAAAACGACGCAATTCCAGATAGTGACGGGCAAGCTTCTGTTTGATCTCAAAGTATATATTCTTCAAATCCTCTTGTTTTGAGATGATCCAGACATAATCCAGGTCGACGAGGTAATCTCCACGATAAAGCGAAGCGGCCTCCTCCAAATCCTCGATATCCGATTCATTCAGAGACTTCCGTAAATAAACTGAAGTTAATTCCTCAAATTGCAAACGATCGTTCACGACAATCCCTGGGTTGAGTTGGTATCGCTTACTCCCGTGAACGATCGGGTCCTTTTTCATATACCGACGAAGCGTCTGCCGTAGATAGTAGAGGGTGGTATGGAAATTGGCTACCGCCTTGTCCGGATCGTAATTCGGCCAGAGATCATCGAGAATCTGCGCCGTACTGACGGGATGATCATGATGCGCCAAGTATGCCAATAGTTCCCTCGATTTCGTTGTTCGCCAGTCCGAGGAAGGAATCTCCTGGTTATTAATGAAAACTCGAAAGGCGCCAAAGACTCCCAACCTCAAGTAACAATCCCAGCTGTCAACGGACTGTGGTTGCCTTTTTGGAGTACTGATGATTCGAGAAGAAGCTGCGCTTTGTTCTATTGCGGTCATAAGAGATAATGCTTTGTCCCCGCCGATATCCTTAAGCGGAGGGATAATTCGGCTTCTTATGGTCATATCATGCTCCACCGCCAATTCCTCTAGAAGTTCAACGGCGCTTTCTCCCAATTGTAAAAGAATGCGTTGGATAAAAGGAACTTCAATGCCTTGAACTAAACCATGCTTTAGAACAGGCCGCAAAAGATGATAGGTTGTGGGAAGAAAACAGCGGAGATAATTGAATTGCACCGCCAGTTCCAAGTATTTTCTGGCATAGTCTTGACTTTTATCGACCTCTCCGCGCCGGTCATGATGCCACGCCAAGGCTTTATATGTATTACAGAGCATGACCCTGGCTCCCATCTTCTCTAGAAGAAGCGCCGCTTCTTCCAAGAGCATTTGGGCTCTCTCTGATTCGTCGCATTCGGCAAGAACGGTTCCGGCAATCACTTCACAGGCGGGGTAGATGAATCCTCCCAGTTTTTCAGCCTCCCCAAACGCCTCTTCCACCAGGGCTCTTCCTTCGATTCGACGGTTCTGCATGAAGCATACCCAACCCAGGAAGCAATGGTTTAGAATTTGATAATGGTAATCTCCACGACCTTTCCGGGCGGCTTCCAACCCGCGTTCGAAATACTCGTGGGCCATATCCAGATCGCCAACCTCGAGATAGACATAGCCCAATTGACTGTAGGCAAAGGGCAGAGATTCGACGATTCCCAGGTTTTCTTTGATCGTTACGCTTCGAATGGCATGTTCCAACGCCTGGTCCAAATGGCCCCAGTCCTTGTAGATCTGCGCGATACTATCTTGCATGTAATAGCCCGGAAGATGTCGATTCGGGGAGATTTGGAGACCGTAGTTAAAATACCGCATTGACTCCGCGTATTTTCCTTCAACACAACAAATAATACCCAATCCTTCAGCAAGATGGGCCATGAGATAAACATCACGATGTTTCTTTGCCTCCTGGAGGGCTTCGTCGAGAACACACTCAGCTTCATACAACCTGCCTAAGAACAACAGGCAGATGGATCGTTCAAATGGAATGTCAAATCGAGTCTTGAGCGCTTGAGGCGATAATTTAGCTGCCATTTCATCCAGCAGGGTAATGCTTTGCTGATAATTGCCCCAGCAACGCATAATCTTAGCCCGAAGAATCTGACTCTCCACCAACCCGAAGGGTTCTTGATTGGTAGCAAATCCTCGTTCGGCTTGAACGGCCCAATGCTCCGCTTGATCCAATTGACCGCGGAAGACAAAGACTTGGGCATGGAAAAAGCAGAGCCAAGGCTCGGCCTGAATGCGTTCAACGTCGATCTGCTCAAGCCAACGGGCTACTGTCAACCATCTTCCCTGGCGAAAAGCTAGGAGTCCCGCCTCGATGACCAGCGAAAGGGTTTCCGAATCGATACCCGCTGAGAGCATAAATTCCACTGCTTGGTCCTTATCTCCCAGTTCCGAGGCGATCCTTCCAGCCCTACGTCTTAGGGAAATGCATTCCTCACCCAGCTGTTCCAAGAGAAAATCTCGAAAAAGTTGATGGTAACGGTATGCCCGATTTTGACCCGTCAATGGGATCAAAAACAACTGTTGCTCTTCGAGATAAGCGAAGATCTGGGAAGAATCGGTTCGTTGGAGGAGCCGATCACAAGTCTCCGGCGTCATCACATCCAGGACGGAAGTGGCCAAAAGAAATTCCTGAATCTCTTCGGATTGCATATCCAATATTTCAGCGGCCAAATAGGCGTAGACTCCATCCATCTTTAGGCTGGAGTCGGCCAAAGCATCAACATGAGCCGTGTTGCTCAAAAGACGAAGGGCAGCCGGCCATCCATTTGTCCTTTGACCAAGTTGAGCGATGTCCTCTTCCCCCAGTTGAATTCCCTTCTGGATAAGAAAGGACTGGATCTCATCATCGTTAAACCTAAGCATATCTGCCCCGATCTTCACGACGTCATCCGCAAGCTCAAGACGGGATAAGTTCAATGGAGGAATCGTTCGGCTCGTTATAATGATCTGGATCTTATCGGGCAGAAGAACCAAGAATTCCTGCAGGAGCTGATGGATTACCGGTTCATGAATCCCATGGTAATCATCGAAGACGATGATCAGTCCAGATTCAGCGACCACTTCCAGGCTATTCACGATGTAAGCCACTGCCTGCCGGGGATTGGCTGCGGCTTCTCTCAAACTCTCGGAGTCGAGGGTTTTGGCGGCAAAGCCCGGGTAATGACGGCGGATGCCGGTCACAAGATAGTTCAGGAAAACGAAGGGATCGTTGTCGTAGAGATCGAGCTGAAACCAGACAAAGGGTTTTGAGGATTGGGACAGGTATTGAGTAACCGCTATCGTCTTGCCATAACCGGCTGGAGCAGTCACCAGAATCATTCGGCAGGATTCCGCCAACCGAAGAACGTCAGATAGCCGCGGTCTGTCGATCACGCCGCTTCCGGTTCGAGGAGGCAATAGTTTCGTAGCGATCATGGGTGTCATGGCACTTCTCCAAGCAGGTTTTATTGATGTAGTAGATTCTACAACGCATTAGAAAAACCTTCCAACAGAAAGCCACTGGTATGGAGCTTTTCAGGTATGAACTTTTGTTTAGAATTTGTTGAGAAATGTTTTATATAATAGCTTCAATAACATTCATAAGGGGGAGAACAAAGATGACCCAAAAGATCATGATGTGGACTGCTTTATTGGTCATTATTCTTATCACTTTGACAGGGTGCGGCTCTGGAAGCAACGTCGGCCCCACCTCGATTCAAGGAATCGTTGTTATTGAAAATGTACCTCAAGAAGGAGTTACCGTAAAATTATACAACAACGGAACGTTTTATACGACAACTACCGACGAATCCGGCTACTTTTCCTATGATGAACAATACTGTGCAAACGGAAATAGGGTTAGTATAATCTTTGAATCATCGGAGATCCTATGGGGACATACAGCGGTAATTGACTATACCGTTAAAAAGGGTGTCAATGAAATAGGTCAAATCGATCTCTCTAATTATGGTTTTGGTTCCTTAGCGCCTGGAGCCGATCAGAGCATAAATCGAATCGGCGGAGAATTTCGATGGACTCCCTATAACCGTCCTGGTTTCACTCCGACTTATGTATTGCACACCTTTGATGATGAGGTAAAGTTGCAAGGAACGTCATACACCTTGGATGGAACAGAAGTGTTTCCCTCAGTTCCCGACGGATTTTCTCACATATGGACTGTCAGCGCCGAGTATAATATTCGCCCCGGTGTTCTCGTAAGACATTACCTGAAGTATATTGAATTCTATCTCGTTAATTGAAGCTATATCCATCGCAGAAAGAGGCCAACCAGCGATTTTGCGGTTGGCCTTTTCTTAATCGATTAACAACTCTTCCCTTTCCAAGTCACAGCCACCATACACATTAATTTCGCCAGACCGATATCTCTCCATTGATGCTGCTTATGGTCAGCGTCTTCCCATCTCGGGCCAGGAAGATACCGCCAAATTTCACAGGGATAGTCGAAGCTTCCCAACTGCGTCCGCCGTCCCTTGTCGACATGGCCCAAAGCTCTGTTTGAGATGTTTTTCTCCACATAAGCGCTGTGCCGTGGAGCTTATCGGTAAAGCGAAGGGCGGCCGCCTGAACCAGTCCCTTGGCCTTCGTCCCTTTCCACGACAACTTCATGGCAGACCAACTCTCTCCCGCATCGTCCGTTTTATACAGCGTACCGCCGGCATCCAATAGAAAGCCCTTGTCCTTATCCCAACAGTCGACAGCCACGATCTCGTTGACGGATTTAGGGATCTTCATCGACGACCACGTTTTGCCGCCATCAATAGTCCTTGCCAACAATTCGGTTGTTGCGATCCACCCGGTCTGACGATCGAGAAACCGAATAAACCGGCAATCGTCTGGCTCATAATCGCCGATTTCGCCAAGGAAATGCCAAGTCGCTCCGCCATCCTCGGTGACCAGCACCTTTTGGTTGCCGCTACAAAAGAAGGTTTTCTCATCCAAAATATCGATGCCCCACAGATTAACCCGGGTAACGATCTTCTGCGTCCAATTCCCTCCGCCATCGGAAGTGATCTCAATCCCATGATGATGATCTCCGGCAATGATGCCAAAACCCTCATTGAGGAAACCCGCAATTCCCACATGATTAGTCTGAAACCGATGGATCGGCTTCCATTGCGAGCTCTCCGCCCTCACCGGACAAAAATTTCCTGCCATGAAACATACTATCAGCAGCCAAAAAAACCAAATTCTCTTCATCAACCCATACCTCCCCTCCATAAGCCTATCGTACCATGAAGGCATTGATGCAAAAATTGCAGATCGACATGGATTATTGGGGGATTATCATAGGAATTTCGACCCAAAAGAGGTAAGAGGTTTAATTAAGAAGTCAGCCACGTCAGCAACCGTTGACGCAAGCGAAGGAATGAAAATTGGAGATAACCTCTCTCTTGCTCTCTCCGACACGGAGAGAGTAACCCAAAGCCTTTGCTGGTAAAGGTTTGTGTCGATTTATAGGGTCGGAGTTAGACGTATTTTCTAAGTAGTCGGCCATCCCAGCAAAGCTGGGGCAACGGAAGGATGAAAATGGGGAGACCTCTCTCTCTTGCTCTCCCCTAAAGGGGAGAGTAACCTAAGCCTTTGGAGATAGGGGTTTGCGCCAATTCTGTGGTAGGAATTTGAGGTATTTTCTAAGTAGTCGGCCACGTCAACAACCGTTGACGCAAGCGAAGCAATG
>OBJA01001717.1_pt1 | contig 14277 bp, 9 predicted proteins | sample 1519751 | NCBI WGS metagenome assembly OBJA01 (sample SAMEA3881238, study PRJEB22517) | soil metagenome | biome: lake sediment; feature: soda lake sediment; material: sediment, water from around vicinity | place: India | collected 2013-12-23 | depth 3 m | reverse complement strand
GAAGATGCGGTGCTGCTGGGCGATTACATTTTCTGGAAGTCCTGGATGGGCTTTACGCCCATGCTCTTGTTCTGCATGGTGCCGATGGCCCTGACCATGGACTCCGCTCCGGCCAGGGTGGTGGTGTAGGGCAGGTGGTAATCCAGGGCCGCCCGGCGGATGGTGTAGGAATCCTCGGTGGTCCGGGTGCCCATGGAGATATTGACAATCCACTGGATCTGATTGTTGCGGATCATATCCAGCACGTGGGGCCGGCCCTCGGAGATTTTCTGGACGGTGGCGCAGGCAATCCCCGCTTCGCTGATCATCCCGGCGGTACCGGCGGTGGCCACCAGCTTGAAACCCAGCTTGACCAGCTCGCGGGCGATGGGCACCACCGCCGGCTTGTCGGGATGGCGGACGCTGAGGAAAACCGTGCCCTCCCGCGGAATCTTTTGGCCGGCGGCCAACTGGGACTTGGCAAAGGCCAGGCCCAGGCAGTCGTCAATCCCCATCACCTCGCCGGTGGACTTCATCTCCGGGCCCAGGATGGTATCGACATTATCGAAACGGTCAAAGGGAAAGACCGCTTCCTTCACCGCATAATGCTTGATTTCCACCTCTTTCGTCAAGCCCAGTTCCGCCAGGCTCCGGCCCATCATCACCCGGGTGGCCAGCTTGGCCAGGGGTACCCCGGTGGCCTTGCTGACGAAGGGCACGGTCCGCGAGGCCCGGGGGTTGACCTCCAGGACAAATAAGGTGTTGTCCTTGACCGCAAACTGGACGTTCATCAGGCCCTTGACCTTGAGCTCGGCGGCCATGGCCCGGCTGGCGGCCTTGATCTCCTCGATCATCGCCGCCTCCAGGGTGTGGGGGGGCAGCACACAGGCCGAGTCGCCGGAGTGGATGCCGGCCTCCTCGATGTGCTGCATGATCCCGCCGATGATGGTGGTTTCGCCGTCGGAGATGGCGTCCACATCCACCTCGATGGCGTCTTTGAGGAATTTGTCGATGAGCACCGGGTGTTCCGGCGAGACATCGACGGCGGTGTTCATGTAGTGGGTCAGATCCCGCTCATTGTAGACGATCCGCATGGCCCGGCCGCCCAGGACGTAGGAGGGCCGCACCACCACCGGGTAGCCGATCTCGCGGGCGATCTCCAGGGCCTTGTCGGCGTTCAGGGCGATGCCGTTGGCCGGCTGGCGCAGGTTGAGCTTCTGCAAAAACTGCTGGAAGCGTTCGCGGTCCTCGGCCCGGTCGATGGAGTCCGGCGAGGTGCCCAGAATCGGCACCCCGGCCCTGGCCAGGGGAACGGCCAGGTTCAGCGGGGTCTGGCCGCCGAACTGGACGATCACCCCTTCCGGCTTTTCTTTCTCGATAATATTGAGCACATCCTCCCGGGTCAGGGGCTCGAAGTAGAGGCGGTCGGAGGTGTCGTAATCGGTGGAGACGGTTTCGGGGTTGGAGTTGACCATGATGGACTCCACCCCCAGCTCCCGCAGGGCGAAGGAGGCGTGGACGCAGCAGTAGTCGAATTCGATGCCCTGGCCGATCCGGTTGGGGCCGCCGCCCAGGATCATCACCTTGCGTTGCCGGGATTCCCGGCCCTCGTCCTCCTGCTCGTAGGTGGAGTAGTAGTAGGGGGTGTAGGCTTCAAACTCGGCGGCGCAGGTGTCCACCAGCTTGTAAACCGGCTTTTTACCCTGCTTTTCCCGCAACTCGCGGATGTCGTCTTCCGAGGTGCCGGTGAGGTAGGCCAGTTGGCGGTCGGAGAAGCCGTACTGCTTCACCTGATAGAGCAGCTCCGGGGTCAGGCCGGGAAAGCCGGCCTCGCGGATTTGCCGTTCGCAGGCCACGATCTGGGCCATATGATTGAGGAACCAGGGGTCGATGGCGGTGATCTGGAAAATTTTCTCCACCGTCATCCCCCGGCGCAGGGCCTCGTAAAGCTGGAAGATGCGCTGGGAATTGGGTTTGCGCAGGGCGCTTTCCAGGTCGGCCTCGTCGAGATGGGCGTATTTTTCAAACTTGCGGTCGGCGCCAAACCCGGTGCAGCCGATTTCCAAAGAGCGCAGACCTTTCTGCAGGGCCTCCTTGAAGGTGCGGCCGATGGCCATGGTTTCCCCCACCGACTTCATGGCGGTGGTGAGAAAATCTTCGGCTTCGGGGAATTTCTCAAAGGTCCAGCGGGGAATTTTGATTACGCAGTAGTCGATGGTCGGCTCGAAGGCGGCGTAGGTTTCCCGGGTGATATCGTTTTTGATCTCGTCCAGGGTGTAGCCCACCGCCAGCTTGGCGGCGATCTTGGCAATGGGAAAGCCGGTGGCCTTGGAGGCCAGGGCCGAGGAGCGGCTGACCCGGGGGTTCATTTCGATCACCATCAGCTCGCCGTCGGCGGGGTTGACCGCGAACTGGACGTTGGAGCCGCCGGTCTCCACTCCGATCTCCCGCATGATGGCCAGGGAGGCATCGCGCATGGCCTGGTATTCCCGGTCGGTCAGGGTTTGGGCCGGGGCCACGGTGATGGAGTCGCCGGTATGCACCCCCATGGGGTCGATGTTCTCGATGGAACAGATGATCACCACGTTGTCGTTTTTATCCCGCATCACCTCCAGCTCGTATTCCTTCCAGCCCAGCAGACTTTTTTCCAGCATGACCTCGTTGTTGAGGGAGAGATCGAGCCCGGCCTCGCAGAGATCTTCCAGCTCCTGCTGATTGTAGGCGATGCCGCCGCCGGTGCCGCCCAGGGTGAAGCTGGGCCGGACGATGACGGGAAAACCGATTTCGTCGGCCGCCGCCTTGGCTTCGGCCAGGGTGTGGATGATCACGCTCTGGGGCACCTTGAGGCCGATCTTGCGCATGGCCTCGCGGAAGGAGTCACGGCCCTCGGCCTTGCGGATTACGTCGACCTTGGCGGCCAGCAGCTCCACCCCGTACTTCTCCAAAACCCCCATCTCCGCCACCCGGATGGCGGTGTTGAGGCCGGTCTGGCCGCCCAGGGTGGGGAGCAGGGCGTCGGGCCGCTCCTTCTCGATGACCTTGGCGACAAACTCCGGGGTGATGGGCTCGATGTAGGTGGCATCGGCGATTTCCGGGTCGGTCATGATGGTGGCCGGGTTGGAGTTGATCAGCACCACCTGATAGCCCTCTTCCTTGAGGGCCTTGACGGCCTGGGTGCCGGAATAGTCGAATTCGCAGGCCTGGCTGATGATGATGGGACCGGAGCCGATGATCAGAATCTTTTTGATGTCGGTGCGTTTGGGCATGGCCGTTGACTTTCCTTTTCTGCTGAAGTTGTGGGGCGTAAACCGGTTGCCGTCGAAAAAAAACGGTTACTTGGCCATCATGGCGACGAAGCGGTCAAACAGGTAGGCCGCGTCGTGGGGGCCGGGGGCGTTTTCCGGGTGGTACTGGACCGAAAAGGCCGGGAAGCGGCGGTGGCGGATGCCCTCCACCGAGTTGTCGCTGAGGTTGATATGGGTCAGCTCCACCTCCTCCGGGTTCAGGGAGTCCATGTCGATGCAGAAGCCGTGATTCTGGGAGGTGATTTCCACCTTGCCGGTGGTCAGATCCTTGACCGGCTGGTTGATTCCCCGGTGGCCGAACTTGAGCTTGTAGGTCTTGCCGCCGTAGGCCAGGCCCAGCAACTGGTTGCCCAGGCAAATCCCGAAGATCGGCTTCTTGCCCAGCAGGGCCCGGATGGTTTCGCTGACTCCGGGAATGCCGGCGGGGTCGCCGGGGCCGTTGGAGAGAAAGACCCCGTCGGGGTTCAGGCCCAGAATGGTGTCGGCGTCGGTATCGCAGGAAACCACCTGCACCTGGCAGTCCCGTTCAGCCAGCATCCGCAGCTGATTGTACTTGAGGCCGTAATCGATGGCCACCACCTTGAAGCGGCCGGGCCCGGCCCCGGCAAAGTTGGTGCCGGGCTTGGGGCCGGCGGCGGTCCAGACATAGGGCTCGCGGCAGGTAACCTCCCGGGCCAGATCGCGGCCCACCAGGCCCGGTGCCGCCTTGGCCTTGGCCACCAGGGAGGCGTGGTCGAGATCCTCGGTGGAGACGATCCCTTTCATGGCCCCGGCGGTGCGGAGATGGCGGGTCAGGGCTCGGGTGTCCACCCCCTCGATGCCCAGTACCCCGTACTTCTGCAGCAGTTCGGCCAGGGTGCCGGTGGCCCGGAAGTTGCTGGGAAAAGGACAGTATTCCCGAACGATGAAAGCCTCTACCTGGACCCGGCCGGACTCCATGTCCTCCTCGTTGATCCCGTAGTTGCCGATCAGAGGGTAGGTCATGGTGACGATCTGGCCTTTGTAGGAGGGGTCGCTCAACAGCTCCTGGTAGCCGCTCATCCCGGTGTTGAAGACCATCTCGCCGGTGGTTTCGCCGCGGCCGGTAAAGGAGGTTCCCTCAAAAACAGTCCCGTCTTCCAGGGCGATGCATGCTTTCATTTAATAGTCCTCGGCTGTATTGGATGATTTTTGTCGGCGTCGCAAAAAGCCGCGCCGCCGACGGGCCACGGCCTGTAATTTGTTGCTTACGCGTTCCCGCCCGCCATGTTTTGCGGGTTTTTGCGAGATTGTCATTTTGGGGCAATCAGTTTTTTGAGAATTTTGACCTGCTGGCGGGCCGCGCCCCGCAACCGGCCGGCCACCGCTCGGGCCCGTTCGGCCGCCTGGTGGTACTCGGTCGGCCGGGTGTGGAAGGCCATGATCCGCTGGCAAATATCATCGTCGTGGCGGACCAGAAAGCCGCCGCCTTCGGCCTGCAGCAACTCGGCGTCTTCCCGGAAGTCGTCCATGTAGGGACCAAAGAGCACCGGTTTGCCGTGAATGGCCGCTTCCAGCAGGTTGTGGCCGCCGCGTCTGACCAGGCTGCCGCCGCAGAAGACGTAATCGGCCACGCCGTAAAGGGTGGCCAATTCGCCCATTCGATCCACCAGGATCAAGGTAGCCCGTAGCCCCGGCGGCCGCAAGTGCCCAGGGGGCACCACATCTTGCGGCGACCGGGCCGGCTCACGTGTTGAAGCACGCATCGCCGTCGGGCTTGCCGCCGCCATCAGAGCCGAGGGCGGCACCCCCTGCGCACTTGCCCGGAGCCCCGTCTCTTGATCAGTTGCCGGTGGCTGCTGGTTGGGCGATCGGCTGCCGATTTCATCGTCTGCCAGTTCGCTCAACTTATGGTAGGCCAGGTCGCGTTGCTGCAAGGTCGTCTCCAGCTCCGGCAGCCTTTTGAGATGGCGGGGCGCCATAATGCAGACCAGGCCAGGCAGATTGCGTTTCAGTTTGCGCCAGGCGGCCAGCAGCAGCTCCTCTTCTCCCTCGTGGGTGCTGCCGCAAACCAGTACCGGCTGGTCGGGGGCGATCCCCAGTTGCCGCCGCATCGCCTCATGGCTCCCGTGGCCCCGGTGTTTTGTTGCCCCGGCGCTTGTATCGCCGGTGATGCCGGCCGGCCCCGAGTCTGAATCGGGCGACCGAGGCGACTTGGGTTCTAGATCGTACTTGGCGTTGCCGCAGACCGTGATCCGGGCCGGATCGGCGCCCAGCTCCCGGTAGCGCTGGGCGTCGTCGGCGCCGATGGCGGCGATGGCCTGAAAAGAGGCCACGGTGTTGCCGATCAGCAACCGGGTGGGCCAGCGCCGGTAGCGGCGCAGCGACCGGGCGGTGAGCCGGGCGTTGAGCAGTACCGGCCCCGCCCCCCGGTGGGCGGCCTGGCGAATCATTTCCGGCCAGAGTTCGGTTTCCAGGCAGACGTAGAGGTCGGGGTCAATATGTCGCAAGGCCCGTGAACAGCTAAAGGCCAGGTCCACCGGCGCGAAAATGCAGCGGACCGCCGCCGGCATCTGCTCGCGGGCCACCTGCCGGCCATGCCTGGTCAGGGTTGAAACCCAGATCTCAGCGGCCGGCAGTTCCCGCTCAATTTCTCCCACCAAAGCCCGGGCCACCTGAACTTCCCCCACCGAGGCGGCATGGAGCCAGATGCGAATCCCTTTCCCCGGTGCGCGTTCGCCGGGTGGTGTTTTAGCTGCCTGGTCAGCGGGATCGGCGGCGGTGGCCGGCGGATAAAGCCCCAACCGCTGCCGTAACTCCCTGCTGCCGCCGCCCAGGGTGTAGATGAAAAAAAACGGAAAAACAATCAGGAAAACAGTCCAGGCGACAATTTGGTAAAAAAGGTAAATCAATGAAATTACAGCCTTTTGCAAGAGTTTTCCGTTTCCGTTCTGCGGGGTTGACAAAATTACGGGATTAAACCCGAATTGGCGGTTTTCGTCAAATAAAATTGGTCGGCGGATTGGCCCCTGACGATGGGCCGCAGCGCCGGTTTGCGGCCGGCAATTTATTCAAATAAGCCAAAGAGCGAGCGTAAGGCTTGCCGGCGGTCCTGCTCCGGCGTCAAGGGCTCGGTGGCCGCTCGGTCCATCCGGTCCGCCTGGTCTGCCCAATCCGGCCAGTCGGCCAGGGTGTCCAGGGCCACCGGGGGTGGGGCCAGCAGAAAATCCGTTCCGCCCTGGTGGCGGATGGCGGTGAGAAAGGCGGGATGCAGCGCCAATTTGCTGCAGAGGGCGACTTGGGGGAGATCTGCCGGGCCGCAATGTTGCCAGATCAGGGTGGCCAGTCGTTCGGCCAGGCTTTCCAGGCAGCCCCGGCAGATGGCGGCCGGTTCGGCATCGGCCATGGTGTAGCTCATGGCGGAGCGCAGCAGGAGCAGGTGGTCAAGCAGTGGTCCTTCCTGGCTGGCGGCGGTTTCCAGGCGGGGGGCGCCACCGGTGGTTATGGTGGCAGCCAGGCGGAGAAAGAGCCGGGCACCGGCCACGGGCAAGGGAAGTTGGGGGGTGGCGGTATTCTGGCCTTTACTTGCGGCAACCCGGTCGCCAAGCCCGGCAGATGGGAGATTGGGTGCCGAGTTAAGGCTGGAGGCGTCAAGCAGAGCGGCCCCGGAGTCGGGGGAAGCCAGCAACAGGGTCAGGGCCCAGAGGTGGGCGGGGTTGTCCGGCTGCCATGGCATGGTTAATTCCTGCAGGGCTTGCCACTGCCGGGGGAAGCGGGCGGCATAATGGTGACAGAGGCGACCGCCGGCCTCGTCAAGCCGGCCGATGGCTTGCAGGATAGCCGCCGCGGTTTGCGGCCGGTGGTGGGGCAGGGTGGCGACAATCTGCGGCCGGGACTGGTCTCCGGTCAGCAGAGCCAGCCCTTGCGGGGCGGCCAGCAGGGAGATTCCGAAAAGTCGCCGTTTGCCGTTCCCTGCGTCGGCCGACTGATTGTGGTTGGTCGCAGCCTTTAAGAAGCCGCGATAGGCTTGTCGGTGCTGCTCCGGGTTGGCGGGGGCGGTGGTTGCCTGCTGATCTGGCGGGTTGGCGGTGGTGGCGGGCAGTGGCTGGCCGGCGGTGGCCGGCCGGGGAAAATTATTACTGAGCAGCCAGCGGCGGCCGTCAAGCGCCAGCATCAGGGGCCGTTTGGCTGCCGGGGCGGCGGCGGGTGTCTGCAGCAGAAGCATGGGTACCCGGAGGTGGCGCAGGTGGCGAGCCAGGTACCAACTGCTCAGGGTGGCGGGCAGGCCCACCGGTAGCGGCCGGGGGGGCAGGCCGAGATCGGCTGCCGCCCCGGGGGTGGGCTCCAGGCGAACCCACGGTTTTTCCAGGGCTGCAAGGAGCATGAGTTCGTCGTCGCCGCATTGCCAGAAGGTGGGCAAGGCAGCGGGATCGGTAACCAGAATTTGCTCATTCTGCTCCAGCCCGGCGGCAAGCATAGCCACCGTAGAGAGCTGATTGCGTTGCAAATCCTGGTCGGATTCGGTGGCTTGCCGAGCAAGCGGCCCGTAAGCGTTGGCTGGATCAGGGGTGTTGGTTGGGGGCGGTATCCGGTTGTCGCCGTTGCTCGGCGGCTTATCCGGAGGGTGGCGAATCGCTGTCAATCGGTGTTGAGCCGGACCCGGCAGGATCAGGGTGCGGCCGGCGGCCAGCCGTTGGGCGGCCAGTTGGCAGAGCCGGGCACAGGCTTCGGGGTTGCCCTCAAGATCAGCCTGATTTTGTTGAGCCGTGGCCGGGGAAGCGCCGCTAGCGGAAAGGTCATCGGCCATGGCTGCCGCCAGGGCGGCGTTTAGCGCCCACAGTTCGTTGCCGCCCTCCGCCGGGCGCCGACAGAGCCCGCAGGGGGCGGCAAGGTCGGCCTTTCCCGCCTGGAAATTGGCCTCGGCCGTGGCCAGGCAACGGGGGCAGGGCGGCAGGTCGGCGGCGGGCCGGGGAGGGGATGTCGTTGGGGTGGGGGGCTCCAGGGGGGCGGCGTCCGGGGCGGTTGGTTCCACCCTGCTGGCGGTCAGCCAGACTGACAGCGGCAATTCCGCTCCCAGCCGGTCGGCCAGCTCCGCCAGCGTGCGCTCAGGGCCGCTCACCCGCAAGATGATCCGTTCCGTTGTTTCCGCGAGCTGCCAGGGCAGCGTTGAATTCGCCACCAGGCGGTGGATAAAGTAGGGCAGAGGGGTGGGGGCCAGGGTGTTGAAGATGAAATCCAGGCTGGGGCTCAAAGGGCTTTCCTTTAACTTGACCGGCTTTACGGTGACTCTTGGTGTGGGGTGGCACTGAACTTATGCCAGTCGGCGGCGATTTGGGCAATGGGGATGTTGTCACGGCGTTCGGCCGTGACTCCCCATTGTTCCAGAATTTGCAGGGCCTGCTTTTCCATCAGGGCGGCGGCGGCCACCAGGGGCGGGCTTAAAGTGAAGCTGGTTTCGCTGATCACCTTCGGCACCGCCGCCAGGACCATGATCTCGGGCAGGTCGCCGGCCATCCGCATCATCGCCAGGGTTTGGCGCATCTCCACCTCGTGGGCGCTGCCCTGCCAGTTGACGGCCGCCGGCACCTTATTGTAGTCGAAACAAAAAACCTCGCCGGGAAGGCTCTGCGCCGCCATCAGGGTGTCCAGCAGCAGCACCCGGTCACGTTCGGCCAACAGGGGAATCAATTGGGGTCCCAGGGTGCCGCCGTCGATGATCGCAACCCGGTGCGGGCCGGCAAAGCGGTAGTTGGCGCGGAGCAAAGCGGCCAGGTGGACCCCCAGCCCCTCATCGCCAAACAGCACATTGCCGGCCCCCATGACCAGGATTTTTTGCCCTTCACCGTTACTCAACTTTTTTAAAACCGTAGCCGCTGACCATTGGCTCCATGGTGGCGCCCGGAGTTCGGTTGGCGCTCCAGAACACCATGTAGAGATGGATTGGGATAAAGATGATAATCGCCCACATGGTCAGGTAGTGGAGATTGCTCACCCCGGTCAGCCCCCCCAACCAGACGCTCAGCGGGGCCAGTATCTTGCCCAGAAAGCCCCCCAGGCCGTCATGGTAGTTGGAGGCGTGGAGAATAAAGCCGGTGAGCAACTGCATTACCAGCAGCAGCATCAGGAGCATGTAGGCCACATGCTGGATCGGTCCGTATGCCCCCCGTTTTACCGGCGGCCCCAGCATCAGGTAATATTTGATCTGCTGGCCCCATGCCTTGGGGTTGATGGTGTCCTGCAAGGATGCCCGCTCCCAGCGGCTGCTGTGCTCGTCGAAGTAGTAGAGGAAAATCCGCATGATCACCACGAAGGCCAGGCCGAAGCCGAAGACCACATGCCAGAAGCGGATCAGGGCGTTTTGGAAGTTGACCGGCTCCAGGGCCGGGCTGGGGGTGAGAAAGGGTTTGGCCAGGTAGAAACCGGTGACGATCAGGCCGGTAATCAGCACCATCCGCAGCCAGTGGAGCCAGCGGATTTCCGCAGAGAAGCGGTACATTCTGCTGAAGAGCGCGTTCTCGTTTGTCGTTTTCATGGCAGACTCGCTCCGGTTAAGATTAGGCGGCCTTGGGGACCGGGCCGGCGGTCATGGCCTGGGGATCAACCCGGTAATTGGCCAACTCCCGGCCCTGGTAGTCCAGGACATGGACGGCGCAGGCCAGGCAGGGGTCGAAGGAGTGGATGGTGCGAATAATCTCCAGGGGCTTGGCCGGGTCGGCCAGCCGGGTGCCCATCAGGGCCGCCTCGTAAGGGCCGTGCTGGCCGGCGGCGTCCAGGGGGCTGGCGTTCCAGGTGGTGGGCACCACGCACTGGTAATTTTCGATCACTCCGTTTTTGATCCGCACCCAGTGGCTGAGCATCCCCCGGGGCACGTCGTTCATGGCTCGCCCCCGGTAGGTTTTGTTGTTGTCGATCACATAGGGGGCGCAGGTTTCCTGGTCCACCTTGAGATTTTCCACCAGATTGAGCAGGGTGGTCAGGCCGTGGTCGGCAATCAGCTTGGTTTGCAGCATCCGGGCGGCGGTTCGGCCCAGGGTGCTGAACAGGGCCGGCACCGGCACTCCGGTTTCGTTGAGGAAGTCGTTGACCACCTTCTGCACCTTTTCGTTGCCCCGGGCGTAGCCCACCAGCATCTGGGCCAGGGGGCCCACCTCCATGGCTCTGCCGTCGTAACGGGGAGCCTTGACCCAGGTGTATTTGCCGCCTTCGTTGATGATCCTGGCCCGGCCCTGGGCGGTGTCGCCGTCGCGGAAGCCGGTGTAGGCCGGTTCGGTCCGGCCCTCGTAGGGATGAAGGGCCTGATCGTCCCGGTACCAGGAGTGGGTGGCCTCTTCGGTGATTTTGGCCTCGTCGATATCGTGGGCCCGGCTGAGATCGCCATCCAGGATAATGCCGCTGTCGAAGAGCCACTGGTTACGGCTGATCTGGAAGTCGCGGGTGGCCAGGAAGTTTTTGATCCCGCAACCCTTGAGTACGCTGTCTTCACCGATATAGGCCTCGGCCGCCATCTTGACATCGGCGTAGTAAGCCCGGTTCATGAAGTCCACCACCTCTTCGAACTTGGTGAGGTACTCGCCCAGGCGGTTGGGGTTGAGCAGGTCCATGATGCAGGTGACCCCGCCCACCGCCAGCGACTGGGGATGGGGCTGCTTGCCGCCGAACAGGGCCAGCATCTGGGCGGCATTGCGCTGGACCGCCAGGGCCTTGAGATAGTGGGAAAGGACGATGAGATTCTGTTCCGGGCTGAGATGGTAGGTGGAGTGGCCCCAGTAGGCATTGGCAAACGGTCCCAGATGACCTTCCTCGACAAACCCCTTGAGCCGGGCCTGAACCGCCTTCAACTCGTCGGCTCCGGTGGCAATGGGGAATTCGGCGTACTTGAAGGCCAGATCGGATGCCTTGCGGGGGTCGGCGGCCAGGGCCTGGGTGATGTCACACCAGTCAAGGCCGTGGAGATGGTAAAAATGCACGATATGGTCGTGGAGAAAGAGGGCCTGGCTCATCAGGGTGCGGGTGAGGACGGCGTTGTAGGGCGGCTCAATGCCCAAAGCGTTCTCCACCGCCTCGACGCCCACCCGATAATGGGAATAGGTGCAGACCCCGCAGAGGCGCTGGGTGATCAGGCCGGCGTCGCGGGGGTCGCGGCCCTTGAGGATCGTTTCGATCCCCCGAAATAGGGTGCTGCTGGCGTAGGCATCTTGAATAACATTGTTTTCATCAAGCATCACTTCAATCCGCAGATGGCCTTCAATTCTGGTGATGGGGTCGACAACGATGCGTTTGGCGGTCATTGGTCGTTCTCCTTGGGGCTTGAGAGCGGCGGCTGTCAGCCGCCGCCGGTGAAAGCGTCACTATATAATGATGGTGGCCGTGGCCGGCTGACTATCAATCCTTGTCGGTACCCCGGTCCTTGCCGCCCCCTTCCGGGTTGCGGAAATTGCCTTTGATCACCGAGTAAACCGCATGGGCACCGATGCCCACCGCAGCGGCGGTGAGCAGGCCCAGGCCGATCTTGTCGGCGGTGGCGTCGGCCCCCCGGCCGCCGAAGACCGTGCGATAGAGCCGATCCTTGCGCGGCTCCATCAGCGGCGCCATCACATCCCAGAAATCGGGCTCGCTGCAGCCCATGCAGCCGTGGCCGGCCTGGATCGGCCAGCTGGTGCCCTGATTGAACTTCTGGCGGGAACAGTTGTTGAAGGTGTAGGGGCCCTTGCAGCCCACCTTGTAGAGACAGTAGCCGCGCTTGGCGCCCTCATCGCCGAAACGCTCGACAAACTCGCCGGCGTCAAAGCGGCCCCGGCGTTCGCAAAGATCGTGAACCCGCATGCCGTAAGACCAGCGGGGCCGGTTGTAGCGATCCAGGGCCGGCAGGCTGCCGAAAAGAATGAAGTGGAGCAGGCTGCCCACCATGTTTTTCTCGCTGGGGGGGCAGCCGGGAATGTTGATTACCGGTTTGGAAATAATTTTACTCAGCGCCCTGGCGTTGGTGGGGTTGGGGTAGGCGGCCTGGACGCCGCCGAAGGAGGAGCAGGAGCCGAAGGCGAACACCGCCATGGCCCCGGCCGCCGCCTTGCGGCAGATTTCCACCCCGGTATGGGCCTGGGGGCCGATGGTCAGGAAGGTGCCGTCGGCGGCGGTGGGGATTGCCCCTTCCACGATGAGCAGGTAGCGGCCGGCGTGATTTTTAATGGCGTTGGCCAGGTTTTCCTCGGCCTGCCAGCCGCTGGCCGCCATCAGGGTTTCGTGATATTCCAGGGAAATATGATTGAAGATCAGGGTGTCGACAGTAGGGGCGTCGGTGCGGATAAAGCTTTCCGAGCAGCCGGTGCATTCCGCCATGTGGAGCCAGACCACCGGGATTCTGCGGAGAACTTCCGCCGCTTCGGCGGTCAGGGGGGCGAATTTGGCCGGCAGCGCCAGGGCGGCGGTCATGGCCAGCGACCATTTCATAAAGTCGCGGCGGTTGATGCCGTGGCGCTTAAGCTCGGCCCTCAGGGAAGCTCCCTCCCGGGGCGGCTTTTGGCGGCGGTAATCGGCCAGCCGCTGGCGGGCGCGGGCAGCCAGCAGATCTAAACGCTCTTCCCGTGAACTGCCGGACGATTGACGAGGTAAAGTCATGGTCGGCTCCTTGCTGAAGTTGAGTGAAAGGGTGAAAACGCAACCACTTGCATCAAAACCGTATGTCTCGGCGGCCGGTTGACCCGGCACCGCTGATCCCCCCATGCCGGTGTTGCCTGCTCTGCCCCCACATTGCGCAACAAATGAGCCGTGTCACCGGCATTGTATATGGGAAGTAAATTAAATGTCAATCCCAAAACCCGGCGAGGGTGGTGGAGCAACGGGGGCAGCGGCCCTGCTGCAACCGGTTGGCGACGACCCGGAAGCCATCCCGCTGGATGAGCGTGGCCTGGCAACCGGGACAAACGGTATTCTCCCCTTCGCGGGTGGGCAGGTTGCCCAGGTAGACTTGTTGCAGGCCGGCGGCCAGGCCGATTTTGCGGGCCTGCAGCAGGGTGGTGGGCGGGGTGGGCGAGCGGTCAATCATCTTAAAGGTGGGCCAGAAACGGGAAACGTGCCAGGGGATGGCGGGATCGAGCCGGGCAATGAAACGGGCGATTTCCTCCAACTCGGCGGGGGAATCGTTCCAGCCGGGAATGATCAGGGTGGTAATCTCCAGCCAGACCCCCAGTTGTTTGAAAAGAGTGATGGTGTCCAGAACCGGCTGCAGGTGGGCGCCGCAGACCTCGCGGTAAAAGCGGTCGCTGAACGCCTTGAGGTCGATGTTGGCGGCGTCCAGCAGCGGCGCCAGTTGTGCGCCGGCTTCCGGTCCCAGATAGCCGTTGCTGACCCAGATATTCCGCAGCCCGGCCGCCCGAGCCAGGACGGCGGTGTCGTAAGCAAATTCATAAAAAATGGTGGGCTCGACATAAGTATAGCTGATGCTGCGGCAGCCGCCGGCCCGGGCCGCCGCCACCACCCGGGCCGGGGTCCGCTCCCGGCCGGGAATGGCCCCGTCATGGATCAGGGGATACTGGGAGATTTCATAGTTCTGGCAGTGGCGGCAGCGGAAGTTGCAGCCCACGGTGGCGATGGAATAGGAAAGCGAGCCGGGCAGCAGGTGAAAGATGGGCTTTTTCTCCACCGGGTCGATATTCTCGCTGATCAGCTTGCCGTAGTTGAGGCTGTAAAGGTTTCCCTCCCGGTTTTCTCGAACCCGGCACCGCCCCCGACGGCCTTCGCTAATTCGGCAGTGATGGGGGCAGAGAAAACACTCCAGCAGGTCGTTTTCCGTAGGGCGAAAGAAGCGGGCTGGTTCCATAATGCTGCTCCTGTTTTGTTTAACGCAATGTTTTTAGGTGTAAAATGTCCTGAAAAAGATTTTTGAGGCTTTGGTTAAATTACTGTTGACTCCCCCAGGGACTTCGGCTATCTTGCCCGTCTCCCGCACAACGGGGGTGGCGGTCTTCGGGGCGGCCATCGTAAAGCAAGCGATCTTTGAAAACCGAGCAGAGAATAGATGGGCCCTAGAGAGTTCCGG
>OBJA01001716.1_pt1 | contig 14291 bp, 9 predicted proteins | sample 1519751 | NCBI WGS metagenome assembly OBJA01 (sample SAMEA3881238, study PRJEB22517) | soil metagenome | biome: lake sediment; feature: soda lake sediment; material: sediment, water from around vicinity | place: India | collected 2013-12-23 | depth 3 m | reverse complement strand
ACGGTTGATCTTCCAGTGCTCTGGCGCGATTTTGACAATCATATTCATGGCCGGAAAGAGATCATTGACACAACCGGATATTCCGATCCATTCACCGCATCACCTGGTCACCTGTTAACAACGACAGTAAACAATTTTGAATTCTCTCCCGCTCAGCACCTTACCTGGACCTACACCTACAGTTCTGAAAACACACTGGTCAATCTACTCCACTCAACAGAAAACCCGCTGTGGGGAACTGCAGATCTTCTGTTCTCTTTTAAGTATTATCCGGCAGATACACTGCCATCAACACCATATAAAGAATACGCAGGATCAGGGATACTGTTTTCTGGTAGCACCGATTTACATAATATACAAGAAATCAGGATCAATCTGCGGTCAGATACCCAGCGTACTCTCTGGGTTTATCTGATCAGTAACATTTACAATGAAAACAGTGTCAATCAGGAGTATGGATGGCTTATCAGTGTAAACAGCCTGAATAAATTTTATACATTCGATATAGCATCAATCGGATACCCATCCTGGGCCGATCCAGATAACCCCGATCTGCTTGAACGTGTCATAGCATCAACCAGTGGTATCGGGTTTGGGCCCAGTGCCCGTTTCAGATCTGATGGAGAACTGGCCGTCGTTCCAGATTCTGGTTTCCTTCGGATCGACAATATAAAATTCATTCAGTACCATCCGTAGGTTTCAAAGAAAGCTTAAGTTAAAGCTAAACAATGATGTAATTTGTTTTTCATGAAATTATCATCTGAGAGTCATTTTTTCTAAACAGAAAGGGCTAAACATGAAAAACGCATATGCAATCGGGCTATTGATGTGCTGCCTTCTAACTCAGTGTGGGCAAAAGGATGAACAGGCTGCATACATTGGAACCTGGGAAGGCGGAATCAGAGCCATTCAGCCATTTATCAAGGAAGGTATTGCGATTCATGTAATCATTAACGATGACAACGAGAAAACCTACTCCCTCAATGCTTTATATGCTGTCAGCACTGACACTGCACTGCGACACAATGGAGTATGGCGGGTTTCATCTGATACAATATTTCTGGACGGACGCGAATGTGCTATTTATGATACGACCCTGAAAGCAACCGTTCCTCTTCAGACATGCTCGACGATACCAGTCAGAATTAATATCAAAAACGATGTCTGGTCAGTCGCCTTACGTGATCTGGCGCCAGTTGCAGAGGCATTCCGGTTAAATCTGAATGATCCAATTATTCAGCAACTACTGGACATCGATAATAGTACAGTCGATCTGGTTAAGAAACAATAATTCACCTTTTTTTGATTCCAGTTTCGACTTTTACCACTGCCAGCCTACCCGGAGCGAATGTTCCAGGGCTTGATTCGTAGTCTGCATTCAGAAGATTCTGAATGGTAAGTACAATTTTAAAGTTCCTATCAGAAATATATCCTAACGATACATCTGTAACCCAGTATGGCTCAAGTATGCGGTAATCAGGGTTTATATAGCCATGAAAATTACGGAAGCTCAATCCAGCAGTTTGCCAGTCCAAATACCCTCTTTTTCCAACAAACCCCTCCTGAATTGAAGCTATGAATCTTCTCTTTCCAAAAGACTTCTCCAATGTTATATCAAAGTTCAATTTGTGATTGGGAATAAAATCCAGAGGAACCGAATACTCTCTGTTTTCTGATCTGGTGAAGGAATAATTGCACGTTGCAGTCAACCAGTCGGCTGGCCCCCACGAAAGTTCGCTCTCTATTCCAGCTGACCAGGCTTTATCTACATTGGCATGGGTCACGTACAGTTCAACAGGAATGGTATCTCCTGGTAATCGAAGCGAAATAAGATTGTTCATAGAGTTAAAGAATAGATCCGATTTCAAGCTCAAATCAGCAATAGAAAAAATCTCAAACCCTCCATCAAATGACCATATATACTCTGGTTGCAAACCAGGATTACCCAAAACGGTTATGGAACCTATTGGAAGATTCAGATAGAGCTCAGTTGTGGAGGGTGCGCGAAATGCACCACCTGCAGAACCACGGAGTGTCAGATGTTCTGATAATCTCCCCCACACCCCCAATTTTGGAGAGAATGCACCGCCAAACTCCGAATGATGATCATATCTGACGGCTGGAACTAATTTCAGCGCAGATTGTATCGCGATCTCATCCTGCAGAAAAATTCCAGCATTTCTGATTATTCTATTTTGTGTTTGATACCCTGCTATTTTTTCAGTTGTTTCTCTATTCATCATTGCCCCGAAATTAATTACATTCCAGAGATAGTCGAAGCCGACGGTTAAAAAATGAGATCTCCCTGCCACTATGCTCCCCTGCCCTTCCAGTTGATAATCATCCGAGGCAGCCCTCCATACACTAGGAATCGCAACTGTACCTATCTGTACTTTATCCAGGTATTCTCCGCCAAGCTTACGGTAAAATCCACCAAACGAGAGGTCAAAGGTTTCGCTTGCAGAATAGTTCAAAGATGGACCAATAACAAACTTTTCTCCGCGGACACCTCTTTGTAAAGATGTCTTCGGTTCACCTATATACCCAAAACCCAAATCACTGTTAAAAAAACGGATGTGAAGTTGTGAGGAGAGGTTGTCAGTAATCTGATACCCACCTTTGAAAAACAGACGATAATCTCTGTAATCATGATTATCGATACTTTTCAGGTAGGTGGAATCACCATTTCTAACCAGAGCACTATCATGTAGAAAATAGTTCCCGATAGAGCGGATTCCACCACTGAAGAGATAGTCAAACTTCTCATTGCCGCCCCCAGAAGTCACCACACCATTCCAGTATGACTGATCGAAATTTGATCTCCAGAAAGCAATCCCGTACGGCCGTTTATCGTCGAAATAGTTACTTAAAGATGTAAATGGGAAACTGGTTTCTGAAGTCAATTCAAAAGATGGGAAACCATCACCGGTCTGAGTAATGATATTTATTACCCCTCCAAAGGCATTAGCACCATAGAGTGAAGAGTAGGGTCCTCTCACAATTTCGATTTTTCGGATAATTTCCAGAGGTATCTCATTAAGAATCAGAAAGGGCGTACCAGATGCATTGGTGGGAATGCCATCTACCAATATCAGGGTTCGTGTTGCCGCAACAGAGCCTGGAATACCTCGAATCATGATATCCATTGGCACACCTTCGCCCATTCCAATTGGTCTCTTAATTTGAATACCGGTTTTATACTGCAACAGATCTTCTACTGACTTTGCTGCAGAGTTGCGTATCTCCTCTTTGGAGATGATAGTAATGCTGACAGGTAGTTCGGAAGGGTGGCGAGCAGTTCTGGTTGCAGTTACAACCATTTTATCAAGCTGCTGTACCGGGATGGTATCTTCAGGGGGCAATTGATCTAAAGAAAAAAGTGTCGAAACAATAGCAGTCATGAGGGCAATTTCTGCGACAATCATATTGTGTTCCTTTTTTTTTACCCTTTAGGTAACAATCGACACATTAATGTGGACGATTCCCTACTTAAAAGCATTTGAATCGGTACATTTGGCAAATGCGGTTTCTCAACCGCAATTTTTCCGGAATATAAATATAATGCTATTTAAAAATCATCAATGTTGTATTACATTCCAGTGCTTTGCTCAATTATATTTTCCGGTCTACCGTGCGAAATACTATTTTTCCGTTTAAGTAGGTAATTGGGGATCTACATCTATGAACGTAATTCGCTGTTTCATTCACTAAATAGCGATACTACGAATTGCAATCTGGAAGGGTTTACACACTATGCGGATTTTAACGTTTAAATTGTTGCTGATACTCTGTTTTTCCACAGTAGCTCTTTCTACAGGTCAGCTTTTTGCACAGGATGATAATCCGTTTGATATTGGCATTGATGACTGGCCTGATGAACCAATGGATGATTTTCCTGATGATGAGCCCGAAGTTCCCGAACCAGCGACAAAAACAGCTGAGCCTAAAGTAGAAGAGAAGCCCAAAACAACAACAAGCACTCCAATGCCCGATCCTAAACCGGTAACTTCTCAACCAGTGCCTGAACCAGCACCAGCTGTATCGAATACCCCAAAAGAGAAGCCTTCTGAGCCGGTTCAGGAAAAACCGAAACCAGTTGAAACAGTTACCAGTCCGGCACCAGCTCCGAGTGAGCCGGCAAAAAGTTCACCTCCAGAACCGGTTTCTGCTCCGGCATATAAACCGGTGGTAACTCCATCTCCTGTTCAGAGCTCTGGTGGCTCAGGCCTCAAACGATCAGGGGCTCCCCTCTTATTGATTTCACGCCCTGTATTTGCCCCATACTCAACAGAGGGCAAAACAATGTACATTGCGGCTATCAGTGAGGCCTATTTTCATTTTAAATTAGGAGCCTTGCCGGGAATCTTAGTAGTGCCACAGGAAAAAATCGCCAACAATGTCCAATACTTTAGAGATTTTTCTCGACGTATATCAAGAACGAGTTATCTGGAAGCAGCAAAAAAAGTAGGTGCAACATACTTTTTCTATCAGGAGTATGAACCGCAGGGTAAAAAGGTCAAATTCAATCTTGAGCTTTATTCGATTACTGAAAACAAGAAACTGACCTCTTCGACCCAGACATTCGATATAGCCGATCTGGAAAATGGATTGTTCGATTGCATCGGAGAGGTAGCCACTGCACTGGTTGGCTCCATACCCTCTGATATTCAACAGATACTGGCAATGGAGATTTTAGGTAAAAACAACAAAGCTATTGAGTCATTTGGCGATAAGATCGCATCGGTTGGTGATTTTTCTCAAAAGCGGGCAGAAGCTGCTGTTTCAGATTATGAAAAAATCGTGAACCAGAATGCTCAGATGCATGTCGCCCGGTTTGTAACAGCTTCGGCTTGTGCCAGAGCTCAACAATTCGAGAAAGCAATTAATCATCAGCGAAAACTAATCAGCACAATGGGCAGTTCCTATCCCGCACTTAGCCTGCAGCTTGCATCCTATTATCGTCAGGCTGGAAAATTCAATGATGCACTTGATGCTGCCGACGATGCCTCAAAAGATAAGCTATTAGAGATCCCTGCGAAGATCGAACTCGCACATATTTATGAATCTAAAGGTGATCTCAACAGAGCGAAAAGTGAATACCTTTCAGTACTTGACAAAGGTGGAGAAGATGGAGAAGTATACTTTCAACTCGCCCTTGTCTCCATTGGTTTGAACAACCTCTCGCAGAGCTCCGAATATCTTTCCAAGGCAGCCTCAGCCGGACGAGAATTAGATAGAGGGGATTATTATGATCTGGGGCTTCGCTACATGGACCTTGGTTCTGCAAACGATAAAGCAATAGAATCTTTCAAAGCGAGTCTTGGTATTCAACAAGACAATGAAGATGCCTGGCGCCAGCTGGCGGATCTCTATTCAAAGATGGGAAACAACAAGGATGCTGCTGAGTGCTATATCAGTTTATTTCACATCAATAATACCGCTTACAAAGATTATCTTCCTAAAGCGGGTATGATGTATGAGTCTCTTGGAGAGATCGAAGAAGCTAAAGAAGCATATGAGCTGTTTCTGGCACGAAGATATGTTGATCCGGAAGTTTCTGTGCGCTTAGCCAAACTTGAACTGCAATCAGGACGATGCGATAAAGCAGTCGAACTGGTAAATGGCCTCGATACTAATGCAATGTACAGTTCTGATGTCAGGAAAATCAATGATCAATGTGGTAAACCTGAACGACGGGTTGTTATTCCAACCGATATGGCTGATCAGGGTAACTGGAGAGGTGTCTTTTTTTGGAGAGTAATCTCCGGAGTAATCACTGTCGGTGCTGCAGGCCTTGGTTACTACTGTGACATGCAGGTTGCGGACACCAAAACAAAGTATCTCGAATCCAAGAACCCAAGTGAGGTTCCCTCTTTGCACGATGATTTAGAGAAATTTCAATTGTACCGAAATATCTCGTATGCTGGTGCGGCAGTTGGAGCGACAAGTTTCACACTGTCGATTGCTTTACCAATCATCATTTCACGGAAGTGAGGTGTTTATGTCTAAAAAATTGCTGGTAGCAGGGTTAGTCTGTAGTTTTCTCTGGGGATGTACTCAGGTAGAGTATTCCAATCCAATTGATGCCAGAGGTGTTAATTACGTCGGTGACTCATTGGCAGGCGATCATGATAATGACGGTATTGCTAATATGTACGATGAAGATTCTCCGTTTTATGTGCGAGACACTATCCCACCGACCATTACCATTTTAGAAGGCCTCGAGGTGACTATCCCGGTTGAGAGCAGCGAAAAGATAGCATACTACGCCCGTAAAGTAGTCGCTGTGGACAACATAGATGGAGACATTACCGACAGTGTAAAGGTTACCAATAATATTTCGATTTATATTCCTGGCACATACACGATGACCTATACAGTTTCCGATAAGGATAACAATACGGCAACTGCAACCCGAACAGTGATTGTCCAGGCAGTTCAACAGGAAGATAAAACACCACCGGTTATTACCATTCATGGATCTCAGACCATATTTCTTACCGTTGGAGATCCGTTCCAGGAACCTGATGTTACCGCATACGATGATGTTGACAAAGCACTGCCAGCATCGAGTATCACCAAACAAGGCTCAGTCAATACAAGTGTTGCCGGAACCTATACCATTACCTATACAGCTACTGACAATTCAGGTAACAGTTCAAGCAAAGCAATAACTGTAACTGTTGAGGAAGATAATGGTCAGGACCTTATTCCACCAGTAATAACACTTATTGGTCCCGATACAATCCAGCTTCAGGCCGGGCAATCGTACGAAGAACCTGGATTTCAGGCAATCGACAACCGTGATGGTGACATTACCCAGTCTGTTACTGTGACAAATAATATCAGATCAACCGCAGGAACCTATCATGTTAACTATTCTGTAGCAGATGCTGCTGGAAATGCAATCACCAAGCGTCGTACGGTCATAGTTATTGGAGGAGGTGGCCTTGATATCGTACCGCCTGTTATTACCCTGACAGGAAAAGAGAGAGATACTATTACACTTGGAAGCACCTGGACAGAACCAGGGTATGCTGCTACTGACAATGTGGACGGGGTTATTACAAACAGAGTGATTATTTCAGTTGTACCGGTTAACCCAACCGGAACTGTTAATACCAGTGTTGTTGGTACCTATACTATTACCTATACAGTAACTGATGAAGCAAACAATTCTGCAACGTTAAAACGATATGTTACCGTTATCGAAGGCGGAACAGTAGGTGATAAGATCGCCCCTGTACTGACTCTAACCGGAAAAGATCCGGATACGGTGACTGTTTCTGCGACTGGCAGCTACACCGATCCCGGGTGCACTGCAATAGACGATGTTGATGGCAACATCACTTCTTCGATTGTTAAAACCGGTACAGTTAATATGGCGTTAGCCGGATCTTATACTTTAACCTATACAGTGAGTGATGCTGCCGGGAATTCAGCTACTAAAACCCGAACTGTCGTGGTTAAAGCTGCTGCATCTGGTGATCTGCTCACCAAATACAGTGTTCCATCTTCAAGCCCATTACCTGCCACATTACCGAATTCCTTTCCGAGTTTTTCAACGGAGGGAACAGCTCCGAACCTTACACTCCTGAAAGGCTTGGGCATAAGTTGGTCAAATAGCCAGCTCTATCACTTCCAACTGGAATACAACGGTGACCCTTGGAGTAAACCTTTTACACCCGTTCAAACCTTTGCATCACCAAATCCTTCTATAACCTTAGAGAGTTCAGGTATTACAGGTCTTGATGGACAATATTATGTAGTTATGGATGGTACTAATTTTGTCTGGGTCAGAACAGATGGCAGTTTTGCAATCATTTGGACTCCATAACAGTACTTTAAATAACACAGGATTTTTCAGGCGGATGTACATACATCCGCCTTTCTATTTTATCTCCAGTTTTTCAAAATACTCTACCATTGTATCGGCAAACTCGTGCAGCTTTGATTCCAGAATTTTCATGTAAAACCAATTGACAGGTTTATCAAAAGAGACATTCTGGATGTATCTTACGGTGACTGATTCCCTGTTTTCGATCAAACGGTATTCTGCATAGGATCTTTTCACCCTTGGGAGAAATGTACTATTGTGATTGAACTGAAGCATCTCGATCTTCACAACTCCACTATCAGCTAACATGGTCCGCCGATACGTAGATCGGCTTGAATAAACCAGATATCTCAGATAAAGCTCGACATCATGGTAATCACCATAATCATGAATTATTCGTGAGCTAGAGGTTTTATTGGAATGATTTTGGAGTTGAACAGAATCGAAGAGATAGTGAAGTATTGCCTCCTTGGGAAGAGAACTAGTAAAGATGAATGTATAGGTATATCCACTATCTGTTATGGTAATTTTTTTTTGTTGATCTCCATAGAGTGCTTGCCACAGAGAAAATAAAAGCAGTAATGTGATTGCATCCCTCATTACATACTCCTGTACTGGAACACATGGTCTCCAGATGAATGCCAGGAGGGATATTCCGGATCCCAGGTAGTTATAGGTATTGCTCCCTCTTGCTATTATTAATGATGTTCAAAATGCATGCCGTGAATTAAATCGGAAAATATCGACAATATCGGCTCTGTAAAATGCGTAGTATAGATAGCGGAAAACAAAACCGCTAACCTCCTTCTTAAGGGTGAAGGTGCACGGGCCCGGGCCGGACATAAAAATCCGGCCCGGTCTTTTTCTCCACCACTACATCTTCTTGGTACTCAGCTATTTAATTTTGTTGTACAACTATTTCACTTTTTAGCACTTCGAAGGCAGCGGCAATAATACTTCATGTCTACCGTATTTATTACAGCGACTGGAAAGTCGCTACTTCACATGCCTCCTTCTACAGGGTGAAGGTGCACGAGACCCTCGCCGAGTCAGGCTCGGCGAGGGTTATTTTTTTTCAAACCAACTGGAAAAACTACCTGACCCCATACTATCTTTCTAGTACTTTATTCATAGAATGATACATTTTCAGCGTAATGCTGCCACGGAAATCAATTCATCAGGCCGTGCCAGTCTCTCTGCTTTGCAGTATCTGAACCTCTTCAAAAAGGAACACAGGTATATGTCTGTCCGCTTTTTTCCAGGTTTTCTCTTTGCATCTCTTCTTTTAACTCTCTCACTGTATGCCATATCAAATGCACAACGGTACACTATTGATCCTTCGGTAAAAAACGGTAACTCATTCCCGGCAATACCGACATCTACCCGATTATTTATTGGTATCGTGCAGGACACCTCTCAGAACCGGGAAAACGGAACAATAGGGTATACCAGAACTGGCAGGAAAACAAAAGCCCCCATAATCTGTTCTCCCTCACCAGCATCTGTGGTCAAAACATCATTGGAGTCAGTTTTATCCCAAAAGGGCCTACTGGCATCTGATGCAAGTTCTGCCAATTACATTGTCCATATACGCATCCTGGATTTTTCCCTCAGCGAAACATCTAAGGTTCTCTCTCAAACAATGAATGCCTTGATTAAGCTGGAAGTCAGACTGGTGGACCCTCTTGATGCAGCAAAGGTAAAAGAGTTTGTTATTGAGAGTCAGAATGCTACTTCCGCAATGGATACAAGCAAGTATTCTGAAGCTACCATGAGGGGGGCGCTTGAAAGTGCACTCCAGGAGATTTTCAAAAGCATTTCCCGCATCTGAATTAGGTGATAGAGCCCACCCATTTTCTTCCGTTCACCCAAATAATCCCAACTTAATAACTTACTAGACTTATACTCCGATGACATTAAACCTCATTTGCTAATCCACAACGTAAATAGTATACTCTTTCAACATATTTTAACAGCTTCTGGGTCATCCCTACAAAGGCGTTCTACCGTGCATTACAAGACTACACGTCTTTCGGTTATGATGTTTCTTCAGCTATTTGTTTCAGGCTGTACCATGCCGATCTTTAGCCTTTACATGAAAGACTACCTTCATTTTTCAGGGTCACAGATTGGTCTGATTCTGGCAATGTCGGCGATTCCATCTCTTCTTTCCCCAGTGATAGGAGCATTTATTGCCGACAGATTGATAAGCGCAGAACGGCTACTCACTATTACCCATCTACTGGGCTCAGCAATAATGTTAGGACTATATTTTCAAACAGAATTCATACCGGTTTTGTTTTTTTACCTCCTCTATGGCATGATTTCCGGACCCGCCTTTGCCCTCACTACCACCATTACATTTCATCATGCCCCAGATGCAGTAAAAAGCTTTGGGGGAATAAGGTTATGGGGTACACTTGGCTGGGCAGCGGCCGCATGGGTTTTCAGTTTTCTGTGGTCAAACCGCGGGGCAGAAGGTGCCACGGCTGACCTCCATGGAGCATTACAGCTCTCGGCTATTTCTTCGATAATTCTGGCTGTGTATGCACTGACACTCCCCGTAGGTCTGCAGAGGAAAAAGGGCCGGATCGTACTGATTCCCCGAGATTCACTGGCTGTGATTCTAAAACCGGAAATACTGTTACTATCCCTTTTCTGCATCATCATAACTTTTGCAGATCGTTTCTATATGTTTGGTGGTGGCCCATACCTTAAATCGTTAGGATTCAGTGATCGTGCAGTTATGCCACTGTTAAGCATTGGGCAGCTGCCGGAAATAATTGGTCTTAGTCTACTGGGAATTGCACTGAAGCGCATTGGTCTAAAAAAAATATTGATTATAGGTGCCGCGTTTGAGATTGCACGTTTTGCAGTTTTCTCCTGGTATGGTACCGGTATAGTTCTTTTTACCGGAATAGCACTCCATGGTTTAACCTACGCCTATTTTTTCGTACCATTGACCATTTTCCTGGACAGTAGAAGTTCACCACAATCTCGGGCAGGTGTGCATCAGTTATTCTCGATTCTGACGGGTGGAATAGGTGGTTTTGCCGGAAACCTTTTAGCCGGGTATTCCGCTGATCTGACAAGTATTCCCGGAAGTGGTCAGATAAACTTTGCCCACTTCTGGATAATTCCACTTATCCTTTCATGTGCAGGGCTGGCAGGAGTAGTTCTCTTCATTCGAGAACAATCATTCTCCCAGACCACTATTGCTGTTTCTGAAGACACGTGACTGAACAGGCTATAGCGGGAAAATACTCCCTCATAGTGGTATTGTATGTCAGTGTGGCTCTGTAGCCTGAACAGGTTGTTTTCTTTCTCTGGTGAACATGTAGAGAGCTGGAATGACCAGCAATGTCATAATCGTAGAAACGACGATACCACCAATTGCTGTTATAGCAAATGGGGCCTGAAAACCGGAACCAGATAGTGCCTGTGGAAGCATTGCAAGTACAATGGCAAGATTCATCATTATCACAGCACTGAATTTCACCCGACACGCATCGATAATGGAATCGAGCTTTGGTAAGCCCTGTTTTTGACGATTATGTGCGTAATCGATAATCAAAATGGCATTGTTCACGACAACACCAATCAGCATAATTGTTGACATCAGTGAAATCATCGAGATAGTCTGTCCAGTAATGAACAAAGCCCACAGGATACCGACCAGGCCTAATGGAATTGTAAACATAATCAGAAATGGTTGCGTAAGAGATTCAATGGAGCCGGCCAGAACCATAAAGGTCAGGAAAATAGCAAGTATCATTGTAAAAAGAAGCGTTCTGAACGACTCATTCATCATCTCCTGCTGACCACCAAAATGAATTTTAATTCCAGGAGGCAGTTTTAGTGAATCGGTAAGAGCTCTGAGCTCTGCGGTTTTCGTGCCAATTGCACCTGCCGATACATTCGCCATCACGGTAATGAGTCGCTGCCGATTTTTCCTGTTGATATTTGCAGCACCACCTTCCTCCTTTATCAAAGAGAGCGCTTTGGCTGGGACACTCCCTTTGGGTGTCTGAATCGTGACATTCTCTATTGCATCGTGAGTGATACGGTCTTTTTCTGCATATTGCACCCGTATTGTATATTCATCATTCTCTACTCTGAAAACAGCAGCTTCACTACCCGTAATACTCGTACGCATAGAAAGTCCCATGGTCGCAACATTCGAAGCATATTCATCGAGTATTTGCCGCTTAGGTATGAACTTTATCTCCGGTTTGGCAGCTTTCCATGACAGCTGAAAGTCGACAAGACCTGGTACTGTCTGTGCAAGGCTCTGCACCGAGTCTGCAATGATGAGGATATGTTCCATGCTCTCACCGGTAATCTCAACAGTGATATCAGTTTCGCTCCTCCCACCTCCCATGCTTCCAGCTTCTTTAATCACAATCTTTGCATCAGGAATATCTGCTAAAAATGGGCGCATAGATTTAACGACCTCTCGTGTCGATCGAGCTCGTTCCTTTTTATCTCTGAGATTCACAATAAGATTGGCAAAATTAACACCTGTATTGAGTCCCTCTCCCCCCAGTGAGGAGTAAACTGTCGCGATCTCTGGAATGGTGAGCAGCCGCTGTTCTATAATCTGCAAAGATCGGTTCGTTTCTTCCATGGAAGTACCGGATGGCATTTCCAGGGAAATGGTAACCATACCCTGGTCTCCCTGAGGGAAGAATTCCATGCCCAGTTTTGGTCCGATTCCGACAACCGTGCCTGCAAGAAGAAGCATTGCAGTGATTGTGGTGAGGATCCTGTACCGAATCGACAACCGGAGGAGAACCAGATATGATTCTGCAAGTCGATCAACCACGACCTCAAGTCCACCTTTTCTATGAACACCATGTTTGGTCCCGATTCCTTTGAGCATTCTGGACGCTAAAAGTGGTGCAAAAGAGAAAGAGAGGAATAGTGAGGTAATGGTTGCAATGACAATCGTCAAACCAAGTGATTTGAAAAATTGTCCGGTTATTCCCTCCATGTTGGCCATGGGTAAGAAAACGGCAACATTAGTCAGTACAGATGCAAAAACGGCTGTCGCTATTTCACTTGCCCCAACCATTGCTGCATCCCGAACCTCCATTCCTGAATCACGGTGACGCACAATATTTTCAAGGACAATAATCGCATTAGTAACCAGTGTTCCTATAGAGATCGCCAGCGACATCAGTGTTATCATGTTCAAAGTAAAACCCATAGCTTGCAGACCGATACAAGAAATTATGATCGATGCAGGAATGGTAAGCGCTGCGATGATCGTTACACGCCAGTCCCCTAAAAACAAAAACAGCATACATGCAGTAAGTCCCATTCCTGCCAGCATATTAACATACATGTCATGGACAGTTTGCCGGACAAATTTTGCCCGGTCCTGAGCGATATTGATTCTTGTCCCTTCAGGAAGCTCTTTATTGAGCAATTCAACTTCTTTAAGAACTGCCTGAGACACTTTCACGATATTCGCATCATTTCTCTTTTTAACCGACAATCCTATAGATACCATACTATTGAAGCGAGCCAGTTCACGTATTTCCTTGAATGAGTCTTCCACATCGGCAATGGTATAGAGTGGTACCATTGCAGTCTCATCTCTTCCAACAACCGGAATACCAATAGAGCGTATCTGCTCTATGGTTTCGTATTCACCCTGCACCCGGATGGTGTACTCTTTACTGGAAACAGAGATATGTCCGGCGGGAATGTTGGCTGTCTGGGCTGCCAGTATTCCTGCTACTGTTTGGACTGAAATTCCCAGAGCATCAAGCCGGTGCTTATGAAGATTGACATGGATTTCCCGTTCTTTCCCCCCAACAGTAGCGATCTGCGCGACCCCATGTATTTTTACCAATCGCTCCTTGATCTGCTTTTCAGCAATGGATCGTAACAATTCAGGAGACTGCGGGCCGGTCAGCGCAAGATTCAGTATTGGCTGATCATTTATGTCAATTTTACTGATTATTGGTTTCTGAAGATCCCTGGGAAGCTTATAAAGAATAGCATCTATTTTATCTTTAACATCGATCGCGGCGATATCAGGATCAACTCCCATAGTGAATTCAAGTACGATAAATCCGATACCTTCAGACGCATAAGAGGTCATGTTCTTCACATTATTTACAGTCGACAACTGTTCCTCGATCTGCTTGATTACCGAACTTTCGATTTCTTCAGGTCCGGCCCCCGGATAGATAGTCTGTACCGTAACATAGGGGAATTCAATATCAGGCATGAGGTCTATAGGAAGGGATAAAAAACCAATAACACCGAATATGGCAAGAGCCAGAATCAGCATCATCATAGCAACGGGTCGCCTGATACTTAATTTTGTCAATAACATGTCAGATCCTTGTTTCCCGACTGACTCATCAGGAACGCTACTCAACAATTTTCACTTTTACACTATCTGCCAGCATACTTGCCCCGCTGGTAACAATCAGGTCTC
>OBJA01001715.1_pt1 | contig 14296 bp, 13 predicted proteins | sample 1519751 | NCBI WGS metagenome assembly OBJA01 (sample SAMEA3881238, study PRJEB22517) | soil metagenome | biome: lake sediment; feature: soda lake sediment; material: sediment, water from around vicinity | place: India | collected 2013-12-23 | depth 3 m | reverse complement strand
TGTCCAGTTTGACCTGATTGATCTCAACAACAATATCTCCAAGGCGTAACCCCAGCTGCTCAAGCAATGAACCTCGCTGCATTCCAACCAGGCGGAAGCCCACCGTCTGGCCATTTTCCATTTGCGGAATCATACGGGCCGACTGCAGCAGCGTACCCATATTGGAGCGGGCGCTGTCGACCATTCCCCGATCGACACGAAAACGCCCATCGCCCAAGGCGACAACACCTGTGGCTGCGGATGGAGCTGACGCAGTGACGGCTGCAGTCGATCGTGGATCAGGTCTGCGGGAGTCGCCTGACTGGTCTTCAGTCAGCAGCAATTCATAGCGCTCCCCCCGATCAAGCAGCACAATCCGGCGGCGCTCGATCTCTTCGATCGTAATCCCGGCAGCAACTTCCCTGCCGAGGACAAACACCTCAACTTTTACGCCCGTATGAATCAAAGCCAGTGAATTTTCGCCGGCAACAACGGTGCCGACCAGACTCAGGTTGTCGATGCGTGCAGAAGCCTGAACCGGCTGTTCACTATCAAGGGAAATCTCCGCAACATCAGGCCGGACAAATCTGGCACCAATGGAGGCAGCATCAAACAAGCTGCGGTTGATGATAATCTGCAAATCCTCTTCCTGCAGATGACGAACCGCCATCGGCTGCACCATGGCCAGAGGCTGAAAGCCCTCTTCACCGCCGAAAAAAAGGTAAACCAGGCGACCGCCGAACAAACCGGCAACAAGACCGGCAACAAGGGTGAGAACCACCAGAGTGTAATTGAGGTATGTCTGCAAATTAAACTGCATCTTTGCCTTTCATCACCGTAACACAACTGTTGTGACAGAAAACAACGGGCACAAACAAACAAGGAGGTTAATTTTACTATATTTTTGAAAAAAAATAGTTAACTATTTTAATAGTTATTATTCCGGCGCATAGCCCGGTTTGTCATCTTCAAAAGCCTTTGTCAGAAATACATACTTTAGATCTGCAACATTCCGGATCTGCCACCCTCTATCGACACCATCTCCTGCTGCCATGGTTATTTGAATCAAAAATCAATCTGATTATGCACAAAAAACAACATGGAGCCTTGTCGACCCCTTCAGCGACATTGTAACATGTCCCATCTTGACATCTATTGCTAATAGTGCCCATCCGGAAACTCCGGATGGACACCATGCTGTTTCCGATTCGGATACAGGGTATTTTTCGTTGTGGCAAGGAAATCAAGGGCTTGAGCTTAAGGCGTACATGTGTACGCCGCACAAACAAGGCCGCAGATTGACGCCGCCACGGCGGAAAAGAACCGTTTCCGGACGGAAACTAATTATCTGATCGACAAAGGAGAACACAATGAAAGCTGTGGTAATGAAAGAGTTTGGAGCCCCGGACGTCATGTCCATCGGTACCATTGAAAAACCCCAACCCAAAGACAACGAAGTCCTGATCAAAGTGGTCGCCACCAGCATCAACCGGCCCGATCTGGTTCAACGGGTCGGCAACTATCCACCGCCCCCCGGCGATTCCGAGATCCTCGGCCTTGAAGTTGCCGGGACCATCGAAGCCCTTGGCAAGGATGTCAGCGGCTGGAATCTGGGCGATCGTGTCATCACGCTGGTCGGCGGCGGAGCCTATGCCGAATACGCTGTAGCCTACGCCAACCACCTGATGGCGATCCCGGACTCCATGAGCTTTGAAGAAGCGGCCTGCGTCTGCGAAAGCTATATCACGGCCTTTCTCAATGTCTTTATGATCGGCGGCCTCAAAGACGGCCAGACGGCGATTCTTCACGGCGGCGGCGGCGGCGTCAATACTGCCGCCATCCAACTGGCAAAAGCCCTGACTCCCAATGCCAAATTGATTGTAACGGCGCACCCGGCAAAAATGGAGCGGGTCAAAGCCCTTGGTGCCGACCTGGTCATTGATTATACCACTACTCCGGACTTTGCCGATGCGGTCAAGGAATTCACCAACAAAAAGGGGGTTGATGTCATTCTCGATCACGTCGGTGCGGCCTATCTCAAGCCCAACATGAACTCCCTTGCCTACAAAGGCAAGCTCGTACTTATCGGCGTCATCAGCGGCATCAAAGCGGAACTTAACCTTGCCCTGATGATGGTTAAACGTCAGGAAATTATCGGCTCGGTCCTGCGTAGCCGCCCCGTTTCTGAAAAAGGCGAAATTGTCGCCGAATTCACCCGGCGGGCCCTGCCGAAATTTGCGGATCGCAGCATTGTGCCGATCATCGAAAAGGTCTTCCCCCTGGAAGAGGTTGTTGCCGCTCACACCATGATGGAAGAAGACAAACATTTCGGCAAAATCGTGCTGAAAATTTCAGAATAACTCCGTAGGGGCAATTCATGAATTGCCCCCGTCATATTCGTCAATCGGTAGGGGCAATTCATGAATTGCCCCTACAGGGAATCACCATGCCATTCGATATCACCGAGTTCACCCTGGCACCGCTCTGCGACAACCAATTCGTCAAGCCGGTGCGGCTTCACTACCGCCAGAACGGCACGGTTCGCACCTGGGAAGCGGTCAAGTGCCACGATAGCGTCGCCATCCTTCTCTATCACCGCGAAAAAGATGCTTTTCTGCTGGTCAAGCAGTTCCGTCCGGCAGTGCACATGAATCACCCTGAACATTTGTGTACCTACGAGTTGTGTGCGGGACTGGTGGACAAAGACATAACCCTGGAGCAGATTGCCTGCGAAGAAATTAACGAGGAATGTGGTTACGCCGTGCCCCTGAACCGGCTTCGCAAAATCAACTCATTTTTCACCAATGTCGGGGTCAGCGGCAACAAACAACATCTGTTTTACGCCGAGGTTGACGATTCCATGAAAGTCCACCCTGGTGGCGGCGTTCATAGCGAAGAAATCCTTCTCGAATACCTCCCCGCCAGTCAGGCAAGAACCTTTATCTACGATGAAGACAAGGCGAAAACACCGGGGCTGATCTTTGCTTTTTACTGGTTTTGGGAACAACAGGCACCTTGACATCGCCACGGCGAAAAAGCCGCCGGAAGCCGGAAACGAGATATTTATCGTTGTGGCGAGAAAATCAAGGGATTGCGCGGAGGCGCATCCAAAGCACGTCGCACAAGCAAGACGGCAGATTGACGAAACCACAACGTAAACGTACCGCTGCCATCATGGAAGCACTACCCCACATGAGCCATCACAATGCGGCGGGTTATCGGTTTTCCAGCAAGTACAGAGATAGACCCGTTCCCGCTCACTGACAGTAAAACGGATGGGCACTTCTCCTCCCCCTTGATGGTGCCCGTCACAAAAGGGCAGAGACTCGGAATGCCCGCAGGTACAGCGAAAATAGGTGCCGGGCTCAAGGGTAATGGCAATCGGCATGTCCTGTTCATTTTCTGAAGTGTTCATCAATAAAAACCTCGTCCCTAGATTTAGTCAGCGAGTTTGCTCATCAACCAGGCCAAGTTTTCTCCAAGTCGATACATGGTAGCCATCCCTTCTGCGTCATCACCCACCTCTTCGGGATCGCGACCATAAGCAATGGTCCAGTAACAGGAACCGGGAACCACCATTCCATTGATCATCAGATAGCTCTGAAGGGTCTGTAGCGCATGCATGGATCCACCACGACGCACGGCTACCACAGCAGCACCAACCTTACGACTCAACAGTTGCCCATTGGCCCTGCAAACAAAACCACTGCGGTCGATAAGGGCTTTCATTTCCGTGGTGACATCGGCAAAATAGGTTGGAGAGCCAAGAAGAACTCCGTCAGCCTCGATCATCTGCTGCAAAATATCATTAAGAGGGTCTGACGCAATAACACAACGGCGATTTTTGTTGTCAACACACTTCATACAGGCGGTGCACCCTCGCAGCCCCGTTCCGGCCAACTGGATAATGCGGGTGCTGACACCGGCGCTTTCAAGAGGCTCACAAACAGTTTTCAATAACAAGTTGGTGTTTCCCTGTGGTCGCGGACTACCGTTGATGGCAATCAGTTTCATGGTCACTCCTGTAAAAACGACTCATCTTATTTATCGGCAAGAAGGTGCAATCCACGCAAAAGGCAAAGGTACCCATTATGAACAACATCATTTTAATCGGCATGCCCGGTGCCGGCAAAAGTACCGTCGGCGTCATTCTTGCCAAACGTCTCGGTTTTGACTTTGTCGATACCGACCTGGTGATCCAGTCATGCACCGGCTTGCGCTTGCAGGAAATTATCGACAACCAGGGTTTACCGCGTTTCCGCGACATTGAGGAGCAAACCCTGATTAATCTCGATACCCACAACAGCGTCATTGCCACCGGTGGTTCGGTCATCTACTGCCCCAAAGGGATGGCAGCATTGGCCGGGCAGGGTATTATTGTCTACTTGCAGGTACCGCTGACTGACCTCGCACATCGGTTGGCAGATATGGGGCAACGGGGCCTGGTCATGCACAAAGGACAAACTTTGGCTCACCTCTATCAGCAACGTGTGCCTCTTTACGAAAAATATGCTCAACTTACCCAGGATTGTAGCGGACTGAATGCAGAACAAGTTGCAAGTGAACTGGAAGCAGCCTTGAGGTCACCGAAAACTGACAACCCGCTAACCGTGATTGACAAAATCAACCAGACACAAAAAGCCCCACCCGAGACACGCCATCAATAAGAAAAAGGACGCAACCAAAGACTTGCTACGAAAAACGAAAACCAATGGCAGTAACAGCCCAAGAGTTGTTTTTCTGACGCCATCTAACCACCGGTTTGAATATAGTGCGTCAACTGCTGGATTAAAAATTCTTTCTCTGAAATGGTTGCCTTAACCAGGTCGCCGATGGAAACCAATCCCACAAGCTTGCCGTCAACCATCACCGGCAGATGCCGGCACCGCTTTTCAGTTACCAACGACATGCATTCATCGACCGTCCGTTCCGGATCGACATAAAGAACAGGAGAACTCATGACATCTTTTATCTGCAGATCCAGAACAGATTCCTTGCGAACTACCACATTGCGGATACAATCGCGCTCGGAAAATATACCCACAACCCGTGCAGCATCATCAACAACAACCAGCGCCCCGATTCCAGCATTCACCAAAAGAGCCAACGCATCCCTGATGGTTCTATCCTGACGGATAGTAACAACGCTGCAACCTTTTTCTGACAAAATGTCCTTGACCGTCTTCATGGCACACCTCCATAGCAATGATTATCCGTCAATCTTACTGGCTTGTCGGCTAAAATCAAAGATCAAAGCGTATTGACGGATTCAGAGAATAGTTCAACGCGTTTTTTTGTAAGGGATAGCATCTGCATCTACAATTGGTTAGTATGCTTGTTTATCGGGCAAACAGGGATATTTTTCGCAAAGGACATTATCAAGGCATGCAACCGGAAGAATTAAATGATCTGCTCAACAAAGGCAGGGAAGCAGTAGAAAAAGGGTACATTCCTTCTGCCCAGGTCTTCTTCAGTCAGGTAGCGGAGCAGCAAAAAACTCCGGAAGTGCGCAGTTATCTGGCCTATTGTCTGGCGAAAAGCCAAGGTCGCACCCAGATCGCGGCAAAAACCTGCACCGAGTCAATTCGGCGCGAACCCGATAACCCGATCCATTATCTATTGCTCGGACGCATTCACTTGCTCGCCGGTGACAAGGAGAAGGCCATACAGGCATTACGACAGGGAGTTAACATCAACAAAGACCCGCGCATTTTGAACGAGATCAATCGGTTGGGTGCACGCAGGCCACCAGTGATCAAGAGCCTGAAGCGAAACCACCCCCTTAATCGCGTCCTTGGCAAACTTTTCGCCCGACTCGGTCTGCGTTAGCAGAGCATCGACACACCTGCGACCGTCAAGCGCTAGCGCAATCCCAAACGACTGAACAACTTTCCTGCGCAATAATTTAATGGATGGCTGCGTTCGAGCCCGTCAAATACCGGGTTTTTGCGCATACCAATACGCTTGACTTCAGCAATAATCCCGGGATTCGGTGAGATCTTAAGGCCGGTCTGAAAAGTCTTGATGGCATTTTTTCGATCCCCCAGGAACATGAGGATGCGACCCTGCAGCAAATAATGAATTGAGTTGCTGCCATCGCGCTGCATCGAGTCCTGACAAAGTTTTACCGCTTCCAACAGCTTCCTCTTGTCGGAAGTCAACACTGCCGCACAATAAGCACGGTAGCTTTGCAAAACCGGGTGGTTACTGTATTGCCCCGCCTGACTCAAATAGGTCAGGGCCAGTTGGTACGAGCCGTTTTCGGCCGCACTGGTTACCTGATGCAGTATTTCTTCAAAGTCGTCTCTTTCCATTTAGACACCCCCTTTGTGTTTTACTTTCCATTTAATTTACGCAGTTTTTACTCCGGACAAAACAAGAGCGCAAATCCTAGCATATTTTTATCAATACACAAACATACTAATTCAATAACTAAAACAACTTATTTTCTATACTATCCTGTTTTTTTCTCATGGCCCGTAGTATTTATCACAAACTATGACTATAATGGTCACATCTAGTGGCCCATAACCCTCTACGAATAACACCAGCCCTATATGTACAGGAGGATTCCATGATCAGACTATCAATATTAATTAGTGTCTGCTTCTTTATGCTGGCATCTGCCAGTACAGCAGCAACCACTTATAGTGTTGACACTGCGCACAGCCAGATTCATTTCAGTGTTACCCATCTGATGTTCTTTAAAGTGCGCGGGACCTTTACTGATTTTTCCGGCAGCGCCGACATTGACCCCGGCACTCAAACCCTTACCTCCGCCAGGGCCACCATCAGCGCAGCATCCATCGACACCCGCAACGACGAGCGAGATGAACATTTACGTAGTGATGATTTCTTTGATGTTGAAAACCATCCATCCATTACCTTTGTCAGCAAAAGTGTTTCCGGTTCCGGTGACAACATCACCGTTATTGGTGACATCACCATTCGAGGAATCACCAGAGAAATTACTCTGTCAGGCTCATTCGTCGGTGCCACCACCGATCCCTGGGGAAATCAAAGAGCCGGGTTCGTTGCTACCGGCACCCTGGACCGTAAAGACTTCGGTCTGATGTGGAACAGAGCCCTTGAAACCGGAGGGGTGGTCGTTGGTGACACCGTCGAAATCGGACTGGAGGTAGCGGCGGTACGCAATTAACAATCTACCAAAAACAAGTGCGCAATAAACTGTGTTGCCCGCTGAAAAATCAGGTATTTTTTATTCTGATTAGCACTCATCTTCCGCCGACTCCCTTCTCCTGGGGGAGAAGGTGGCAAAAAAGCCGGATGAGGGGGCCTTAAAAAGGTCGAAAACTCCCCCTCACCCTGGCTCTCTCCCCTAGGAGAGAAGGGATAAAACGGTGTCTACAGAAGATTGGTAATAATCAGTTTTTTTATTGACAACCAATCTTTCAGAAGATACTTAGTAGAAACCCCCGCCCAAAAGACGGGGGTTTCTACTTCGGGCCACAAGAGTTGCCTACTCTGACAAGGTACTGAAAAGCTATCTGCTGTGCTGCCACAGCGTTGAAATTAGCTCAAAATACTCATCTGACATACTCTAACGTAATGATGCCATCAACCGACATTGTCGGTAAAAATCCAGCCGAACATGGTCGGCGCAATAGCTGATCATGAACGACTAGCGCACATTACAGGAAGCATCAGGAATATCAGCTTCGCCGGCGGCAGTGCCAAAGCTGCTGGAATCATCTCATTTTTAGCTGCACCATATATTTTATGGAGGTTTTATGAACGCTCTGCTTATCGTCCTTGTTGTTTTTCTCATCATCGCTATCGGCCTCGGGCTACTGGTCATGATGACATACAACCGACTGGTTGACCTGCGTAACCGGGTTAAAAACGCATTTTCTCAAATCGATGTTCAGTTGCGCCGCAAACACGACCTGATCCCCAACATGGTGGAGGCGGTAAAGGCCTATATGGGACACGAGAAGGAGGTTTTGCAAAAGGTGACTGAAGCCCGGGCTGGTGCCTGCCAGGCCCTTGACAAAGCAACAAAAGATCCGTCAAATCCCGCAGCAATAAAGGATCTGATCCGCTCGGAGGGAGTGCTGAACCAGGGCCTCGCAGGATTCAGACTGACCGTGGAAAACTACCCTGAGCTTAAAGCAAATGAAAACATGCTCAACTTTCAGAATGAACTCTCCGGTACGGAAAACCGGGTCGCCTTCTCGCGTCAGGCATTCAATGATGCGGTCATGTTCTACAATAACCGCCGTCAAAGCTTTCCGACAGTCGTGTTCGCCGGCATTTTCGGCTTTCAGGATGCCGAACCGTTCGAAATAACCGGCGAGGAGCGCAACGAGCGCCTGAAGGTCTCTTTCTGACCTGGTCAAAAGTCGAATCTGACTCCTTACAGGGATACTATTGTTCCGGTGAGTAAATAACCCGTCATCCCCGAGTGCTTTTGTCGGGGATCCATTCTTTAACAGCCTAAAACCTCACTGGATTCCCGCTTTCGCGGGAATGACGATAAGATTTCAACTTTTAACTGTTTTGTCGCCGAAGCAATATCTAACTGGTGTCCATCCGGAAACTCCGGACGGAAACTAACTGGAAACAGGAAAGCGGAGAGTACGCGTGGCAACTTTTTTTGAGCAACAACATATCGCCAGAAAAAATACCGGGCGGCTGGTATTTCTGTTTGCAACGGCCATCCTCGGGATCATCTTCCTGGTCTATCTGTTGATCATCGGCGCTATCATCTTTTCCAGCACCCCCGATGGTATGCGACCCCAATTTGCTGATGTCATTCAGCCCGGACTGTTTCTGCTCGTCAGTTTCATTGTCGGATCGATCATTATGGTTCAGTCCCTATGGAAGATTTACAGTCTTAGAGCTGGCGGCAAGGTCATTGCCGAGTCTCTGGGGGGCAGGCTTCTCAGCCCATCACAAAGTAGTCCGGCCTACCGTCAACTGCTCGATGTGGTCGAGGAAATGGCCATCGCCTCCGGCACTCCAGTGCCGCCGGTTTATATCCTTGCCAACGAGAAGGGAATAAACGCCTTCGCCGCCGGGTACAAGCCCGAAGATGCAGTGATCGGCATCACCGCAGGTGCCGTCGAGCAGCTCGACCGTGATGAGTTGCAGGCAGTGATAGCCCATGAGTTCAGCCATATCCTCAACGGGGACATGCGCCTTAATATTAAGCTGATCGGCTATCTGGCCGGAATCCTGTCCGTAACCACCATGGGCAGGATTCTCCTGCGAGGGGGACGGGGAAGAAGCAGAGGAAACCAGGCAACACTGATCGCCGGAATCGGTATGATCCTGATCGGATTGATCGGTTCGTTGGTCGGCAAAATCATCCAGGCAGCGGTTTCACGGGAGAGAGAATATCTCGCCGACGCCTCTAGTGTTCAGTTTACCCGTAACCCTGCCGGAATCTACTCCGCCCTGTCCAAGATCGGTGGAGTGACCGCAGGTTCGCATATTGACGCGACGGAGGCGGAAAGCTGCTCACACATGTTCTTTGCCGACAGCACCCCCACCTTGTTGCAAAACAATTTTTCCGTGAGTGGGCTGACCAGAAAAATCACCGGCAACCTCTTTGCAACCCACCCTCCCATCCCACTGCGTCTGGCAGCGGTGGAGCGAAACGCACCGGGAACACTAAGAGCGCAGCTTGCTGAAAAACGGAAGCAAGAACAGCAGAAACAGCGGTTGGCCACCACGAAACATGATGCCGACACATCTCCTGCCGGGGGCCGACCAGGAAAAAGCCTCAGAGACGTCCTTCCCCTGGAAAGCCCAACCGGACAGAGCGCCCAACATGCCATGCCGGCAGGAGCAATAATCTCCGGCCAGGCCCTCATGCACTCCATAGGCAGGGTCAACGAGGAGCACCTGGCACTGGCCCGGGAGATAATCGGGGAGATCCCGACGCAGGTAAGGGAGATGGCCCACGAACCCTACGGAGCCAGGGCCGTCATCTACTGCCTTCTTTTGGACAACAATGATCAACAGACACAACAACAGCAGATGGCCGTATTGCAACAATTTGCCGATCCCCAGGTCTTTGAGCTGGTTGGAACCATTCTCAAGCCGGTAGCCACCCTGCCCTACCGCTGCCGTTTGCCGTTGATCGACATGACCATCCCTGCCCTGAAGGAACTGGGCGAAGGGCAGTACCAGACCTTCAAAACCAATGTTCTGCACCTGATCGAGGCCGACAACCATTTGTCCCTTTCTGAATGGGTGGCACTTAACGTCCTGAGCCGGAACCTCGACCCTCATTTTGCCGGCAGGATAACCCAGGGTGAACTGCTGCGTCTTGAAAACCAACATGCACAGAGAGCAGCTCAACGAGCCCTCTCCATGCTTGCCGCATTCAGTTCCGATGAATCGAAGATAGGAGAGGCCTTCGCCAACGGGGCAAAAGCTGCCGGGCTGAGGGAGGGAGTCATGGAAAAAGAGGTGTCAGTAAGACAATTCGATCAGGATATAAAGCTCCTTGAACAGCTCAATCCCCTGGAAAAAGAAAAATTCCTTCTGGCCTGCGCTGCTGTTATCGGCACTGACGGACAGATTAACGAAATCGAAGCAGAGATCTTCCGGGCGCTGGGGGACGCCTTGAATTCGCCGGTACCGCTGCTACTCACCGACAGCTACAGTCACGACCATGAACCAGGCATGAGCTAAAGTGAGAACTTGCTTGAGCAAGGCACAAGAAAAAACGCTCCCGGCAAGACCGAAAGCAGAACCTTCGTCCTCTATTTTTCAATGACCCACGGGACATCTCTTGATTCTTTCAGTCCTGTTTTCAGACGGATGAACAGGGAGCAACTCAGGTGGTTTCCACCTTGTTCAGGATACTTTCTTTACGCCGATCGAACCATTGATGTACATAGGCCAGGCCAAGAAGGCTCAAGCCCAGGCCCATGAACGAAAACACCCGCAGGATACCCTGCAGCCCGTTCATATCGACGACAAAAATCTTTGCTATGACCAGGCCCAGCAGCACCAGACCACCATGATAGTATGAACTGTTCGCCCCGGCAACCCCCGCCAGAAAAAGCAGGACAGCCATGACCAACCATGCCAGGGAATAGCTGTACAACTCTCCGGCAAAGACACTCCGATGACTCAATAAGACAATTTCACCTTGCCAGAAATGTCTTATTTCTATTGTCACAAAAAACCAGATTGAACATGCCGCCAGCACGGAGAACCATTTTCCCCGCTCTTCATAGTTAAACCGGGCAGCCGCAAGCCATAAAATTGCCGGCACACCATAGGCAAGCAACAGGAGATTGACAATCGGCATGGTTCCGACACTCTGGTAGTTCAGCAGCGGATTATAGAGTGTCAGCAACAGCAGGTAGCTCCCCACGGACAGGACCATCAGAACCCGCGAGGCCCAGCGGTAGACCAGCTGCGTTGCGGTTGCCAGGGTCGCGCGATAATACACCACCAGGGATGAAGCACCCCATAAAACAGAGTTGATTGCCGCCTCAATAAAATCATAGCGGCCACTGAAGATTTCCCCCTGATAGAGCCAGTAGCGCAATTCCGTTGCCGCGAACAACACCAGCAGGTGCAGTGTTGCCCCTTCGAGCCAGGGTCTTAATATGTTGTCAGAGCGGCAGATTCCTGCTGCGACTAAAATTGCCAGACAGCTTCCGCCATAGGTCCATAATGACCAGTGAGTCAGCGTATCATAAGCCAGTAGCCAGGGGTTGAGGGTCAGTCGTATCAGAATGGCTGAAAGGACTATTTTTATCACCAGATCGATATGGGGCAGGGCAAATTTGCGGCCGAACCAGACAAGCGAGACCACCTGAACGGCAAGCGCCAGGGTCAGTGTCGCATCACTGAACATGATCACAACAGCCATTGAATAGGCCGCGTGCGCTGCAATTAACAGCCATGCCGTATACACACCGGGGTCACTGCGCCGCACTGATCCCCCCGCCAGCGCGGCATAGACCGCACCGAGCAGAAGCGTCCATAAAAACCAGTCAAGACGACCGTGAATCACCGGACGACAACTGTAAATCACTGCCAGCCCCGCAATCGGGGCCAACCAACAGAGCGAAAGGGTCTGATTGAGCGCAGCCGTTTTGTTCCTCCGGAGGAAAGAGAACCCGCTCATCAGCACTACCAGAGCCGCAGTTATCGCCAGAAAAGATGCGTGATTTTCGTCCTGGTAGAATTCCATTTGCCATAAATCCTGCCGTAGCAGAACAGCAAGGGCAAAGGTGACCCCATAGGCCAGCAGGGTGATCCATGGAAACAGATCAAGATTGCGGTTTTGTCTTGAGGCTGACAGGATGATGACAACCAACAGCAACCATAACCAGGATGTGGTCTGCCAATCCGCCCGGATAAAAATAACCAGACATTGACACAGCAGCAGAAGCAGCAGACCAAGACTTTGGTAATGCGACAGAAAACTGAAATCACGACCGTGGATAAAACTGCGACCCTTGCAACGCTCTTGCGGCTGACTCAACAGATAATCCCCGGTTCGTAATGACAACATCATGTAACCGAAGATTGGCAGATAAAGGGGTTCAACATTTCCAGCATTGTTTGCCATAAGGGAAATTATCAGCCAGCACAGCCCCCCTGCCATGGTCCCCCACCACAGCCACGAACGGTATACCCAGCGCATCAGCAAGAAAGCTGAAGCCGAAATGATCAAACTGTAGATCAGCGCCCCACTGATATTATGGCTACCTGTGGTTACCAGCAGCGGCACCAGATAGGCCCCGAGGATCCCCAGGATTGCCAGAATCGGTCCCTGCCACAGTGCGAGCCACATGGTCCCAAGGGCAACCAGGGCCAGCCCGGCAAAAACAACCAATGGCGACCATAGCTGATAAAGGTGATGTGATGCCAACAGTACGGCAAACAGAATGATACTCGCTCCCCCTGCCAGCGCGGCCATGGAGGGGTAGTGGCGTTCACTGCGTCGGCGCCACCATTCAGCGGCCCCGTGCAACAGCAATCCGGACAACAGGCCCAGAGCAATACGAGCCCGGGGTCCGAGATACCCTTGTTCAACGGAATAGTGAACTAAAAAGATCCCGGCCAACCCGACACAGATGCCGCCAAGCCACACCATCCACTGTGATGCAGGACGAATAAAGGGAGTTTCCTGCGCGGCGGTTGGTCGACTGGATACCGGTTGGTGATGAGGGGAGGAGGTCTCCTCAAACTCAAACAAGAGCTCTGGATCAAAGGCAGGGGCTGGGAGAGGGGGTACGGTCTTCTGAGCTGCCGGTGGATCCGGATTTGCCACTTCGCTGTTATGAATGATCGAAGACAGTTGTTCAATTTTGTTTTCGAGTGCTGAAATCCTTTTCCTGAGACCTTCCATTTTTACCATCGCCACAAGGACGACAATAAATCCAATCAGAACAAGCAGGCTCATTTCCCCTCCAAATCAGCAACTTGGATATCATTGACAGAAAGCGGCAGAGTAGCGAAATTCTTCTGCTACGACAAGGTCTTTTAAATCAGGGGCACGGTGTTTTCCGTGTTGTCCGGGGCTGGAAACCCTCGCCCAGCTACCGGAAGCACACGCGACTTCCCCCGAGGCGCGGGCTGAAATACTGGAGACGCTGCTTGACATCGACCGCCGCCTGTACCCTGTTTCTCCTCGTGCCTGATCGATTTGCCACTGCGATAGAGCAAGCCTGGTCGGAGGGATTTTTTTCTCCTGTCTGACAGATTATGAAAATAATCTGCCGGTTTTTATCAACATAATAGAGGGACTGATAGGTTACGAAACTGCCGGGCAGGTAGCTCTAAGATTCGCCTGAAATTGAAAATCATAAAAAAATGTGATCTGGGTCACAGACAGTTTTCCGCACATTGGTTAGGCTCGCGCACCATATTGGTTGTTATGAAACTCTAAATAATATTAGGCATAATGCATGAAAGTTAAAATATTTAGCGACTTAAGTAGAGAAAGCATAACGCTTTCAGGAAAGATGAAAGGGTCAATTTTCGGTGAACTCGAACAAATGGTTAATGACTGGCTTGGCGATAATCCTGATATAAATATTCATAAAATTGAGCAGACGGTTTGCCCCGGATACTTTTTGGGACCAAGCGTGAAACTCGTTATTACAATTTTCTATGAAGGTTAGGAAGCATCTCTAAGATCAATTGATGAGTTTTTTGCTTGTTTCATAACAATGCCATTAAGTACGCTCCCTTTGGTCGCCGGACCTCGTTTCACTCTGTTGTCCGGGGACACAAAACCACTTTTAAACATAATTGGTATTGTGTTTGGATGCATAAGTAGCAGAAAGCGGAAGCCTCCAGGTAGCGGACAGCTCAT